>ERZ826764.2099-NODE-2099-length-20439-cov-3.186126_pt1 | contig 20439 bp, 18 predicted proteins | sample MGYA00519870_ERZ826764 | MGnify/ENA primary metagenome ERZ826764 (study PRJEB31778, sample SAMEA3449239) | human gut metagenome | biome: human gut; feature: human-associated habitat; material: faeces | place: United Kingdom | collected 2010/2012 ...
GGCGCCTGCGGCGCGCTCGGCGGCAACGTCATGACCGACGCGTTCGGCCTCGTGGCGCTCGTGGCGATGATGCCGCTCATCACCGTACAGGCGATGGGCGCAATCTACGTCGTCAAGTCCCGCCGCAGCGAGCAGACCGCCCCCGCCGCGGCCTTCGGCGACGATGACATCATCGAACTCTGGGAGGTGGCCTGAGATGGAGCTGTACTGTATCATCAGCATCACCGACCGCAGCAAGGCACAGATCATGCAGGATCTCTATGCCTCCTGCGGCCTGCACATGATCTTCACGCACCTCGGTGTGGGGACGGCGCGCAGCGAACACCTCTCGCTCTATGGGCTCGAAGCGACGGACAAGGCCGTCGTGACGGGTGTGGCGAGCGCCAGTGAGGAGCGACAGCTCCTCAAGGCAGCCAAGCGCCGCCTGTTTATCGACATCCCCGGCAACGGCGTCATGCTCTCCATCCCGCTCAAGAGCGTCGCGGGCGGCAGGACGCTGGCTTATCTCAGCGACAAGAAAGATACAGGAGGAATCCCGGATATGACGTTTGCACATGAACTGATCGTCGCCATCCTGAACGAGGGCCAGTCTGACTTTGTCATGGACGCGGCCCGCTCCGCCGGCGCAGGCGGCGGCACCGTGCTCCACGCGAAGGGCACCGGCTCCGGCCGCGCGGAGAAGTTCTTCGGCGTGACGCTGGCCGACGAGAAAGTCGTTCGGGTCATGCGCAGGGGTGATTTTCACGCAGCCGGTCCCGAATTCCTTGTCGACATACTCGTCCGCGATGACGGGGATTTCCCGCCCGACGAGCGGCAGAATCAGCGTTTTGCCGACGAGTTCGGTATAACGCTCGTCCTCCGGGCTGACGGCAACGGCGGTATCTCCCAGCAGCGTCTCGGGACGGGTGGTGGCGATGATAACATAGCCGTCCGAACCCTTGATCGGATAGCGGATATGCCAGAAGTGACCGGCCTGCTCCTCATATTCGACCTCGGCGTCCGAAAGGGCGGTGCGGCACTTGGGGCACCAGTTGATGATGCGGTTGCCGCGGTAGATCAGCCCCTTTTCATACAGGCTGACGAACACCTCGCGCACGGCTTTTGAGCAGCCTTCGTCCATCGTGAAGCGCTCGCGCGACCAGTCGCAGGACGAGCCGAGCTTTTTGAGCTGGTTGATGATGCGGTCGCCGTACTTCTGCTTCCATTCCCAGACACGTTCGAGGAACTTCTCGCGCCCGAGGTCGTAGCGGGTGATGCCTTCGTTCTCGCGCAGGTATTCCTCGACCTTGATCTGCGTGGCGATGCCCGCGTGGTCGGTGCCGGGGACCCAAAGCGTATCGAAACCCTGCATCCGCTTATAGCGGACGAGAATGTCCTGCAGGGTCTCATCCAGCGCATGCCCCATATGGAGCTGGCCGGTGACGTTGGGCGGCGGGATCACGATCGTGAAAGGCTCCCCCTTCCCCGACGGCTTAAAATAACCGCGCTCGTTCCAGCGGCGATAAATCTCGTCCTCAAAAGACGCAGGGGAATACGTTTTTGCGAGTTCTTTCATTTTACTCCAAAACCCCTCTCAAAGCAGTTTGTTCATCACCAAGCCAGTCTTGAGCTTGGGATAGAAATAGGTGGATTTCTGCGGCATCTTCTCCCCGTCCTCCGCGACGGCCTTGATCTCACGGATTTTGGTCGGATTGATGATAAACGCGCAGGCGCTCTCGCCGCTGCGGACCGACTGCACGGCCTCGTCAAAGCTGCGCGTATACCGAAGGTTGACCTGATTGGCCATATTCTCGCGGTCGATGCCGAGCGCGCCCTCGAGGATGAGCGTGTGCAGCACGGTGACGTCGAGCGAGGAATAGGACTTGGGCTTGCCGTCGAAGCGCATTTCGTCCACTTCGGGCCTGGCCGTCAGCAGCGTGAAACCTGCGCCGCCCGTGTAGAGCGCAAAGGCATGTTTGTCGCGGTTGGCGGCGAGCACCTGCTCCGCCTCGGCTACGTCGGGGTATTCAGTGACCGTGAAATGCGGCGCGCACTTGGCCTTGAGCGCGTCCGCGTCCACCTCCATCCCGCGGATAAGGCGATGCGTCGGAAATACGACGAGGCCGGGGTTGTCCATATCCACAAGCGTCATCATTACATAATCGGCCGTACTGCCCGCAATGCCCTGCTCCTTCACGTAGCCGGAGAAGCGCAGCGCCGTCTCATAGCGATGGTGCCCGTCGGCAATAAAGAGCTGCTTGTCCGCCAATACGGAGACGATGAAGTTGATATCACTTTGTGCAGTGATCTTCCAGAGGCGGTGGGTCACACCCTCGTCGTCAGTGAAGGACTGCTCGGGCGTGCGCTTGGTATAACCGGCAAGCAGGCTCGGAATCTTGTGCTCGTCATCGAGATACAGCGAATAGATCGAGGAAAAATTGCAGAAGGTGTTCTTCATCAGATTGAAGCGGTCTTCCTTAGCCTTTTTGAGCGTTTCCTCATGCGGGAGGACGACGCGCTTCTCGAACGGCTCCAGCTTTACAAGGCAGACAATGCCGTTGAACACATAATGCCCGCCGTTGGCATCAAATTCCTCCTCATAGATGAAAATGCCCTCCTCGTCATCGCGCGCAAGGACGCCGGAAGCGAGCCACTCGTCCAGAAGCGCACCGGCCTTGGCATAGCGGTCGTCGCCGCCCTCAGGCAGCTCGAGCCGGATTAGATTATACGGGCTGCGCGCGACCAGCGCTTCACGCTCGGATACAGATACGATATCATAGGGCGGGCATACATTGTCCGCCAGCCTTCCTGCCTTATCCGTATACCGAAGTGCCCTGATGGGTTTGATTTCCGCCATTTTTTATACCTCTTTTTTATTTTTTGCCTTTATATCAGCTTTAATTTCGCATAATTCTGCATCAGCTTTTTCGTCTGCCCGCTGAAGAACTCCACCTCGAGCAGCGTGTCACCGCCCATATCCTGCGCGGCGACGACAACGCCCTTCCCGAAAATGGGATGTGCGACTTTATCGCCTACAATAATGGAATCCGTGCTGCGCGCAGGGGCGCTGCCGAAGGTCGAGCTGCGGCGCGTCACGTCGGGCGCGGGACGCCGGTTCGTAACCACGGCGCGGGGCTTAGCCGTTTCCTTTTCCACAAGCTCCTCAGGGATTTCGTCCAGGAACCGGGAAGGCGTACAGAATTCGGTCCGCCCATAAATGACGCGGCTTTTCGTATAAAGGATGGTCAGCGCCTTCTTGGCACGCGTGATGGCAACATAGGCCAGCCGGCGCTCCTCCTCCTGACTCTCGCGATTGTCGAGCGAGCGCGAAGACGGGAACAGCCCATCCTCGAACCCGGGCAGGAACACGTACGGGAACTCCAGCCCCTTGGCGCTGTGGACGGTCATCATGCTGACAGCCTCGGCGTCCGCGTCATAGTTGTCGGTATCCGAGACGAGGGCGATGTCTTCCAGAAAAGCCGACAGTCCGGGCGATTCGCTGGTTTCCTCGAACAGCTTGGCGCTGGAGACAAACTCCTGCACGATTTCTTCCTTGTCGCGGTCCTCGGGTGAATCGCGCAGCATAGCCAAATATCCGGTGCGCGCGACAACCTCCTCCACGAGCGCGGAAAGCGAATGCTCCGCCGCAAATTCCGCCAGGTCGGCAATGAGCGCGTAAAACTGCTCGAGCTTGAACGAGACGCGCTGCAGCGCCGGATAATCTGACGCGTTGCGCGCGATCTCCAGCATCGGCGCGCCCTCCTCTGCGGCGATGCGCGCAACATGCTCGACCGTCGACGTGCCGATGGCACGCTTGGGGACATTGATGATGCGCATAAGGCGCATATCATCCGCGTGGTTGGCGATCAGAGACAGGTAAGCGACGATGTCCTTGACCTCCTTACGCTCATAGAAACGGATGCCACCGAACACGCGGTACGGAATGCGCGCCTTGGTGAACGCGCTCTCCAGCGCGCCCGACTGCGCGTTGGTGCGGTAAAGGACGGCAAAAGACGAGAGTTTTTCGCCCTGCGCGACCCGTTCCATGATGCGGTCGGCGATAAACATCGCCTCCTCGTTCTGCGAATAAACCTCCTTGACGAGAATCTTTTCGCCGTCCTCGCTTTCTGTCCAGAGGTTTTTCCCCTTCCGCCCCTCGTTGTTTTCAATGACGGCGTTGGCGGCGGAAAGGATGTTCTGCGTGGAGCGGTAGTTCTGCTCGAGCTTGACGATGCGCGCGTCGGGGAAAACGTGGTCAAATTCCAGAATGTTCCGGATTGTCGCGCCGCGGAAGGAATAGATGCTCTGGTCATCGTCCCCGACAACGCAGACGTTGCGCTTGCTTCCGGCCAGCTTTTCGACCAGTGCGCTCTGCGAAGGGTTGGTGTCCTGATACTCGTCCACAAGGATATAGTCGAACTGACGCCGGTATTTCTCCAGCACCTCGGGACATGTATCGAACAGCACCGAAGTATAAAGTATCAAATCGTCAAAGTCCAGCGCGGAAAGCTGCTTAAGCTTTTTCTGATACGCGTCGTAGATCTCACCGATATGCTTTTCCCGCACGTCGTGCGCGCCGAGCTCGGCCAGATAGCGCGCCGGTAGGACATGGTTCTCCTTCGCGCGGGAAATGGCGGCGAGCACGCTTTTGACCGGCAGGGTTTCGGTGTCGATGTTGGCTTCCTTCATCAGTTGGGTGACGAGGCGCTTGGCGTCGTCGGTATCGTAGATCGTGAAGGCGTTGTCGTAGCCGATATGATGGATGCTCTGCCGCAGGATGCGCACGCAGACCGAATGGAAGGTGCCGGCCCAGATGTCCTTGGCAGCGGGACCGAGCATCGTTTCAAGCCGCTGCTTGAATTCCCCGGCAGCCTTGTTTGTAAAAGTGATGCAGAGGATGTTCCATGGCCGCGCGGGCGAAACGGCCGCCGCGCGCAGGAACTCGGAGATTTCATCCTTCGTGCCGCTTTCGAGCAGCGAATCCATCACCGGAAGGTATTTTTCGGCGCCGGCGGGAACGGATGCGTCCTCATACGCGTTGCCGAAATGGATCAGGTGCGCGATGCGGTTAACCAGCACGGTCGTTTTCCCGCTGCCCGCACCGGCCAAAACAAGCAGCGGCCCGTTGACCGCATAAACGGCCTCCCGCTGCTTAGGGTTGAGGAACGCATACAGCTTATCGAAAAGCGCGCGTTTTTTATCCGTATAGACATCCTCCGGCGCGCTTACCGCCGCGCCTGCGGCATTCGGTTCGGTCATCCTGTCCGCCCTCCTTTTTTCGGCTGCCCTTTTGACCTTCGGACCGTCGGAAGGCCGGGTATCGAACCGCAGGAGCAAAACAGCCGCCTACGGCCGCGCGGCAAAATCCGCGCTGCATATTGTGACCATGCATACTGAACGAATCCGAAAGTCTTGAAAGTCTTTGCTTTCAAAACCCATAGATTTGCTCAAGCACGGGTTTTTCCGCCGGTGCAGCAAAAAACCTGCACTTCCCGTGGCGGCATATCAATGCCGCCCGCGGGATGACGCATTATAACAACAATGTATTTTTTCTACAATCGCCGATTTTGATGATTGTAGAAAGAATTGCGCGCTATGCCGTGTAAACATTATTATAGTACATTTCCGTCTGAAAAGCAACCGTTTTTTCTTACAAAAAACGCGCCGCAGCACACGCAAAAACACAGCCCGCCGTGCGAAAACGCACACGGCGGGCAAAAAGCATTCCCTCCAAGGGGACACGGCCTGCTGCGTCCGCAGCACACGCACATGCGCACATGCAAATCCGACCGTCTCGACGCGTGCTTTTTTGCTTCAGCGCCGATTCGGAAAATCATTCCCGCGACGTAAGGCTCAGCGCAGGCAAAGCGACAAACAAAAACAGACGCAGCTCTCATCCTTCCTCCACCGCCAAACACGGCTGACGGCTTCCCCGAAAAACACTTTATCTCTTTTTCCGGCGGAAATACAGCAGAACCGAAACGGCGACCAGTGCCGCGAAGCCGACGGCAGCCAGCGCAGCGGGCAGAACGCTTCCTTCCGACGACGCTTCGGAAACCGTTTCGCCCTCAGAGGCCGTTCCGGCTTCTGAGAGCAGCGGCGCGCTCGTCGTATCCGCAGGCGGGCAAAGCGCCAGAAGGCCGTCAACCGTCAACAGGGTATAGCCGGCATCGGACGAAGAAAAGGGATATGAATAGCCGGTTTCCGCGTATCGGTTGTGCAGCGAGACAAGGAAAGCCAGTGCATTCTCCGCGTCCCCGGCCTTCAGGACGGCCTGTCCCAGAACCGCCCGGATTTCCGCGCCGGTCGTCTGCGCAAGCCATCCGCTCATCGCCTCGTCACGAAACGCTGCATACAGAGCCTGTTCGCGCGCGCCGTCGGCTTCCGGCAGCCCGCAGAGCAGGGGATAAAGCTGCGCAAACGCCTCGGTGCTTTCGTCCGCATCCACAGGCTCGCCGTCCTGCGAAACGGCGGTACGGTAGCGGCCCGACGTCTCGTCCCAGAAATACGTCTCGATCCCCTCACACAGGCGGGAGGCATATGCCTCCATTTCGGCAGCCTTCTCTCCACAGTCGGGAAGCACACTGTAGAGCCACGCAGCGTCCACGCAGCCTTGATAGACTGCGCAGTTGTTGATGAGCAGACAATTGGGATAGGCGGCCTTGACGCCGGTCAGGCCAAGCGTTTCATTATATGTGGCCAGCATCGCGGCGGCGACACGGTCGATTTCAGCCAGCCGGTCGGAAAACCGTCCAAGCCCTTCGTAACGCTCGACGTATTCACGCAGCAGCGAAAGAAAGGACGCGCTCGAAGCGTCGCTTGACGCATAGGCGTGCGGATTGGCCGTTTCGTCCGCATACTCGGCGGCGAACAGCGCGCGCTCGGTGATTTCCAGCACGCGCGGCGAATCCCCGTCCTCTATGAAAAAATAGGTGTCATACACCGTGCCGTCTACGCCGTAAACGTCCTCCGCAGCAGTGTTCAGATGCGAAAGATACCATTCGATATAGCCCTCCACCGCTTCCCTGCCCGCGTCGCCCGCCGTCAGCAGACCGCGCGCGGCCGCCGTCGCGGCAGACGGCTCCAGCTTGGCGCTGCGCCAACGGAGATAGGTCTCGGCAGGTACGCCGTCAACTGTCTCCGGCACGGACGAGGAATACTGTGCGACCGTCGGCCTGTACAGCGTGATTGCGCCGTTGGGCAACGCAAGAGAAAGCAGATATTCCGTATATGCTTCCCTCTCGGCAAGGAGGAAGGTGCGTTCCTCCTCCGCTTCCAGCGCCGCTGCGGGCATGCACAGCAAAACAGCCAGCAGCAACGCAATCACAGCATAGATCCATGTTTTTTTCAAAATAAAACTCCTTTTTCAAAGGATGGGAGATATGACAAAAAAATTATAGCACAGTTTACGCAAATTTACAAGATTTTTTTGAAACGCGCCGTTCTCTTGTGCTAAATATTCATAATTTTATGTTAATATAATGGTGAGAAAATTTCTTTTGCACAGAGCGGTGCGTTTTTTGTCGATTCTGTGCGAAGGACGGCCCCAGACAAAAGGAAATGGTTGCAGCATTATGATCAGAATCGGTTTGGATATTGGTTCGACCACGCTCAAGTGCGTGGTCCTCAACGAGCGCGGCGAGCTGTTGTACAAGGACTATCGCCGCCATTTTTCGCGCATAGCGGAAAGCGCAGCGGCAATGCTGGGCGAAATCGCAACCGCCTTCCCGGAGGAAAAGGACTGCGACCCGGTCATATCCGGCTCTGCGGGTATGGGCATCGCGGACGCGCTCGGACTGCCCTTCATACAGGAGGTCTACGCCACGCGGACAGCGGTCAGGCATTTTCTGCCCGACTGCGACGTCGTCATCGAACTGGGGGGCGAGGACGCAAAAATCCTGTTTTTGGGTGAGGACACAGAAGTGCGGATGAACGGCACCTGCGCGGGCGGGACCGGTGCCTTCATCGACCAGATGGCCACGCTGCTCAACGTCACGCCCGACGAAATGAACTTTCTTGCCGGATCCAGCAAGCAGACTTATACCATAGCGTCGCGCTGCGGTGTATTCGCCAAAAGCGATATTCAGCCGCTCATCAATCAGGGCGCTTCCAAAAACGACATTTGTGCGAGCATTTTCGGCGCGGTCGTCAACCAGACGGTCGCGGGACTGGCGCAGGGACGTCCGCTGGAGGGCAAAATCGTATATCTCGGCGGACCGCTGACCTTTTTGAGCCAGCTTCGCAAAAGCTTTGACGAAACACTGGATACGACGGGCATCTTTCCGGAAAACTCGCTGTATTATGTAGCGCTGGGCGCGGCTCTGTCCGACGAGCACGGCGCGCACGGTCTTGGCGAACTGACCGACGCGCTGCGCAATTACGGCGGCAGCGGCGATTACCGCGCCTGCTTGCCGCTTTTCACTTCCAAAGCCGAATACGAGCGTTTTGCCGAACGGCACGCGCGCGCCGCCGTCCGTACCGACACACCCGTTCCCGACGGTCCGTTTGAAGCCGCGCTCGGCATCGACGCCGGTTCGACCACGGTCAAAGCGGTGGTCACGGACACGAACGGCGACATCCTCTACACACGCTATCAGTCGAATACAGGCGATCCGGTTGCCATCGTGCTGGCGATCCTCAAGGACTTTTACAGCGCCTTCCCCGCTGCGAAGCTCGTCGCTTCCTGTGCGACGGGCTACGGCGAGGACATCATCCGCAGCGCGTTCACGCTCGACACAGGCGTGGTGGAAACGGTCGCGCACTTCACGGCGGCCAAGCGCTTCGACCCGCAGGTGGATTTCATTATCGACATCGGCGGGCAGGACATCAAGTGTTTCAAGGTTCGAAGCGGCGCGATTGACAACATTTTCCTCAACGAAGCCTGCTCCTCGGGGTGCGGCTCGTTTTTACAAACCTTTGCGGGCGCGCTCGGATACAGCGTATCAGACTTCGCCGCGCTGGGGCTTTACGCCGAGCGGCCGGTCGACCTCGGATCGCGCTGCACGGTGTTTATGAATTCCTCCGTCAAGCAGGCGCAGAAGGACGGCGCGCCGGTGGAGGCCATCTCGGCCGGTCTTTCGATCAGCGTAGTCAAGAACGCGCTGTACAAGGTCATCCGCGCGGCGTCGGCCGCCGATCTCGGCGAACGGATCGTCGTACAGGGCGGCACCTTTCTCAACGACGCAGTGCTGCGCGCGTTCGAGCAGGAGCTGAACACCGAGGTCACGCGCCCGAGCATCGCGGGGCTGATGGGCGCCTACGGCGCGGCGCTGTATGCGCTCGCCCACCGCCCGGCCCAAAGCACGGCGCCGACGGCCGAAGCGCTGGAGCGTTTTACATACACGTCCACGCCGATCGTCTGCAAGGGCTGCACCAACGCCTGCCGGCTGTCGGTGTCGACGTTTGACGGCGGACGGCGCTACATCAGCGGCAACAAATGCGACAAGCCGCTGCGCAAAAGCGAGGAAACGCAGGCCGCGCCGCTGCCGAACCTGTTTGAGTACAAGCGGCAGCTGCTCTCCGCCTACCGCCCGGTCAAGGGGACGCGCGGCGTGGTGGGCATCCCGATGGGACTGAACTTCTATGAAAATCTGCCGTTCTGGCACGCCTTTTTCACGACGCTGGGATATGAGGTGATCGTCTCCCCGCCCTCTACGCGCAATCTGTACCTGCGCGGACAGGCGACGATTCCGTCCGACACGGTCTGCTATCCGGCCAAGCTGATGCACGGCCATATTGACGCGCTGCTGCGGATGGGCGCAGACACGATCTTCTATCCCTGTATGTCCTATAATTTTGACGAACAGCTCAGCGACAACCATTTCAACTGTCCGGTCGTCGCCTATTACCCGGAGGTGGCTGCTGCCAACATCCGCGCGCTCGGACAGGTGAAATTCATCTACGACTATCTCGACCTGAGCGACCCGAAGCGATTCGTCAAAAAGGCGGTCTCCGTATTCCGGCGCTCATTCGGCGAGCTGACCGAGCGCGAAATCCGAAACGCGGCGAATGCGGCTTATACAGAATACGCCGCCTACACCGCGCAGGTCCGCCGCAAGGGCGAGGAGACGCTGGAGGAAGCGCGACGGCGGAACCTACCCGTGATCGTGCTCTGCGGCCGTCCCTACCATCTCGACCCGGAAATCAACCACGGCATCGACGAGCTCATCCGCTCGATGGGCGCCGTCGTCGTCAGCGAGGACGCACTCGGCAATCTGCTGCACAGAGCCGAAACAAGCGTGCTCAACCAATGGACCTACCACGCGCGCCTGTATGCGGCGGCGGAATTTGTCTGCGCGCAGAGCGCCGTACAGCCCATCGATCTGGTGCAGCTTGTCTCGTTCGGCTGCGGGATCGACGCGATCACGACCGACGAGATGCGCAGCATCCTCGAGTCGCACGGAAAAATCTACACACAAATCAAAATCGACGAGATCACCAATCTCGGCGCCGTTAAAATCCGGCTGCGGAGCCTGTTCTCCGCGCTGGAGGACAGCCGCGAAGGAGGCGAAACCAAACAGCCGTGACAAGCCAAAACCGTGTCGAATTTACGATGGAAATGAAAAGCGAATACACCATCCTCGTACCGAACATGGCACCGATCCATTTCGGTCTGCTGCGGAATGTGTTCGTCAATCGCGGGTACAAAATGGAAATCCTGCAAAACAGCGGCCGCGCGGTGGTGGACGCGGGGCTGAAATACGTGCACAACGACATCTGCTACCCCTGCCAGCTCGTCATCGGTCAGTTTCTTGACGCGCTCGCAGGCGGCGGCTACGATCCGCACAAGGTCGCGCTGATGATTACGCAGACCGGCGGCGGCTGCCGCGCGTCCAATTATATCCATCTGCTGCGCAAGGCGCTGGAAAAAGCGGGCTACGGCTATGTGCCGGTGATTTCGCTGAGCATGGCGGGGCTGGAAAAAAACAGCGGCTTCCGAATCACGCTGCCGGTGCTGCGGATGGCCATCGCCGCGCTGGCCTACGGCGCCCTGCTGATGTCGCTGGACAACCAGACCAAGCCCTACGAAAAGCAGTCCGGCGACAGCGCCCGTGCAGTTGCGCGCTGGCAGAAGAAGCTGTCCGTGATGCTGGCCGACGGCAAGGGCTGCTTCGTCCGCGACGTCCGGCGCATTTCAAAGCAGATCGCCGCGGAATTTGACGCGATCCCCGTGAATCCGAAAGCGAAGCTCAAGGTCGGCATTGTCGGTGAAATCTATGTGAAATATTCCGCGCTCGGCAACAACGACCTGGAACAATTCCTTTTCGAGCAGGGCTGCGAGGTCTGTCTGCCGGGGATTTTGGGCTTTGCGATGTATATGGCCGAAAACAACGTGGTCGGCTACAAGCTTTACGGCGGCAACCCCGTCATCAAAACGGCTGCGGCGGCGGCCGGACGGTACTTGTACAGCTTTGAATGCGCAATCGCGGACGCCACAAAGGACTGCAAAAACGTCACGTATTACGGCGACTTCCGCGAGACGCGCCGGCTGGCCGAATCCGTCATCGGGCTCGGCTGCAAAATGGGAGAGGGCTGGCTGCTGCCCGGCGAGATGATGGAGCTGATCGAAAACGGGTTCATCAACATTGTCTGCGCGCAGCCCTTCGGATGCCTGCCGAACCACATCGTGGGCAAGGGCGTCATCCGCCGCATCCGCGAGCTGCACAAAGAAGCGAACATCGTCCCCATCGACTACGATCCGGGCGCCACGCGTGTCAATCAGGAAAACCGCATCAAGCTGATGCTCGCCGTCGCACGCGAGAAGCAGCAGGAAGGAGGAATCGGGAAATGAGACGGGCGGACAGAGAAATCCGGGATTACGGCGAGCTGCTGGCGGTCATCGCGCGCTGCGATGTCTGCCGACTGGCCTTCAACGACGAAGAAGTACCCTATATCCTGCCGCTGAACTTCGGCGAGGCGGTGGAGGACGGCGCACTGCGGCTGTACTTCCACGGCGCGCTTGAGGGAAAGAAGTACGAGCTGCTGCGCCGGAACCCGAACGTCGCCTTCGAATGCGACTGCGGACATAAGCTGGTCACCGACGCATCGCGCGGCTACTGCACGATGGAATACGAAAGCGTAATCGGCCGCGGCGTACTGGAAATCGTACCCGACGCAGAAAAGGAGCACGGTCTGACGGTTCTGATGGCGCACTACGACCGTGTGTTCCCCTGGAGCCGCGAGGCTGCAGCGCGCACCTGCATTATGCGTCTGACCGTGACGGCGATGACCGGTAAACGCCGGGCGACTGACAAACCGCAGAAAGCATAAGCGGCCGTTTTCAGGCTTTCGAGAGGAGTAGGCGAACATGACCGATATCCTGTTCCGCACGGATTCCCATATCTTTTCCTACCGCGTGACCGGCGTCTGTATTCAAAACGACAGTGTGCTGCTGCAAAAGCCGACCGGTGACGACGGCTTTGCCTTTCCGGGCGGCCATGTCGCGTTCGGCGAGACGAACGAAGAGACGCTGCGACGCGAGTTTCGGGAGGAAATCGGCGCCGAAATCGCTGTGGGAAATCTGAAATGGGTCGCGGAGGTCTTTTTCGACTGGGGCGGCAGGCCATGCCACCAGATCTGCCTGTACTATGCCGTCACGATTGAAGACGCGCATACGCCGGCAGACGGCGTCTTTACCGCTCAAGAACAGCCGGAAGGACGGAACTTTACGCTCGAATTCCATTGGATCCCGCTGGACAGGCTGAATGAAATCGAAGTGTACCCCGTCCAGACGAAACGGCTGCTCCGGCAGTCCGGTGACGGCGTCGCGCACTTCGTTTATCGGGAAGGAGGCGGGCCGTTATGAAGCTCCGATGCGTATGGGAGCACAACGGCGGCGACACACTGTTATACGCGGCGGATTATCCGGGCGCTTACACAAGAGGCGCGAGCCTGGACGCCGCACTGGCGAAGATGCCGCACGAGGCACGTGCATATGCGGCATGGGCACGCCTGCCCGACCCCAAATTCGAAGCGGTCGAAATCGTACAGGAACACGAAAGCAGACTGCAAATCGCAGACGCCGATTCAGACGTCCTCTTCGATGCCGAAAAAGCGCCGCTGACATGGGAAGCGTACACGGTGCTGAAAGCGCTGGCACTGAAATCCGCTGCGGATTTCAGCGCGCTGTACCTGTCCATCCCCGAAAAGGACTTCAGCCTTCTGTCTGCGCGGCAGACCTTTTACGGCACCATGCCGCGCACAGCAAACGAAATGTACGAGCATACGAAAAATGTGAACGGCTATTATTTCGGAGAAATCGGGGTGGACACGGACAACTCCGGCACCATCTTGGAATGCCGAACAAAAGGGTTTGCGGCGCTGGAACAAAGCAGCGGTTTTCTGACGCGTCCCGCTGCGGAGGGCAGCTACGGCGAATGGTGGTCGCTGCGGAAGGTGCTGCGGCGCTTTCTCTGGCACGACAGAATCCACGCGAAGGCGATGTACCGCATGCTGCGAAGCACGTTCGCGGACGCAGAAATCCCGAACCCCTTTTGTTTCTGAACTTCCCCATACAGCGTTCCAGCGATAAACGGGACCGGAATACAGTAATACGGCAAAACCATCGGCGTCACTTGGACGCCGGTGGTTTTCCTGCCGGCGTCCAAGCGACGCCGCCGCATACGGCCCGGGAAACGTGCGGCAAAAGGAAAGGGCAATTTGATTTTTTACAGGCAAAGCAAAGGACCTGTGCGCAGACAGCACGCACAGGTTCTTTTCTCAGAAAGATAGCAGAATGATTCTCTCCCACAAAGTAATTTTAAGTCAAGTGAGAAATCGGAAAAACCATAAGCCCATAAATACGCTGTACTTTTGCATATTCTCAGCGCTCTCTTTCACGCTCGTGTTTAGATGTCTTTTTGTAAAATGATGCTCAAATAACACAAAAGCCCTACGGACTATAAAAATAAAAAGATACGACAATTTGCATTTTGTCATATCTTTTTATCTTCACTAAATTTTATTTGATTTGCTTCCATTGCATTTAGAACAAAGGACCTGAAGGTTAGAGAACACTGTCTTTCCCCCTTTGGAAACAGGAATAATATGGTCAATATGAAGTCCCACTTTATCGGGCATATACTTACCACACTTTTGGCAAGTATACTTATCTCGAATCATTATTTTCTCTCTAAGTTCTTTTGTCATGAGTTTTCTTTGGTTCTTGCTATGCCACTCTTGAAGTGTACATTCATAATTAATCATTTTAAGTTCTTCATTGCGATTTTTCAAATATGTATAACTGCATGAAAATTGATCTACCGGCTGTGTAACCTTATACGGCATTCTTACATAATTTTGTTGTTTATACCTTGTTTGCTTGCGAGTTAGATAAAATTTGAATGCATTAGCATCGTCCAAACAAGCGTTAAACTGTTTTTGTCTTAATTTCATAATTTTGCTCTTTTTAATTTTATCCTGACATTCTTGCTTCCAAATTAAAATAGATTTATTGTGTTCTTGAATTGCGTCAAATTCCGTAACAATTATAAAATTATCAATAAAATCTTCAATTCGTGGTTTTCTTTTACCAGAAACATCAAAGAAACGAATAAAATATGGATAACGAAACGGCGACCTGAAAATTAAAACTAAAAAAGCAATTACAAATACCGCAATAATTATTATTGCCGCAAATGGTAAAAAATTTATGTATTCAATCTCCAAATCAGGCAAGATCATTATTCAATTCTCTCTTTTCCAGCAATGTATTTTTTCAACCAAAGCGCAAATATAATACGCTAAATAGCAAATAACGGACATCAACAAGCAAATAAATCCTCATAATCGGTGACATTTGTCAGACTATTTTCTGCTATACAACCTATATGCATCCAGTTCAAGAGACGATATACAGGCCCTCCTCGCCGCGGAGCAACAAAAGGCTGCCGTCGGCCGTGACAAGGGAATCGGTATCCATATTCAGCCAAAGTGCGTACAGTTCGGCCAGAGACGCGCGGTCGAGCGGCATCGAGCAGGCGACCGCCTCGCTCAAAAAGCCGTTTGCATCCTCACCGCCCGAATACAGCACGCCGGCCGCGCTGTGGTGAAAGACGTGTACGTCGCAGGCTGCGGACGGCAGCAGCGACGCAAGCGTCTCCCGCTCCGGGAACAGCGCGGGCAGCTCCAGCAGCGACACGGCGTTCGAGCCGCTGCGCAGACGGCAGACCGCACCGCAGTCGTCGCTTTCACAGCAAAGCTCAAAGCGGGACAGCGCCGCGCGCAGCGAAGCGGCGTCCGCCGGCTTCGACGGGTCTCTGTCCGTATAATAGGCGCAGAAGGGATTCAACGTGCCGAGCCGCGACGTCAGGCAGCGCAGGTCGCAGCGGCCGACCCAAATGTTCATATAGCGCCCCAGCAAAGTCGGGTGAATATAAAATTCCGAATCGGCGCGCAGCTCGCGGTCCAAAAGCTGAGAAGCGAAAAAGTTTCTGCATCGGACGCACCGCTCGTCCGCAAACGCGGCCTCTGCCAGCTCGGCCTCGGTGAAAAGCCGATCCTCCGGCGTCTCAACGTAGGGCGCATACGTCCAAGCGCCCCGGTCGGCGGCATCGAGATTCGGGCGCTGAGCGCGGCAGGAATACAAAAGGCCGCGCTCTCCGACCTGTACGGAAAGCAGCCGAAAAGGCTTACCCTGCAGCCAATAGGTGCCGCCGATATAGGAACTCGCAGCCATTTTACATGCTTCCCTATTGTGAAAGATTTCTAATTCCCTGCCGCATCCGCAGATACGATGGGAACACAGCGTGTGCGTTCGTACGGAATATATCGAAGCATCAGCAGCCGAAGCGAGGCCTCGACAAGCTCCATACCGAGCGCGTTCAGAGCGCGCCGATCACTCCTTAATCCGTAACGGTCCAGCGTTTGGTATAAAGTCGCCGCATATTCGTCGATCAGCTTCCGATTCCGCACCAACTCCTCCAACGATACACGCTCATACGTTTTATCCTGAAAGCGATGGCATTCCTCTACAAGCGCCAGAACGTATGCATAGCTCATACGTCCCGTACTCGCTCCACCGTCTTCCCTATAACCTGTTTCCCCTTTTTTCGACTTCACGTACCTATATACTCCCTTTTTCTCTTATTGCATATATTATACATCGCTTGCGCTTCTTTTTCCAGTACTTTCCTGATTTTTCATGAAATTTTTACCCTTAAGTGATGTTTGAAAATCATTCAAAGAATGCAAAATGCCAAAAGAACGGCACAAAACAGCCGGAGCCTCAAAAACATAGAGAAACTTTATCCGTGTTCGGCGCAACACGCTATTCCGAAAGCAAATCGACCGCAGCTTAATGATAGGATATTGCAAAATCCACCCCCAATGGATGGAAATCCGCATATACGCCATCGCTCTTAACCAAAGCAAGACCGGTTGCTTGACTTAAAAAGCCGCTTTTAACTTACACGATTACGGATGCGCACGAATGTTCGCGTAATAATCTACAATTTGCCGCGCATAATACACCGCCTGCCGCTCCTCCCTTCGGATAGCCGCCGCGTCCTGCTTTTCCAACCAGTGCGGGTCTGTAATCCATTGATAATAATGCGAAAGCTCGTGTCCGACGGACTGTAAAATCGAAGCGAGCCGATCATCCTTTTCCTTCCCCTGAAGCGCAGGGCGGTAATCTCCTGCGGCAACGGCCGCATAAGGATAGGCGTCAGCTTTATAAGGGCCCCAAACGTTTGCAGATGTCGGTTCACCTGTGCGCAGCTGAACATACGCGGTTTTTCTTATATAAACGGTGATGCGAAGCGGAAAGCTGAACATTTGTCTCAGCCATCTGCAAAACGCTTTTACGCACCTTCTCACTTCCGGGTCCACATTTTTATCAAAGCGCAGCACAAGACCGTTTTTTCGTCCCGTAAAACGTTCCGGATATTGAGCTCCTATTTCATCCGCCGCGAACCAAAGCCTCATCATATTCGTAACCTCAACGCTTTTGCCGCCTCTCATCCGTAGCGTCGGAAAGAAGCATCTGCACGAGCGTTTCTTCATCGCTTTCGACAGACAAGGCGCAAACCCTATCGGTGTTCAAATACACACAACCGTTTTCACATCCGTATTCGTCATAAACTTCCGCATAGAAACAATCTTTCAGAAAGACCGCCCTTCTGCACAGCAGCGTCTCGCCGAAATCGGTTCGGACAGAAAGGAGCTTTTCGCCGTCCCGCGCGTACGAAAGCAGGTCCTCGACCGGGCTGCCGGTCGTCGGCATTCGTTTCAAGGCATCAAACGAAATGCCGTTATTTCGCAGCAATCGCTGTATTTTTCTTTCGTAGCAGCCGTCCATCGTTACTTTTTGGATATTGTCTGTAAAAAAGACAGAGAAGCCACTTTCATATCCCTTTGTCGTAATCAGCTTCATCAGTATGGTTCTTTCATTCACTTCACAGACATAGCCGACATAAAAGGTGTCCATGTCCGCCGACGGATAAACGGACAGAAGGCTATGTGCACCCATAGCCTTCTTCAACGCCGCAAGCATTTTTATCTCCCCCTTTACCCGCTTCGGGCAAATCTGTTTTTACTATATCACACATTTCCTGTTTTGGCAATATTTTACCCAATATTTCCATACAATGGCCGGATTTTTATTCATTCTTTATCCTGTGCAGCGCCAATCTGCAAAATTCGCCCTTTATGCTGTGGTATACTGTCTGCACCCCGGCCGCACCGAAAATTCCCATTTTTTTCCTGTGGACTTTTCAGCGCAGCAGGGGTACAATAAAGTCAAGAACATTTGTTTGATTTGTGGCGAAAATGGAACGCATTATACTTCACAGTGATCTGAACAATTTTTACGCATCGGTGGCCTGCCTCTACGACCCCGATCTGCGCGGAAAACCGGTGGCCGTCGCCGGAGACGCGGAAGCGCGGCACGGTATCGTTCTGGCCAAAAACGACGCGGCGAAGCGCTGCGGCGTGGCGACGGGCAATCCGCTCTGGCTGGCGAAGCAGCGCTGTCCGGGCATCGTGTTCGTGCCACCGGACTACGACCGCTATCTGCGCTATTCCGAGCTGACGCGCGAGCTTTACGGGTCGTACACCGACCGCGTCGAGCCTTACGGGCTGGACGAATGCTGGCTGGACGTATCCGAAAGCACGACGCTTTTCGGCGACGGAAAGCGAATCGCAGATGACATCCGCCGTCGGATCAGAACCGAACTGGGCGTAACGGCGTCGATCGGCGTGTCGTTCAACAAAGTCTTCGCCAAGCTCGGAAGCGACCTGCGCAAGCCCGACGCGACCACCGTCATCGACCGGCTGCACTTCCGCGAAAGCGTTTGGCCGCTGCCGGTAGGCGCACTGCTGTTCGTCGGCGCTTCCACGCGGCGGAAGCTGGAAAAAAGCGGCGTGCAGACAATCGGCGAACTGGCGCGCAGAGCGCCCGAAGCATTGGAAAAGCTGCTGGGAAAAAACGGCCGTACACTGTGGCTGTTTGCCAACGGGCTGGACAGTTCCCCCGTCGCGCGGACGACGGCAAAACTGCTCGTCCGCTCGGTGGGAAACGGCACGACGGCGCCGCGCGACCTGATCAGCGACGCGGACGTCAAGCTCGTGCTCAACGGCCTGTGCGAGAGCGTCTCGACGCGGCTGCGGCAAAAGCGCAGCATCTGCTCCGGCGTGCAGCTCGGCGTGCGCTATGCCGACCTGACAAGCTACGAAAGGCAACGTGCGCTGCCGCTGCCCGGTCGTGCGTCATCGATCCTGCTGCACGAAGCCTTTTCGCTGTTCCGCGAAAGCCGCAGCCCCGAAAAGCCGGTGCGTTCGCTGTACGTGCGCGCTTACGGGCTGGCAGACGACACCGGCGCCCCGACCCTGCTTCCCGACCCGCCGCAGACGCGAAAAGCCGAGACGTTAGACGCTGCAGTCGACCGGCTGCGCGAGCGGTTCGGCTATGAGAGCATTCAAAAAGGGCTGATGCTGACCGACCGGCGGTTGGCCGCGTTCGCGCCGACGGCCGGCGACGCCATTCATCCCGACCTGTTTTTCAAAAATGAAACGATATGAGGAGGCTTTGCCCATATGCGCAGCAAAATATTCGTAGAAGTGACCGCACGCTTTGACACTGACGGCAGCCTCACGCCGCTCGACCTTGTCTGGGAGGACGGACGGCGCTATCCGATCGACCGCGTTCTGGATGTGCGGCGCGCGGCCTCGCTCAAAGCGGGAGGCGCCGGCGTCCGTTACACGGTACAAATCGGACGTTGCAGACGGTTTTTGTACTACGACCGGCCGCAATGGTTTGTGGAGGGGAAAGACTGATATGTGCGGAAGATATACCCTTTTGGACGACGACGGCGGCAGCTTCGCCGCACGCATCACGGACAGACTGGCACGAGAGTTTCCCGGCATTCCGGTCCGCACGGGCGAGATTTTTCCCGGACAGACGGCTCCGATTTTGGCGTCCGCCGGGCTGACGCCTGCGATTTGGGGCTTTCCCTTGACGGGAAAAAGCCGCCCGCTCATCAACGCGCGGAGCGAAACGGTGCGCGAAAAGCCTGCCTTCGCCACCTCGTTCCGCCTGCGGCGCTGCGCGGTGCCCTGCACGGGCTTTTTCGAGTGGGACGCGCACAAAACGAAATACCGCTTCCGACTGCCCGGCTGCGGCGGCGCCTATCTGGGCGGCATTTTCCGCGAATGCGACTCGCTGCCGCAGTTCGTCATCCTCACCGCAGAAGCCAACGATTCGGTGCGGCCGATACACGAACGGATGCCTGTAATCCTGCCCGCAGAGGCCGTCGGCGACTGGCTGGCGGACGAAGCGGCGGCAGCCGCTTATATGCGCGCGCCGCTGCCGTCGCTGCTGTGCGACCGCGCATAACGCGGACATCCGATTCAAAAATTTCACATATTTTTTGCTTTTTCGGTTACAATAAGAGCAGAACATTTTGGCGAGATCCGATCCCGCCGGGAAGGCAAAGAGTGAATGAACATGGACAGCCGCAAACTATCCGGTTTTTTATACAAAAATGCCCAGATGGGCTTATACACGATCCCGATGCTTCTATCCGTTTCCAAGGACAAACGCTTCAACGCGCTGCTTCGGCAGCAATACGCATTTTATCGGTCGTTTGCCAAACGGACAGCCAAGCTGCCACGCGAAAAGGACATTCGTCTGAGTTGTCTGGAAAAGCTGCGTGTGGCCGCGATGATCCGCTTCAACACGCTGCCGCACCCTCGGCCGGCAACGGCGAATCTGGCACGGATGATGGCCTTCGGCTCGCTTGCCGGCATTGTGGACGTCAAGCGCAAAATCAACGACTACGGCGACGCGTCGGAGGAAGTTCTGCTTCTGGCCAAGACGCTTTTTTCACGCGAGCTGAAAAACCTCGCCGCACTGCTCGAATACGTGTAATGGCATATGCCCGCGTCACAAAAAACCTCCGTACGACGAATGTACAGGAGCGTAAAAAACGGACAAAAGACAAAAAGCCCCTCCTATGGTAGAAT
>ERZ826764.2109-NODE-2109-length-20376-cov-3.445893_pt1 | contig 20376 bp, 18 predicted proteins | sample MGYA00519870_ERZ826764 | MGnify/ENA primary metagenome ERZ826764 (study PRJEB31778, sample SAMEA3449239) | human gut metagenome | biome: human gut; feature: human-associated habitat; material: faeces | place: United Kingdom | collected 2010/2012 ...
CACTGGCTTTCAATTTACAGATATGCTCATGGATTCTCCGGAGGACCTCACTTCCATTTGATTCAAGCATCCCTAGCATATCACAATATAATTTATAATTACTGTAAATTTTTCAATGACTCTTCAATTTCGGCAATCGTAGGTAAAGAACTTACATAATCATTAGGCAGCAGATCTTTTAATTTATACTCAGAAATACCAATTGGTTGGCTGCTTGCCTCTAATGAATATTCAGCCATTATATCATCTTTTGTTTTACATATCAGAAGTCCCAGTGTCTCATTATCTGTTTCCTTTTTCTTTTGGTGATTAACAGCGGCTACATAAACTCCTAATTGACCCGTAAAGGCCGGATCAAATTCACTTACTTTTAATTCTACAACCACATAACAACGAAGCACTATATGGTAAAAAAGTAAGTCCATATACACTTCCTTCTCCCCAATTTGAATAGGAACCTGTCTGCCAACAAAAGCAAATCCCTGCCCCAATTCTAATAAAAACTTTGTAATATTTGAAGTTAATGCATCCTCTAATTCGCTCTCATGATATCCTTCACTTAAAGATAAAAAATCAAAATTATATGGATCCTTTAAGGTTTCTTTTGCAAGATCACTTTGTGTATCAGGTAACAATCTTGAAAAATTTGTTATTGCCTTTCCCTGTCGTTCAAATAATCCCGTTTCCAAAAAGTTTAATAAAACTGCTCTGCTCCAGCCATTTTCCAATATTTTATTAACGTAAAAAAAGGCTTCTCTTACAGTCTTGCACTTTGTAATTAATAATATTTGATGGCCCCAGGGAATTGAATATAATTTTTCAAATTGGTCAACAGGCTGTTGACCAATTTCATCATCATTCGAATAAAACTGAAAAAAACGCTTCATATATTTTAAGTTTGTTACTGAAAACCCTTCCATACCCGGAAAAGCATCTTTTAACTCACTGCTCATTGTAGCAAAAATTTTACTTCCCCACTTTGCTTCAATATCTCTTTACCACTATGTATTTTTTGATAATACATTATTTTCAAATTAATAAGACCAAATAAAAACATGACAATCAGTTGTCATGTTAGTCATGCTATTCTTAAACCCAAGGGAAGAAATCGTTCATGTAAATAGAATCAGGAGAGAGTCAAGGTTTTCCATTCTAACCGACAGGGTGCATCGCATGGCCTGTCAGTGAACAATACAGAAAGGGTTCTGAAGAAAAAACAAAGTTGACGGATTTATGTTTAACATCCATGTACCCAAAGAACCGGCAGCAGGTGAAGGAAAAACCAGCACCGCTGCCATAACTAAAATCGTACGCATTATTGAGGAGGCATAATCATGGCTAATACACTTATTTTCACAGATACCGTTGATTCCCGCTGCGGCCTGCACTGTACCGGCTGCACATGGAAAGAATCCCATGGCTGCAGGGGCTGTATTCCCACAAACGGCAACCCCTTTCACGGGGAATGCCCGGTTGCCCTCTGCTGTCAGGAAAAGGGCCTTGTCCATTGCGGACAGTGTTCGGAAATCCCCTGTGATTTACTCACAAGCTATTCCTGTGATGAAGAAAATGGAGACTCTCCCGTGGGCGCACGCATAGAACAATGTAAAAGATGGGCCGGAAAAGCATAATTTACAGCCTGAGAAGCTCTCCCCCCTTTACTTCCCTTTTTCCGCCGTCCACTTCAATCCATAGGGAGGCTGCAGAAGGATTGTATACCATATCCCCTCCTGCCCCGAACTGCAGCCGGCCGGCAGCCTCCATATAATCCACGATTTCTATATTAGACGCATACCAGATATCCTCCCTGCCTCCCATACGCTGGCAGAAATTCTCCATAACCTCCCAGTTATCATGATCTGTAAATTCATAGCTGTGTCCCCATACATACATCATATAAAGATACTGGGTTTTATGCAGAGCCGCGAATTCGTCTCCCAGCTTAATGAGATTATGGTTATAATGGCAGGTCGCCTTCCATTTCAGGAAATCCTCCGGCATGGCAAATCCGTTTGTCTCTTCAACCGTTCTGGAATAACGGATGCCAAGCGCCGGAAGAATTTTAACAATTTCCTCATTATAGGAACCGTTCGGATAAGAAAGCCCCCGTACCGGATATCCCACCGCCGCTTCCAGGTTTCTGCGATCCTCCAGAATCTGGCTCACCACCTGCTCCATGGGACACCTGGCTATCGTGGGATGAGTACAGGTATGACAGGACACCTCATGTCCCTTATACAGCTCCCGGTATTCGGAAACAGGCACCCTCTTTTCATCCCTGATTGCCGAATTTACGTGAAATGTCCCCTTGATTCCGTAACGGTTGAAAATATCCACCAGCCGTCTGTCCTCCAGCCTTCCATCATCAAAGCTCATGGTGAGCACCTTGTGCTTTCCCTCCGGAAAACAGATATAAATATTCTTCATTCCTTCCTTTACCATACCCTTGTCTCCTCTCTTCATCAGCCGAGCTTACTCCCCGGTATTCATAATCCTCTCCTTCACGGGCAACTACCGCCGCATTATCCATTAGCAATCCATCAGCCTTACAAGAGCCGCAGTACAGTCCGCACGGTTTACCTTGCTCTCCCTGCAGTATCCGTCCCACAGCAGTCCCAGCCCTGCCGCCATCTCCTCACATGCCTCTATTTCCATATTCCGCTCCGTTTCCGGCTGAAGGCTTCGGACCATAAAGCTTACCAGCTCCCCGCAGGTAAGGCCGTCATCCGGACGGAACCTGTCATCCGGCGTGGTTTTTTCATCAATCAGCCCCGCATCCCATGCGGCCTGGACATTTCCGGCGTCAAACTCATATTTATAAATGTCACAATACCGTCCCTGATAAGATCTCCCGGCCGGAACCTTCACGGCTTTAAAGAACATATATAAAAACTGTCCTCTGGGCATCTCGTCAAAGGGATGGAAAAACAAGATACACGGATCCAGCAAACCTCCTGCCATGGCTTTCTTCAGATCCTGCTCCTGAGGGATTCCCAAACAGTCCGCATAGGGAAGCTCAGGCAAGTCCGTAGGAAGAACGGGCCGCTCCTCTTTCAGCTCTGCCAGGCGAGACGAATGCTCCCCCGGCATCTCTTCTTTCGGGTAAAGAGACACATCCGGCTCCCAGGCTTCGCCGGCATAATCATTCATACCCGTGCACAGCGGTTCTATCTCAAGCCTCCTGATTTCTTCACTGATAAATTTTGCCGCCAGCAGCGCTCCGTAATCGTTGGTATGGGTGGTATCCATAAAATAATCGGGATAGGTATCCGGCCCCATATCACACCAAAGCCGGAAGCTGTAAGAATGCAGATCAATGACCGGAACCTTCAGCTCCTTCCCCACCCTTCGGCAGCTTTCTGCATAATCCTCCAGCAAATCAAAAAATCCATTCTCATCTTTTCCCGGAACCCTGCTGAGAGAGGTAACGATTACAGGGAACGCTCCTTTTCTGCGTATCTGCAGAATATACCACCGCAGATTGGCGGCATATTGGTCAAAGGCCTTCAGATTCCTTCTCTTCTGGTCGTTATGCCCGAATTCCATCATGAAGATATCTCCCGGCTTTATATTTTCCGAAATAATATTCCAATGACCGTCATCCCGGAAACAATTCGTAGTCAGGCCGCCATGGGCCTGATCGCTGACTGCAATTCTGTTAAAATATTGAAGCAGGTTCTGCCCCCAGCTTCCGAAATTACATATGGGATTATAAGGATATAACCCCTCATAATCAGTTACCAAAGAATCCCCTGCAATATAGAGAACAGGACATTCTGCGGGTTCTATATGAACACCCGTAAGACGCGCCCTTCCTCCTGCCCTATTCAATACCGTCACATATATGGAACGGTCTTCTTTCGGCCCTTTACCCACAATGGGGATATACGGACATACCTGTACATAATAGGTTACGGTGAATTCTTCTCCCGGCATAATTTCCAGATCCCGTTTCACCAGGTTCCGCCTTCCGGAATAAAGCATCAGGCCGCTGATTCCATCCCTTCCGCCCCGGATAATAACCGTGACCGCATAGGTTCCATTTTCAGGAACCGACGCCCGGAACCGCAGGGGAATTCCCGCTCCCAAAAGCTCTGCCCCGTCTTCTGTATCGTACAGGGAGGCTGGAAAATCCTGCTTCCCTTCCGTCTCTTCCCTCAGATTCCAGCCCCCGGTTCCGGTAAACCGATCCGCAGATACCGAGGTCGTACTGCAGTCCAGAAAACCGTATCCTTTCTGTTCCTCATATAAATCATGGGATGTAACCCTCACCCCGTCCCCATTTTCGGTGAAAGAAAATAATCTGCCGGCCATAAAATCCTCCCCTGTCTCTTATAAAATAAATCCTGTTTCTTATTATAATAAGTCAATTATTCTTATTTTTCTTTTATTATATTGCTGTTTATGAGCTTATTTTGTATACTATTTTAGATATATTAACATTTCTTCCCTGATTTCCGGTTCATTGACGGACAGGGTATTTACCGGATAATCCGGCAAGGGAGGCCGCCCCCATGAATGCTAATCTTCATTCCCCGGAGCATATGCTGCAAATCGAATATATAAAACATCCTCAGGATTATGACATGGGAAGCTTTCACTATCATAACGCCTATGAGCTTCTGTTTCTCCAGGTGGGAGAATACACCCTGATAACCATGGATACTGCCTATACGATCTGCAAAAACCAGGTGTCCCTCATTCCTCCCTGCTGCATGCACAAATCCCTGGGCCGGGCGGGCAATGAACGTACGCTCATGTATTTTGACGACCGCTTTCTCAACCGGTATTTTACGGAGAAAAGCCGCTCTCTTCTTTTATCCTGCTTCCAGAGCGGACAGCTCCCTTTATCTCCCGAAGCCTTCTCAGAAGCCCTTGCCCTCCTTTTTCAAATCCGTGGCTTCGTCCATAAAAATGATTATGATGCCGCCTATCCCGCCTTTGTGAGAATTCTGTCCCTGCTTGATGATTCCTGTCGGGAAAATATTCTTAAGACTTCTGATGCGGAAAAAAAGAGAGGTACGGAAAATCCCCCTCTCATTGCAGAAGTCATCACCTATATTAATCAGAATTACAGTACAATCCGGTGCCTTGATGATATTTCCTCTCATTTTTATATCACCAAATATCATCTGTGCCGTCTTTTCCGCAATGCCACCAGCAGTACGGTCATGGACCACCTGAACAGCATCCGGCTTTTCCAGGCCTGCAGCCTGCTGGAAAATACCAGCAAAAGCATTACGGATATCAGTTATGCCTGCGGTTTCCATTCCTCCGCCTACTTTTCCGACTTATTTAAAAAGGCCCTGGGCATGTCGCCCAGAGCCTATCGAAAGCTGAAATCCTGATATTTGTCACAGGGTATTGGCCCTGTGTTCAATGTTTCTTTTAAAGTTCACGATCTGATGATCATATTCCTGATCCATAAGAGTACTGGTTATTAAAAAATCAGCTGTGGCCCTGTTATTGGCAATCGGGATATCATAAACCTGGGAAATACGCAGAAGCGCCTTCACATCCGGGTCATGTGGCTGTGCAGTCAGGGGATCGGAAAAGAAAATCACAAAATCAATGCGTCCTTCCACAATTCTGGCCCCAATCTGCTGATCCCCGCCTAAGGGGCCGCTGTTATAGCCTTTTACAGGAAGCCCTGTTTTATCGGTAATCATCCTTGCCGTTGTGCCTGTACCGCACAGAAAATGATTTTTAAGTACGTCCTTATGCTCTTCGCACCAGCTGATAAGCTCCGGCTTCTTGCTGTCGTGAGCAATGAGGGCAATATTTTTCTGCTTTCCAATTGTGAGTGTTAAAAACTCTTCATTCATCATAAACGTTTCCTCCTTTATGGACCTACCTGCCCATATACGTTTGTCTGTTTTTTCTTTCTTCCTACGTTTCCCACTATACAGGAAAGATCCGGAAATTGCAAGAGGTGTTAAAGGGGGATTGTAATTTTTACGTTTGTTCCCTTGCCCACGCAGCTATGTATGACCACTCCATAATCCGCACCATAGGCAAGCTGAATTCTTTCATTTACATTATATATCCCATACCCCGCCTCCGGCTGTCCGGAAAGCAGCCGCTCCATTTTCTCCTCCTCGATTCCCGCTCCGTCATCCTCCACTTCAAAGCATATCCTGTCTTCCTCACTATACAGGCGGATTATGATATGCAGCGGTTCCTCCCGTTCACATACGGCATGGTTGATAGCGTTTTCAATAAAGGGCTGAAGCACCAGCTTCAGGGTCCTGCAGGGAAAAAGTGTTTCATCCACTTCGTAGCTCTCACGGAAATGATCCCGGAACCTCATATGCTGTATCGCAAGATAATGCCGGGTAATATCCAGTTCATTTTCCACAGTAATATAGCGCATCCCTTTATTCAGTGAGGTCTTATAAAAAGAAGAAAGATGGTTGATGATCCCGCTGATTTCCTCATCTCCCTTCCTGATGGCCAGAGAGGATATTACGGACAGGGTATTATAAAGAAAATGAGGATTAATCTGGCTCTGCAGCGCATACAGCTCCGTATCCCTGCGGGCGATTTCCTTTTTATAAAGCTCATTTATCAGGATGTTCAGTTTATCCGTCATCCGGTTAAAGGCCTGGGAAAGCCGCCCGATTTCGTCATTGCCCTTAATATCAATCTTCCGGCTGAAATCTTCCTTTTCAATCAGGGCGATCTGTCCTGTCAGATTTTTTATTCTTCCTGTAAAATAACGGGAAATAAAAAGAATCAGTATGAGGGCCAGTATAAAGCTGATCCCTGCTATGAGCAGGACCCTGCTGGACGCCAGCTTTGTTTCCCTCAGGATATCATCCAGCGGAACAATGGACACGGTTTTCCACCCCTGATCCATCTGATTGAAAACGACCAGGGAACGTTTCCCCCGCACATCCATCACCAGTCTTCCATCGGTATCCTCCATGGGGATTTCGACCTCCAGCACCTCCCCCAGCCCTTTCGAGATCAGGCTTTTATCCTTCGTGGAAAGAATGCTTCCCTTTTCATCTATCACAAAAATACTTTTCCCCTCTGATTCCTGGCGGATCATGGAGTAAAGATACTCCTCCTTCACGGAAAGGGTAAGCACCCCATAGGGATAATTCAGGCTGTTGAAGTTCATAATGCGGGCCAGTGAAAAAAACCGTTCCTTCTTATCATTTAAAGTAATACCTGTATAGACTACATTCCCGTAAGTCCTGTCAAGCTCCCTCACCCAGGCTGGTGCCGCCTTTTCGTCATACAGATATTTGATAAAAGTGCCGTCCGTAGGGATTGTGTCATTGAGTACATAAACCGTGATCCCATCCACATTGCTGTTTGCAGCCATGAGTCCGAAAAACAAATCATTAATGTAGCCGTAAGCCTCCACAAAATCAATGTCCTTCTCATATGTCTGTGTCAAATAGGCCTTCAGTGTGGCGTTGGTATAAAGCATCCCTGAGATCTGGTGAAAGTTTTCCAGCTGGCCGCTGATGTTATTGTTGATCTGCTGGTTCATATGATTCATGTTTTCATAGGCCTGTTCAAGAAGCTGGTTCCTGGCCGAGGTATAGGAATAAATGGATATTACCAGAAGAGGCGCCAGGGAACAGGTGATGAGAAATATCAGAAGCTTCCCCATCATAGGCAGATTGTAAAAAAATAATTTCAGTCTGTTTTTCATAAAGCTCCCTTTCCTGTCAGCTTACTCCTGAACTGGTTGGGCGTCACTCCCATCTGCTTCCGGAATACGGCGCAGTAATGGGAGGGATTTTCATAGCCTACCTTTTTTGATATATCGTTCACCCGCATATTCGTTTCTTTCAGAAGTACCACCGAACGTTCCATACGGATTCTCGTAATATATTCCAGTATGGTTTCTCCGGTATAATCCTTAAACAGCGTCCTCAGATAATTAGGGGACATATATACCTTCTCCGCCAGATATTCCATTGTCAGAGGTTCGCTGTACTCCTTTTCAATAATCTGTCTCACTCTGTTTACAATTTCCAGACGCCGGTCACCGGATAAACCGGACAGAATATCCGTTATTTTCTCCAGAAACTGCTCCAGAATTTCTCTCAGCAGGGATATTCCCTCCGCAGCAGAAAGGAGGCCGTACAGCTCCGCTTTATCCTCCATCTGCTCTTCTACGGCGGAATTCACTGAGATCACGGAGGAATATATTTTCTCTGTCAGTTCAAAAGCGCCTTTCCCGATTCCGCCTTCCCTTTCCGACCATTCCAAAAAATAATTGTCCAGCCATTTTTTAATTTCTTCTTTTTCCCCGTTCTGCAGGCAGGCAATCAATGTCCCGTATTCCGCCGGTTTTTCCTTTTCCTGAGACTTCCTTGCTTCTTTCTGCCCGTCACAGAGGATTATATGCCCGGAACCATACATCTTTACATGCCATTGCCGGAACCGGCTCATTTCCTGGCATAAAACCGGTATTTGCTCCAATGGCCGGCGGTTTTCATACAGACAGACCGTAATCCATCTCGCGGCTTCCTTCTGCTGTTCCAACAGGCGTGACGCCGCCCGGTTCAATTCTGTACCGGATAGCAGCAAATAGCTGTAATCATTGATATGCAGGGGAAGTATCCTGTCATTTGACAGCCTGCGGATCGCAGTATCAATAGTATTCAGAATATCCTGTCCGTTGGATTCGTAGCCTGATAAAAAACGATATTCATCTATTGTTATCATTCCCACATAAAAAGACCGGTTTTCCTGTCCGCAGTGCAGAATCGTATTACAGGAACGGCAGATATCTTCCCATAATACCTCTTTTTCTCCCGCACTGAAGCCGAGAAGATTCCGAAAATTCTCCGCCGTAACCACAGCCTGGGATTTTTTCTCCCGGAAGGATCGGGAACATTTTTCCCTTACCTTTTCCATCGTGCCTTTCAGTTCCTCCGTATTTAAAGGCTTCAATATATACCCACAGGCCTCCACAGCCAATGCGTAACGCACATATTCAAAATCGTTGTAGCCGCTCAGAAAAACGATTTGTATATCCGGATATCTGTCATGCAGTATTTTGCTGAAAGCAAGGCCGTCCATAACCGGCATTTTCACATCTGTGAGCACCACATCAGGAAGCTTCCTGTCATTCTCCTCTTCGTTTTCAGAGCCTTCCAATCTCTCCAGAAGCTGTAAGGCTTCTTTCCCGTTTTCCGCTGTTCCAGCCACCTGAAATCCCATTTCCTCCCACGGGATATACTTTTCCAGGGTATCCAGCTCCAGCCATTCATCATCCACCAATAAAATACGATACATACCATTCCCCTCCCTCAAAGCCTTCTTTCACACATGAATCATATAACATAATTTATATTATTTCAATTATTAAGCCCCTAAATTCGTACGTTTCCGTTATGAATCGGTGATATCCGTTATAGATCTGTTGTGTATTATTCCCTATAATCAAGGCATAAAGCAGGAAACAAAATACATCTTGACCAAGGAGGGGGTTTTATTGATTCAACAAATGGCAGTAAAAACCAATAACAGAAGGGAGCAAAGAAAAGTCCAGGGCCGGCTTATGAAACGCCAGCGTACCCTGTACCTGATGCTGATACCTGGTATTCTCTGGGCCTTACTATTTGCTTATGGGCCCATGGCCGGCCTGTATATGGCATTTATCGATTATCAGCCCTCCCTCGGCAATTTCTGGTCCAATTTCTTCGGGAGTGAATTTGTGGGCCTCCGGTGGTTCCGTTATTTTTTCTCCGGCCAGGATTTCTTAATTGTACTTCGCAACACGCTTTGTTCCAGTATCCTCACCCTGAGCATCGGCTTTGTGATTCCCATATTCATAGCCCTTGCGCTGAATGAAGTAAGGGGGCGCTTTTTCAAACGGATAGTACAAACAGTTTCCTATCTGCCTTATTTTATATCTTGGGTAATTGCCGCCAATATTATCGTAACCCTTCTGTCTTCAGAAGGCCTTATCAATCAGATTCTGATAGCCTGCGGTTTCATTGATGAAGGGATTTTCTTTTTGCAGGAGGGAAAACGCTTCTGGCTGATTGTGGCGTTATCCAATACCTGGAAGGACATGGGCTATAACTCCATCATGTACCTGGCTGCCATTTCCGCCATTAATCCTGAGCTGTTCGAAGCCGCCCAGGTGGACGGAGCCGGAAGGCTGAAACAGATATGGTACATCCTTCTTCCCATGCTCAGGCCCACTATACTGATACTGCTCATACTTTCCATAGGGAGCCTGCTGAATACCGGTTTTGATCAGTATTTCCTTCTGGGCAATTCCCTGAACCGGCAGTATTCTGACGTTATTGACACCTATACCTTCCGTTATGGTATCCAGAATGGCATGTTTTCTTACGCCTCTGCGGTAAGTATGTTTAAATCCGTTATCGCCTTCCTGCTGGTACTCACGGTAAACACTATTTCCAAGAAGCTGGAAGGCAGCCACCTTTTCTGAAGCAGGCTTTCTTAGAAGGATTACGAAAGGAGTTCCTTATCATGCAGAAACAAAGATCGAAAAAAGCCGGGCTGCCACATCTGACGCCAGGTCAGATAGCCGGAAAGGCAGTTGTTTACGGATTTCTGATTTTTATATTTATCATCACCTTTTTCCCCTTCTGGCAGATTTTTGTACTTTCCATTAACGATGCGGGAGATTCCCTGCGGGGAGGGCTTCTGCTGTGGCCCCGGCAGCTGAACCTGAGCAGCTATAAAGCCGTATTTCAGAATGAAGAAATCCTTTCTTCCCTGGGCGTTACCGTGGCCCGTACAGTAATCGGCGTACCTCTCACCGTATTCTGTGTCGCCATGCTGGCTTATGTCCTCTCCAAGCAGGAGCTGGTTCACAGACGGGCTATCAATTTTTTCTTCGTGTTTACCATGTATTTTTCAGGCGGATTAATACCCACCTACATGGTAATCAAAGCCCTGGGGCTGATAGATAACTTTTTTGTTTTTATTTTTCCGGGTATGATCAATATCTACTGGATGATTCTGGTCCGGACCTATATCGAAGGTCTTCCGAAAGAGCTGTTTGAAGCGGCCTCCAGCGAAGGGGCCGGAGAATTTACCATATTTTTAAAGGTGGTGCTTCCTCTCAGTATGCCGGTGCTGGCGACCATCCTGCTGTTTTCCGCTATCTCCCACTGGAACGCCTGGTATGATTCCTATATTTATACCTATAAGCCTCAGCTGAAAACCCTGCAGGCGGTGCTTGTAAAAATACTGAACCAGTATCAGACAGGCGCTATGGTTTCCCAGGCCCAGCAAATGGCAAATGAAGCGAAAAAAATGCCGGTCAGCAGCGAAAGTATCCGGATGACGGTAACCATGGTAGCCACGCTCCCCATCATTCTGGTATATCCGTTCCTGCAGAAATACTTTATCAAAGGAATGCTTATAGGAGCAGTGAAAGACTAATTTAATATAAAAAGGCGCTCTGCGCCGGAAAGAGGTAATTATGCCAAAAATCACATTTATCGGTGCCGGCAGTTCCATTTTTGTCAAAAATGTTTTAGGGGACTGCATGTGCACACCAGCCCTTGCCGAATCCAGGCTCGCTTTGTTCGATATCGATGAAAAGAGGCTCCGCCAGTCGGAAACCATGCTTCGGTGCCTGAACCAGAACCTGGGAAACCACGCCAGCGTGGAGGTTTACCACGACAGAAAGGAAGCGCTGCGCGATGCGGATTATGTCATCAACGCTATCGCCGTAGGGGAATATGATCCGTATATTGTATCGGATTTCCAGATACCTGAAAAATACGGCCTGTATCAGACCGTCGCTGACACGCTGGGAATGGGCGGCCTGTTCCGCGGCCTGCGCACCATTCCTGTCATGCTGGATATCGCACGTGATATGGAGGAGGTATGTCCCGATGCATGGCTGCTGAATTATACTAATCCCATGTGTATTGTTACCGGCGCCGTACAGCAGGCGGCAAATATCAAATGTGTGGGCCTCTGCCACAGTGTGCAGGTCTGTGCAAAAGAATTGCTGGAAGGGCTGGGAATGCCTTCTGATGATATCATTTACCGGATCGGCGGAATCAACCACCAGGCATGGCTTCTGGAAATTTCCCGGCACGGAAAGGATCTTTACCCGGAAATCCGGCAGAAGGCCCTGGCACGGACAGACGATCATAATGATAAGGTCAGGTATGAATTTCTGAAAATGTTTGGCTATTATGTGACGGAATCCAGTTCCCATGGCTCCGAATATGTGCCATACTATCATAAGCACAGATATCCGGAATTGAAGGAACAGTATCATCTTCCAACCGACGGATATAAAAACTGGGCCAACGGGAAGGCTCAATACTGGAAAGAGGTCAATGATCTGATCGAAAACCAAGGCCTCACTCATGAAAGAAGCCGGGAATATGCTTCGTATATTATGGAAGCCATTGAAACTAACCATCCTTATGAAATCGCGGGAAATGTATTAAATACAGGCTTCCTGATTGGCAATCTGCCTGAAAAGGCCTGTGTGGAGGTTCCCTGCCTGGTAGACGGCAATGGAATAACGCCGACTCATTTCGGGCCGCTTCCTGAACAGTGTGCCGCTTTAAACCGTACAAATATCAATATGCAGCTGCTCACCATCCAGGCGGCTCTTACAGGCAAAAAAGAACATGTATATCAGGCGGCCATGATGGATCCTCATACCTCTTCAGAGCTTTCCATCGGGGATATTGTCAAAATGTGTGACGAAATGCTGGAATTCAATAAAATATATTTACCGAACTTTAATTAAGCAGGGAAAAGGGGGATATTATGTTTAAGAAAAATTTAAGTCTGCTGCTCGCTGGTATACTGACAATTTCCTGTCTCACGGCTGGATGCGGGAATAATTCCGGAAACGGGGGAGAATCCCCGTCAGCAGGAAATGGGGATTCCCAGGCGGCAGCCACGGAAACGGGAAAAGCGGACGAGGCCGCTTCCGGGGAAGTCATTACTCTTACATTTTTTGATAAAAATACGGGAGATGCCTTCGATAACCCGGTGGCTCAGGCCATTACGGAAAAAACAGGAATCAAGATTGAAGTCCAGCAGCCTACCGGCAATCCGGAAGAAAAACTGAATCTGATGCTGGCCAGCGGTGATCTTCCGGATATTGTCCTTATGGACAGGCGAAGTGATATCGTAAATAAGTACATCGCTGCTGGTGCACTGGTGCCGCTGAATGATTTGATTGATCAGTATGGAGCCGATATCCAGGAAATGTATGGGGATATCCTGAATAAAAGCCGGTATGAGGACGGCAAAAATTATTATCTGAATAACTGGTATGGGTTGGATCCCGATCCGGATCGGGCTTTCTGTATCCGTATGGATGTGCTGAAGGAACTGGGATATGGAGAAAAGGCGGAAAAAGGGGAGGCCTTCACTCAGGATGAGTTCCGGGATATACTGAACCGTTTTAAAGAGACTTATAAGGACGCTGACGGGCAGTCTGCTATTCCTCTTACTTCCAACGCGGATTATATGCCTTCTGTTTTAAGTACTTTTAAAGCGATGTATGGAATGAAGAATTATTATGAAAAGGATGGAAAGCTGTATTTTGATGTCAGGGATCCTGATTACCTGGAGATGGTAAAATATATGAACGGTCTGTACAGGGATGGGCTTCTTGATAAGGAATGGGCGGTAAATAAGGAGCAGATCTTTACTCAGAAAGCAGGAAGCGGACGTGTTGCCGCCACGGTAGGGCTTTCCAGCGACGGAAACCGGCTTCTTAAGGAGGATAACGGAGAGGATACGGATAAGCAGTTTTATATGTTCAAGGTTGTGGCAGACGGTGTGGACCCGGATAAGACTACTTTCAGCCCCAGAAGCTCCCTGGGCTGGGATGCGATCGGAATAACCGTAAAAAATGAGCATCCGGTAGAAACCATTAAATTTATGAATTTTCTTGCGAGTGAAGAGGGACAGTATCTTTTGATGTGGGGAATTGAAGGTAAGGATTGGGATATGGAAGACGGCAAGCATGTGCCTCGTCCGGAAACGCTTCAGGGCTTTAAGGATGACTGGAACACTTTTGCAAAGGAGACCGGAATAAGAAAGTGGACATGGTTTATTAAAAACGGATATGGCAGCGACGGAACACCTTATGATCTTGCCACGAAGTATGAGCGGGACGCTGTGAGCACGCATGCGCTTACATCCATGGCTAATTCCACATGGGATACGGCTCCTTATGATTATATAGGGCCTGCGGCAGGTACGCCGGAAGCTTTGTCGGAACAGAAAATAAAGGATATTATTGACACTGCTTTCACGAATATGGTTTATGCGGATTCTGAGGAACAGGTGGTATCACTTTATGATGCCATGATCAGTGAAATTGACGCGAACCAGGCTTCCGCTATTGAGGCTGTTTATACGGAGAAGTATAATGAGCAGCTGGCTTTGTGGAAATAAAGGGATGATGAAATAGAAGGATGGGATGAAGGAAGGGTACTCCGGATCGGGGTGCCCTTCTTTTTGCGTTTACTGGTTTTGGCTGTTTTTCTGCTTGCGTTCCCTGCGTTCTTCTTTTACCCGTACGCGCAGTTCTTTGAAGAACTGGGTGAGCATGTCGCTGCATTGTTGTTCGAGAATCCCTCTGGTTACTTTTACCTGGTGGTTGAAGGCGGGGTTTTCCAGGATGTTGAGGATGGATCCGGCACAGCCGGCTTTGGGGTTCATGCAGCCTATAACTACCTCCGGGATGCGGGCCTGGACGATGGCGCCGGAACACATCTGGCAGGGTTCCAGTGTCACATACATGGTACATCCTTCCAGTCGCCAATCGCCCAGTTTTTTGCTGGCTTTCCGGATTGCATTCAGCTCTGCGTGGGATAACGTATTTTTATCTGTATTGCGGCGGTTGTAGCCTCTGGCTATAATTTTCCCTTCGTGTACAATTACACAGCCAATCGGAACTTCCTCCAGCGCACGGGCCTTTTTTGCCTGGCGGATCGCCTCTTTCATAAAACGTTCCTGGTCTGTCACGTTTTTTTCCTCCTGTGGTTTTAATCAAACATCTGCTTTCTGTTAGAATTATATCTGCCGTCCCTTCCCCTGTCAATCCGGGCCGGAACTTCAGTCTGAGCCGCTGCTTTTCTTCGCAGCACACAAAAAAAAGCGCTGCAGGAACAGAAAAAAAGTTCCTGCGGCGCTTTCTCATATTTTGAGTAATTATTTATGAAGTGCTTCTCCGTTGGTAGCAATCACATCTTTATACCAGTAGAAAGATTTTTTCTTATAACGGTTCAGAGTTCCGGTTCCGTCATCATTGCGGTCTACGTAGATGTAGCCGTAGCGTTTTTTCAGCTCTGCTGTGGACGCGCTGACAAGGTCGATGCAGCCCCAGGATGTGTAACCCATAACGTCTACACCATCTTCGAGCGCCTCCTCTACCTGGAGAAGATGTTTCTGGAGGTAGTCGATACGGTAGTCATCCTCAACGGTCATAACGCCGTCTTTCTCAACAAGCTTGTCTACTGCGCCCAGTCCGTTCTCAACAATGAACAGCGGTTTCTGGTAACGATCCCAGTAGTAGTTCAGCACATAGCGGAGACCTTTCGGGTCGATCTGCCATCCCCAGTCGGAAGCTTCCAGATACGGGTTCGGAACACCGCCCATAAGATTGCCTTTTCCTTTTGTCTGCTTTGCAGGATCTGCTGTCTCACAGATGCTCATGTAGTAGCTGAAGGAAACAAAATCCACGGTATTTTTGAGGATCTCCTCATCGCCTGGCTCAAATTTGATCTCAATATTGTTCTCACGGAAATAGCGTTTCATGTATCCTGGATAGTATCCACGAACATGTACATCGCCAAAGAAATCGTTCTTGTGAACGCTCTCCATAGTCTTGATCACATCATCCGGGCACGGTGTCAGCGGATACATCGGCATGCTTAAGATCATGCAGCCGATCTTGGCATCCGGCATCATCTCATGGCCGATCTTTGTAGCAAGGGCACTTGCAACCAGTTCATGATGAACAGCCTGATAAAGATCCTGCTGGGAAAGCTTGTCCTTTTCTGTGTAAATGCCGCCGCTTAAGAATGGCTCATGAAGAACGGAGTTGATTTCGTTGAATGTCAGCCAGTATTTAACTTTTTTTCCGTATCTTGCAAAAATAGTTCTTACATATCTCTCATAGAAGCCGATCATCTTTCTGTTTACCCAGCCATCGTAGGTCTTTGCAAGATGAAGTGGTGTCTCATAATGGGAAATTGTTACCAACGGCTCAATTCCGTATTTATGGCACTCGTCAAAAAGATCATCATAGAACTGAAGGCCTTTTTCGTTTGGTGTCTCCTCATCTCCGTTCGGGAAAATACGGCTCCACGCAATAGAGGTACGGAATACTTTGAATCCCATCTCTGCAAATAATTTCACGTCTTCTTTGTAACGGTGATAAAAATCAATTCCGATAAGTTTCATGTTGTCTTCTGTAGGCTCTTCTGTTCTTGGTCCTACGATTCCGTGTGGTGTTACATCCTGTGTGCATAAACCTTTTCCGTCCTCATTGTATGCACCCTCGCACTGATTGGCAGCAACTGCGCCGCCCCATAAAAAATTCTTTGGAAATGACATTCTGGAGTCCTCCTTATGTAATATATTCAAACGGACATTCGGAATCCGCTTCGCTACTTCCTCATGAATAAATAAGTGGTTTTCACCGCTTATTTGTTCATGAAGTGATATAAAGCACCAATCAAATTTGCATCATTGTAAAATCTACAGTTTGTGATCTTTGGTTCCGGAACGTATGGAGAGATTTTTCTCAGCGGAATATTTTCCAGTACCTCATCCAGGCTCCTCTGCAGATATTTATGCAGAATCGGCTGCTGACTGATACCGCCGCCGATCGCGATAATATCCAGATCCAGATAAATATTCAGGTTGTAGATCTGTACAGCCAGACTGTCCGTATATTCTTTAAGTCCTGCGAGAACTTTTTCATCACCGTCATTTGCCAGGCTGAATATCTTCAGCCCGTCGTAAGTCTGCCAGTCCTCACCCGTATGCTTTGCAACAATCTTTGCAAGACCTTCCGCACCGCTGCTCATTCCCCAGTAACTGTCCATCTCTTCCGGCTTCTTCGCATCTGTGCACACATAGCTGTACTCACCCGCTGTGAAATGATTTCCGCGGAAAAGTTTTCCGTTGAGGATAATTCCGCCTGCAACGCCGGAACCCAGAACAACAACCGCTCCGTTTGTACAGCCCTTAAGGCTTCCTCTCCAGAACTCGGCAAGTGCCGCACATTTTCCATCGTTTTCTACAGAAACCTGGATTCCGTAACGTTTGGAAAGCTCTGTTCCAACTGTGCTTCCTGCAAGATATGCAAGATATCCCGCGGTTACACAGTAACCGTCCTTGTTGTCCAGCATACCAGGCATGCTGATGGCAATCCCTTCGATGCGGTTTCTGTATTTTTCTACAACACCGTCCAGAACCGCATAATAGTCCTCTTTTGTCTTTGTTCGATAGTCCGGTGTAGGAACTTTATCTTTTTCAAGAATTTCTGCATTTTCGTCCATTAACGCGTATTTCGTAAATGTTCCGCCTGCATCAAAAACCAGATAATTTTTCATTTTCATTTTACCTCAGAATTTATTTCTCGTCACCGAAATTCAGTGCAAGTTTTGCAAAGAAATCTTCCAGTGTCAGTCTTGCGTCCAGATATTTGTAAACACGGATCTCACGGTTGTTCTGTCCGTGAATGTAAGTCATATCCTCAGCGATTCTCGGAGCAGGTACCATATCGTAGCTTACTTTTTCCAGCTCTTCCATCAGAACCGCGATGGTTCCCTGATCGCCAAGTCCCCAGATTTCACCCTGCGGCCAGTCCATTTCGTACTTGGCTGCTACATGGTTGAAATCTACCAGCTGCTCGAAAAGATATTTTCCGATCTTTCCGCATGGACGGACCTTCAGCTGAAGCTCTGCAAGAGAAACAGCCATCACTTTGTAAAGGCTCATCGGTACCTGCCATACCGGTACTTTGGAGGAAAATACTACGTTTGCGGCGTTGATATCCATCATCAGGTTGAACTCAAATCCTCCCTTTGGATAATCCGCTCCACCGATCCAGATTACTGTCATTCGCTCTGCGATTTCCGGCTTCATCAGAAGTGCGGATGCAACATCTGTGATAGCGCCCTGGCATGCGATGTATAACGGTCTTTTATCCTCTTTCATCGCTTCTTCAATGATGAATCTTGCACCCTCGGAATCGATTGGTGTGTGTTCATCCTCAAGGGCACGCGGCGCACCAAGTTTTACCGGATACTGGTCCTTAAGGCCCATAAGATCCATAACTTTGATGATCTCATCATAGCTTGCCTGTGCAGTACCAAGCTCACCGTACTGCTGTGGGTTTTTCCAGAAATGACCTGCAACAAGACCTTTTACATCGAATCTTGGTGTCATGAGATGATGTGCTACCGCATACTGGTCATCTGCCTCGTTTTTGCAGTCTGTGTGCACAATCACTCTTACTTTTTTGTTTTCCGGTACTGTATAGGCATAATTCCACATATTATTTTTCCTCCTGAAAATTTCTTTTTCTGTAATTGAAAGGAGCACCTTTCGATGCTCCTTATTTTGATTTCTGTATTGTTTTATGCGTTCTCTTTATGGCGTTTGTCAAGATCTGCACGAATCTGCGGATATTTTTTATCCAGATCATACGGAAGAAGTACAACAACTGCCATCACTGTAGATACCAGCGCAAGACCACCAAATGCAAAGTTGATTGCTGTATGTGTCTGCGGATATTTTGTTGCGATATCTACACCATCTGCGATTGCTTTGTCAAGTTTGGATGCATCGTAGTTACCCCATACAAGAAGAGCAGATACGATAGCAGATGCTGCTGCAGATGAAACTTTGTTTACAAATCCCTGGATTGCGTTCTGTGTTCCACCAAGGTTTCTTCCTACCTGCCACTCTGTGTAGTCAAAGATGTCAGGCATCATGGAGAAGAACATACTGGAACGGAAACCAAATCCAAGTCCGATCAGTCCAAGTGCTGCGGTTGCAATTGTTCCGTCAGATGTGAAGAACAGGATTGCATAACCAATGATATCTACAATCGCACCAAACTGGATCAGTTTGATCTTCGCGATTCCCTTACCATTGAGGTAAGCGGCAAGGATCATGGTCGGGATAGCAAGTAAGGTAAGTAAAGTAAGTGCAAGTGACATTCCGCTTACATCACCAACAATGTAAGTATAGTAATACTGCATTGCTCCGTACATGGAAAGGTATCCAAGGAAGAGGAAGAATACCTCACCCAGGAACATGATGTAATATTTGTTCTTTACAAGGCTGCTGATATCTTTAACAAGGGAGCTTTTTCCTGCGGACTGTGTCGGCGGGTTGATCTCCACGATAGAGAATACGCAGATTGCCATGATGATGATAACGATGATTCCAAGTACAATGTTTGTGTTACGGTATCCGGTAGCCAGTGCTGCTCCTGTTGCATTTTTGGATCCGGAGAAGAAGTATACCATCGGAAGCACAAACAGGGAAGAGGTCAGTGATCCAAGGTTTGAAAATACAGTACGTGTTGTTGAAATCTTTGTACGCTCTGTTGCGGACGGTGACAAAGAAGATACGATCGGTGCCATCGGAATGTTTACCAGAGTGTAACCAAATGAGAAGATAACGTAAGTTACATATGCCCATGCAAGTTTTGCGCCTGCGCTCCATCCTGTCGGAACGGAAAACAGAAGAACCATACCAACTGCAAGGACCGGTGCTCCATAAAGCATCCACGGACGGTAACGTCCCATTTTTGTATCTGTACGGTCGATCATTGCACCTACCATGTAGTCTGTGAAAGCATCGATGTATTTTGTTACAACGAACATAAATCCAACAGCTCCAGCTGCAAGTCCCGCGCAGTTTGTGTAATAGAAGAGAAGATATGTATTGGCAAGAAGGTATGCAAGATTACAAGCATAGTCACTGATACCAAAACCGATACGCTGTCTCCATTTAAACTTTGTCGTTTCATAATATGCCGGTTCGTGTTTTAACTTTTGCATTTCTTTCCTCCACCTTTTTTATGTTGATTTAACGATCCGTTTCAGAACATGTAAATTTTTCTGCGCGCCCTGCTCCTGGCGGATCAATTAGGTATGTCTCAACCACAAGCATATTATAAGCAAAGATTTTCGATTTTCGTTATCATATTTTTGATGTTTTTGTTATTTTTCCAACATAATTCTAATATTTTTATAAACTCATTCAGGAATAAAATTCCTTACGCTTATATTTTTCCCGATATTGCCTGGGAGTCATCTTCATAAATTCTTTAAATACACTGCCAAAATGACTCTGGGAATTAAAGCAGACATAATCGCTGATCTCCGACAGAGTCGCATCCGAATA
>ERZ826764.2118-NODE-2118-length-20288-cov-3.183413_pt1 | contig 20288 bp, 16 predicted proteins | sample MGYA00519870_ERZ826764 | MGnify/ENA primary metagenome ERZ826764 (study PRJEB31778, sample SAMEA3449239) | human gut metagenome | biome: human gut; feature: human-associated habitat; material: faeces | place: United Kingdom | collected 2010/2012 ...
TGGCCGAGCGCGGCGAGATAGGCTTCGACCTCCGCGCGCGTCCGTTCCAGCAGAGGGCGGACGTAAAAGCCGCGCACCGGCGGAATGCCGCAAAGCGACGACGGCGATCGGCTGCGCAGAAACGCGTGGATCACCGTCTCGGCGTTGTCGTTGAGCGTATGGGCGGTCGCAAACACGCCGCCGTATTCGGCATGCAGCGCCTCAAAAACCGCATACCGCGCTTTGCGGGCCGCCAGCTCCAGCGAATCACCGCTTTCACGTGCAAGCGCCGGTACGTCCACACGTCTGACGCTCAGCGGAACATTCAATCCGGCGCAGAGCGCTTCGCAGAAGGCCTCGTCACGTTCCGCCTCCTCTCCGCGGATGCCGTGATGGACGTGGACGGCCGCGACGGTAAGCGAATAGCGTTCACGCAGCTCCAAGAGCACACGCAGAAGCGCGACTGAATCCGCCCCGCCCGACAGGCAGACCGTCACACAGCCGGGAGAAAGCATCGAAAAGCGATCGACCGTCGCGCCGACACGCAGACGGAAAGCGTTACCCGACATGGTCGTATTTGTCTTCCGGCGTGTAAAAACGGAAATTTTTTCCCTGCCAGATGAGGTTGACCGTCCCCGTCGGGCCATGGCGGTTTTTGGCCACCAGGCACTCGGCAACAATAGCCTCGCCGGAGGCGGCGTCCTCCTCCTTGGAATAATAATCGTTGCGATAAAGGAAAATGACGATGTCCGCATCCTGCTCAATAGCGCCCGAATCACGAAGATCGGACAGCATCGGCCGCTTATCGCTCCGCGCTTCGTTGCTTCGAGAAAGCTGTGAGCAGAGAATGATCGGGCATTCGAATTCTTTGGCCAGCAGCTTGAGCGCGCGGGTCATTTCCGCGACCTCCTGCACACGGTTATCCGTGTGATGCTCGGACTGCATAAGCTGTAAATAGTCGATGATGACCAGTTTGACGTCCTTGAGGCGGCGCAGCTTGGCTTTCATCAGATTAACGGTCACGCCTGGTGTGTCGTCGATATAAATCTGCGTCTCGGACAGCAGCGAAGCCGCAGCGGCGATGCGCTTCCACTCCTCCGTAGACAGCTTTCCCGTACGCAGTGCGTTGTTGTCGATGAGCGCTTCTGAGGAAAGCATACGGTTGACAAGCTGTTCGGACGACATTTCCAGCGAAAAAACAGCCACCTTTTCCTTCGTCGCCTTGGCGAAGTTGGCGGCGATGTTCATCACGAACGATGTCTTCCCCATACCCGGACGCGCGCCCACAAGCACGAGGTCGCCCTTCCCCAGCCCGACCAGCACTCGGTCAAGCCCTTCAAACTGCGTTTTTACGCCGCTGAGCAGGTCGGGGTTGTCCGAAAGCTGCTCGAGCAGCGAGAGGTTGTCGCGCAGCACGTCGCGGATGCGGTCGAAGGAGAGGTCGAACTTGTTTTCGGCAATGGAGAAGATGCGCCGCTCAGCCTCGGCAATGATCGCGTCGGCGCCGCCGACCTCGGAATACGCCTCCTCCGACAACTCGCGAAGCGTCTCGATAAGCGCGCGGAGCATCGCCTTATCGCGGATGATGCCGGCACATTCGGCGGCGTTGAGGTTGTCGGTCGCCGTGTCGCAGAGCAGTTTGATGTATTTGTACGCGTTACCGTCGTTGAACAGCCCGAGCCGCGTCAGCGCATCGACAAGGTTGACAATCTCAATCGAACGGTTGGTGTTGTACATCTCCAGCATCGCGGTATAAATCTGCTGATGCTGTTCTTCATAGAAATATTCAGGCTTGAGGAAAACAATCTCGTTGAACTTTTCCGGGTCCAGCAGCACAGCGCCGAGCAGAGCCTGCTCGGCCTCCTGCGAATGCGGGAGCTGACGGATTGAATCGAATTCGGCCATAGAAAGGGCTCCAGTTTCAGAATTTACGGCTTGACGACGACAGTGATTTTAGCGGCGATTTCCGGATAAAGCTTCAATTCTACCGTGACTGCGCCGTAGGTTTTGATTGCATCCGGCAGAACGATCTTGCGCTTATCGACCTTCAGACCGAATCTCTGCTCCACCAGTTCGGCGATGTCCTTTGCAGTCACGGCGCCGTAAAGGCGTCCGTCCTCGGCGCCGGGCGCGGTCAACTCGATTGTGCTGCCGTCGATGCGCTGCTTCAGCTCAGCCGCCGCAGCCTTTTCCTCACGCTTTTTATTCTCTTCCGACGCTTTCTTGTTCTTCACATCATTGAGTGCCTGCACGTCGGCATTTTTCGCCAGTTTTTTCGGCAGAAGAAAATTCCGCACGTAGCCGTCCGAAGCGTTCACAACGTCTCCCTTTTTTCCGAGGCCCTTCACGTCCTCCAGCAATACGACTTTCATAAATACAAACCTTCCTTTCGGTTCTTTTCCGGTTTTTACAGCTTATTGCCCGAATCGAGATATTCGACGATCGACTCGCGCAGCATAATCAGCGCCTGCTTCATCGAAACGCCAGTCAGACGCGCGCCGGCCATATCAAAATGGCCGCCGCCTTTCAGCTTTTCCAGAATCAGCGAGACGTTGATCGACCCGTCCGAGCGGGCGGAAATATGGATCGCGTCGCCCACCAGCGCAAGCACGAACGAAGCCTTGATGTTCTCGATATTCAGCATACGGTCGGCCGCCTGCGCAGCGATGACGCGGTTTTCAACTTCATTATCCGCATCATACTGCGAGATGGCGATGATCCCGCGAAAAAGAATCACATTGGATTCCAAAATCGCCAGCTTCATAAATTCGCTGACGCCGTACTTGAACAGCGACTGCGCGTTCCCGGGATTTCCTCCCTCGCTGCGCAGATAGACAGCCGCGCCAAAAGTACGGATGCCGGTGTTGCGCGAAAAGCGCTGCGTATCCAGCAGAATGCCTGCAAAGAGCAATTCCGCTTCTTCCTTGCAGACGGTGGAGGGCGGCAGCGCGTACTCCAGAATTTCACTGATGAGCTCGGACGCGGAGGAAGCCGTCGGCTCAATGTAGGAAATCAGCAGCGGACGGTCGAATTCGCGCGCCTGCCGGTGGTGGTCGATGATGACCACGCGCGGCGCGTTGGCGAAAATCTCCGGCGATTCGAACAGGTCCGGGTTGGATACATCCGTAATGACGACCAGTGTTTTAGGCTGCAGCATTTCCTGTCCGCAGACGCCGTCGGTAAACACACTCTCATACTCCGGAATGTGCTTCAGCATCTGTTTGGCGGTGACAACGGCGGCATCATTCTCGTTGACGACGATATTCACCTGGATCTTATGGTACATTGCCAGCCGCGCCACACCGACGCAGGCCCCAATCGAGTCGTAATCCGCGTTTTTGTGCCCGAACACAAGCACGTTGCTGCTTGCACGCAGCTCATTGACCAGCTCACTGGCAATAACGCGCGAACGGATTTTCGTGCGCTTCTGGACGCTTTTGGTACGGCCGCCGTACACGTCGCTGCCCGTCTCGGTCTTGACCACTGCCTGCGCGCCGCCGCGCTGCAGGGCAAGCTGAAGCGAAATCTTTGCCGCGTTCTCCTTTTCCGCGAGCGCACCGTCGGTCTGGGCAAGACCGATCGAAACGGTCAGCGGCACGCCGAAATCGGCGCTGCCGGCAGCATTGATGCGGTCGAGAATCTCAAACTTGCCCGCGACGATTTCATTCATATACCTTTCCTCAAACAGCAGGATATATTTGTCGCGCTCATATTCCTTGAGGATGCCGTTGAGCGAAGCCGCCCATTCGCTGAGGATAGCGCCGATCTTCGCGCTGGATTCGCGGTAGCTGTCCTGTATGCCCTGCGTAATCTCGGACATATTATCGACCACGATATACGCAACGAGTACATTTCTCTGACGGAGAAGCAGCTTCGCCTCGGTCAGTTCGGTGATATCCGTCCAGAGGGTGAGATAAAATTCTTTTTTTGAAACATCCGTTTTGAAATATGATACGGAATAGCTTTTGTCCCCAACCCGCAGCTCGAGCGGCGAAGCGTCGTTCAGCTCAGCCTTGGCCTTGATGCGGTCGAGTGTCAAAGCCCCTTCAAGCACCGCGTGACAGGCGGCGCCGTAGCGGACGCCGCTGTCCAGCTCGGAAAAGGCGCGGTTATACCACGCGACGGTATCCTCGTCCGAAATCAGCAGCACGGGCGAGCTGAGCTTGGATAAAAAATCGATGGTCAGCGTGGACAGGTTCTCGCCCTCGCCGTCCTGAAAGGCGCTTTTGCGGGAGATGAGGAACAGCACCAGCAAAAGCAGAAGATAGCATAGCGTGACCGCAGCGCAGTACAGCCCCGCCGTTTCATCATGCATATAGGCAATAAAGCTGGTGACAGTCAGCGCAAATGCGCCGAACAGCGCCAACAATCGCAATTGCAGAAGATTCAGCCGGTTTTTCATTCCATCATCCATCCTTTCCCCAAGCAATCACAGCAAGGTTTGCTGCGTCAGCTCGGGGTCGTCGTCTTCAAACAGCGTTCCGGCGGAGGGAAGCGTCGCCTTGCGGTATTTCGCTTCCTTAACCAGCCGCGGACCGTCCTTCCCGTACAGACGGACGGAGACAACCCGCCCGTTCTTGCGCAGGGTGAATACGGAAGCGCCCGAAGAGGTTTTGGTCGTTTTTTCGGTGACCTGTTCTTCTTTCACCAGCAGTGCCTTGGACGTGCTGGAAAGCAGAAGATACTCATTTTCCGCGCTGCTGCGGAAAATGCCCGCGACGGGCGAACCTGACCAGAAGGCATTTACCAGCTTCCGGCGGTTCGTTTTGGTTTCATAGGAGGACGCAGGAATGCGCACCGCCTTGCCGTTTTCAAAAAACAGGGTAAAACTGCCGCCGTAATCCTTCAGGCAGCAGGCGGCGACAACGCGCTCGTCCGGCTCGAAGGAAAGTTTGGCGGGGACATAATCGCCCAGCAGCGATGCCTTTGCATCCTCAAAATCATACAGGTGGGACTTATACACCTGCGCCTTGCTGGTGAAAAAGAGGACGTCCGCAGAGTTGGAGGTCTCCCACTTCTCCAGCAGCGAATCGTTTTCCTTGAATTTCTGCACGTCGTTGCCGCGCAGAGAAGCAAGCGTGCACTTTTTGAAATAGCCCTCGTGTGACAGAAAGGCGACCACGGGGTAATCCTCCACCGTTTCCTCCGGCACATCGGCGGGGACATCGTCCTCATACAGAATGAAGGTTTTGCGCGGGATTGCGTACTTCTCCTTGATCGTCTTGAGCTGGCGGACGATCACGGCCTTGATTTTCCGGTCGTCGGCAATCAGCTCGCGCAGCTCGGCCGTCTCTTTTTCCAAATCGTCGATTTCGCTGATGCGGTTGACGATATATTCGCGGTTGATATTGCGCAGCTTGATATCCGCCACGTATTCAGCCTGCTTTTCGTCGATGCCGAAGCCGGCCATCAGGTTGGGCACGACCTCCTTCTCGGTCTCCGTATTGCGGATGATGGAAATCGCCAGGTCGATGTCCAGCAGGATTTCCTTCAGGCCGTACAGCAGATGCAGCTTATCGCTTTTTTTATCGAGATCATAAATGAAGGTACGGCGCAGACATTCCACGCGGAAGGCTGCCCACTCATCGAGAATTTCACGGATGCCGAGCGTCATCGGCGTACCGCCGACAAGAATATTGAAATTGCAGGCAAAATCGTCCTCCAGCGGCGTGGTCTTGAACAGCCGCGCCATCAGCTTTTCGCTGTCGCTGCCGCGCTTGAGATCGATGGTCAACTTCAACCCGTTAAGGTCGGTTTCGTCGCGGACGTCGGCAATTTCCTTGATTCTGCCGTTTTTGACCAACAATACGATGGTGGCTTTGATTTTCTCCAGTGTCGTGGTATACGGGATCTGCGTAATTTCAATGCGGTTGGCCGCCTTGTCGTAGGCGTATTTGGCGCGCACCTTAAAGCTGCCGCGGCCGGTGGTATAGATTTCCCTGAGCTTTTCGCGGTCATAGAGCAGCAGTCCGCCGGTGGAAAAATCAGGCGCCTTGAGGATATCGAGCAACTCGTCGCAGGTGATCGACTCGTTTTCGATGAAGGCAGCCGTTGCATCGCAAATCTCTCCAAGGTTAAATGAACAAATCGTGCTCGCCATGCCGACAGCAATGCCCGTGTTGGGCGAAACCAGCACGTTGGGAAAGCTCACCGGCAGAATCGACGGCTCCTTCATCGTGCCGTCGTAGTTATCGACCATATCGACGGCGTCACGGTCGATGCCGTCGAAAATCTCGGCGCAGAACGGTGCGAGCTTGACCTCGGTATAGCGCGAGGCGGCGTAAGCCATATCCGAATACTGCTTGCCGAAGCTGCCCTTCGACTCGACGAACGGGTGCAGCAGCGCCTCCTTCCCCGTCGTGAGGCGAACAAGCGTTTCATAAATCGCGCTGTCGCCGTGGGGATTGAGCATCATGGTCTGTCCGACGACCTTAGCCGATTTCGTTTTCGCGCCGGTCATCAGCCCCATTTTATACATCGTATACAGCAGCTTGCGGTGCGCGGGCTTGAAGCCGTCGATCTCCGGGATGGCGCGCGAGACGATCACGCTCATCGCGTAGGGCATATAGTTGGTTTCCAGTATGCTGACAATGCCCACATCGGACACCGGCGCTTCCGGCTTTTCCTCGATACGCACATTTTTTTTCGACTTAGCCAAATTTTTTGCTCCTTCGTTTCGAATTCAACAAACCGCCATAACCGGGTTCCCTGCGCCGGACAAATGGCCGTATTTTTATGAATGAAAAGGCCCGGCCGCTTCCAAATGAATTCGTGCAGGATTTCCCCGGCGGCCGTCCCTCTGCCCATATGTACGGTTATGCAGACGCGGAACCTTATTACCCTACCCTGCGGATCGTCTCCTGCAGCCAGCAAAAAAGCCTTTCAAAAGACATATCATTTTCTTCGTTCGCGCCGCGCCTGTAACCGGCAGCCATCTGCAACACCTCATGGTCGGTGCCCCGCGTCTGCTCAAGCAGCTCACGGTGCGTCGCGCAGAAGTCGCCGGTCTCCAGAAAGTGCAGATTCTGGAGAATGAAAAACACCTGCCTGTACGACTGCCGAAAACCGTCTCCGCCGTTTTCAAAAACATAGCGATGACAGATTTCGTGATACAGGTTATTCAAGCCGAGCCGGATGAATTCGCGCGTATCTTCTTCTGTATATACGGGCAGCAATTCATCCAATGCGCCGTAGCAGTCCTTCGTTGTGTGCAGCAGGTGGCACAGCTCCAGCCGGTTCCAGCAGTGCAGCTCATCCCGGCCGCAGAGGAAGCCGCAGGCCTTATCGCGGCTTCCGGCCTGTTCCAAAACTCCGCGGTAGCGCCGCAGGTCGTCGGGCGTGAGCGATTCGATGACCGTCATCACATCGATATCGCTGTTCTCGTCAGCCTCGCCGCGCAGATAACTGCCCTGCAAGCCCACATAAATCAGCCGTGCGCCGTATTCCTTTTTAAGCGCGGCGATCAGCGTCCGCAGATAGGCTTCTGCATCGATCATAGCTTAAAAATCAGCCAGCGCGAGGTATTTCGCGCCGTTTTCGGCGATAAAACGCTTGCGCTCGCTCAGGTTGTCGCCGAGCAGGACGTCGAACATCGCATAGGTGGCCTGCTCGTCCTCCATCCGCACACGGATGAGACGGCGCGTAGCCGGAGCCATCGTCGTCAGTGACATCATCTGCGGATCGTTCTCGCCCAGTCCCTTGGAGCGCTGGATGGTATACTTCGCCGAGCCGATACGGCTGAGGATATCCGCCTTTTCGCGCTCGTCATAGGCGAAATAAGTGTTGTCCTTGGTCGTGATCTCATACAACGGCGTTTCCGCGATATAGACATACCCCTCACGGATGAGCGTAGGCAGCAGGCGGTAGAGCATGGTAAGGATCAGCGTGCGGATCTGGAAGCCGTCCTCATCCGCGTCGGTACAGATAACGATCTTGTTCCAGCGTAACGATTCCAGCGAGAACGCAGCCATTCCCTTGCCAGCCTTGGCCCTGATCTCCACCCCGCAGCCGATGATTTTCAACAAATCGGTGATGATATCATTATTAAAAATTTTATCATAAGTGGATTTCAGACAATTGAGCGTCTTTCCGCGGACGGGAATGATAGCCTGAAACTCCGCGTCGCGCGCCAGTTTGACGCTGGTCAGAGCCGAATCGCCCTCGACGATGTACAGCTCACAGCGCGAAGGGTCCTTCGAGCGGCAGTTGACAAACTTATCCACCGAATTATTGATGTCCAGCGAGGTCGTCAGCTTTTTCTTTACGTTAACGCGCATGCTTTCGGCCGACTCGCGGCTGCGCTTGTTGACCATCACCTGCGAGCAGATCTTATCCGCGCTCTGCGGGTTCTCCGCGAAATAGACCTCCAGCGAATGCTTAAAGAAATCGGTCATCGCTTCGGCAATAAAGGTATTCGTGATGGCCTTCTTCGTCTGGTTCTCGTACGAAGCCTGCGTAGAAAAGGAGTTTGTCACCAGCACCAGCGAATCCTCGACGTCTGAGAAGGTGATGCGGCTTTCGTTTTTCGTATATTTGCCGTTGTTCTTCAGATAGCGGTCGATTGCCCAGACGAACGCGCTGCGCGCCGCCTTGTCCGGCGAGCCGCCATGCTCGAGGAACGAGGAATTGTGGTAATATTCGATCATGCTCACGTCATTGGAGAAGCAGAAGGCGAACTGCATTTTCAGCTTATAGCTCTTTTTATCCTCCCGGTCCTTCCCCTCGCGCTCGGCGGAATACTGCGCGATTTCGGTCAGATAATTTACGCCGACCTTTTCGGCAATATAATCGACGATACCGTTTGGGTATAGGAACTGCTCGGTCGAATAGCTGCCGTCCGGCTCCTGCCAGTTCAGGACGAGGGTCAGCCCGTCGTTGACAACCGCCTGCCGCTTCATAATCTCACGGACGTATTCGCGCGGGATGGCGATATCGGTAAAGACCTCGAGATCAGGCTTCCAAGTCGTGACGGTGCCGGTCTTTTTCGGAGGGCATGGCTCCTTTTCGAGCTTGGAAACCGGTTCGCCCTTGCGGAAATGGATGGAATACTTCGTCCCGCCGGTATAGGCAGTGACGTCCATAAACTCCGACGCGCACTGTGTGGCGCAGGCACCCAGTCCGTTGGTGCCGAGAGAGAATTCATATACCGATGAAGCGGAATTGTTGTATTTGCCGCCCGCGTACAGCTCGCAATAGACCAGCTCCCAGTTGTAGCGGCCCTCTTTTTCGTTCCAGTCCAGCGGGACGCCGCGGCCGAAGTCCTCAACGGTGATCGAGCGGTCGAGACGGAAGGTGACGTTGATAATCTTTCCGAACCCCTCGCGCGATTCGTCGATGCTGTTGGAAAGGATCTCAAAAAACGAGTGCTCGCAGCCCTCCAGACCGTCCGAGCCGAAGATGACCGCCGGCCGCTTGCGAACGCGGTCGGCGCCTTTCAGCGAACTGATGACGCTTTGATTGTCAATGGCTTTTTTGGGCATGATCTGTGTATCCTTTCCAAACAGTTCTTCAATCCTTACGGCCGGTAAAAGCCGACCTTCTTATACACCTTTGAAAGCGTGCGGTTCGCAAGAAGGGCGGCACGCTCGGCCCCCTGCTTCATCAGCCCGTCAAGGAAATCCTTATCCGCCAGATAGGCGTTGTACTTTTCCTGTATTTTCCCAACCGCGTCCGCCACCGCGAGTCCGGCGGCTTCCTTGAACGCACCGTATCCCAATCCCTCGAATTCCTTCTCAATTTCAGCAAAATTCCGCCCCGTAAAGCAGGAGTAAATCGTCATCAGGTTATTGATGCCGTGCTTCCCTTCGGCATAGCGTACCTCCGAGCCCGAATCGGTGACCGCGCGCTTGATCTTGCGGATAATCGTGTCGCGGTCATCGAACATAGAGACGCTGCCGCCGGAGGTATCGGATTTGCTCATCTTCTTTTCCGGCTCGGTCAGCGAGGCGATCTTCTGCCCCACCTGCGGAATATACGGCTCAGGCATACGGAACACATCGCCGTAGATGCCGTTAAAACGCGAAGCAATGTCCCGCGTGATTTCCAAATGCTGCTTCTGATCCTGCCCGACCGGCACGAGATCGGTCTGGTAAAGCAGGATGTCAGCCGCCATCAGCACAGGATAGGTGAACAGGCCGGCGTTGACATTGTCGCTGTGGGCAGCGGATTTGTCCTTGAACTGGGTCATCCGCGACAGCTCGCCGAACATCGTATAGCAGTTGAGCACCCACGCCAGCTCGGCATGTGCGGGAACATGGCTTTGCACGAAAAAGATATTGTTTTCATCGTCCAGTCCGCAGGCAAGATACATCGCCAGCAGCTCGCGCGTGCGGCGTCGCAGCTCAGCCGGAACCTGACGCACGGTGATCGAATGCAGGTCGACCACGCAGAAAATACAATTGTATTCCTTTTGCAGCGGTACCCAATTGCGCAGCGCGCCGAGATAATTGCCGATCGTGATCTGACCGGACGGCTGCACGCCGGAAAAGACGATTTTTTTGCGCTCGGCTGTATTTTCCATTGCCTTCCTCTCCCCTCCGACGGTCACGCGTCGTAATCATCCAGCGTTTTCCGCAGACGACGCACACCCTCGATGATCTGCTCGTCGGTCGGCGTGGAATAGTTCATACGGAACGAATGCGAGACGGCCGACTGGTCGGGCATAAAGGTTTTGCCTTCAACGACGGCGACCATATTGCCGATGGCCTTTTTGGCGAACACGGCGGAATCGTATTTGTCCGGCAGCGTGCCCCAGATGAACAGGCCGCCCTGCGGACGCACAATCTCCAGAATGCCGCCGAGCTGCTCCTCCAGCGCTTCGACCATCAGCGCGGACTTCTGTCTGTACAGCGCGCGGATGGAAGCGATGTGCTCATCCAGACCATAGACCTCCATAAAGCGTGAAGCAAGCATCTGAAAAAAGATGTTCGTATGCACATCGTTGACCTGTTTGACAACTACGATTTTTTGAATAAGCGCCTTATTTCCGCAAATAAAGCCGACGCGCATACCGGCTGACAGAATTTTGGAAAAAGACGAGCAATAGAGTACAGTGCCGGTTTTATCCAGGCTCTTGATCGTGGGCACATCCTCCCCGTCGAAACGCAGCTCGCCGTAGGGATTGTCCTCCAGAATCACGGCGCCGTAGCGCTCCGCCAGCGCGAGCACGGCACGGCGCCTTTCCAGAGACATCGTGATGCCCGAAGGGTTCTGGAATGTTGGAATCAGATAAATCAGCTTTGTATTCGGGTTGTCTTTCAACGCCTGCTCGAGTTTTTCTACGTTGATGCCGTCTTGCTCTACGTCCACGCCGACCAGCTTGGCATTATACGAGCGGAAGGCATTGAGCGCACCGATGAAACTCGGGTTTTCACATATGACGGTATCCCCCTCGTTGCAGAGAACCTTTGCCGCCAGATCGATGCCCTGCTGTCCGCCGGTCGTCACGATCAGCTCGTCGTCCGACGTGCCGATAGAGAACTTATCGCGCAGACGCGCCTTGAGCTGCTCGCGCAGGGGACCATATCCCTCCGTCACGCTGTACTGCAGCGCGCCGGTAGGGTCGGTGAGCAGAATCTGCTCGGAAATGGCGCGAATTTTTTCAACCGGAAAAGACGCCGCCGCCGGGTTGCCGGCAGCAAATGATATCATATTCGGATCGCTCAGCGATTTGAATATTTCGCGGATCGCAGAGGGCTGCATATCCTTCACTTTGTCGGAAAACAGATAGTTCACGATGCGTTGTTCCTTTCAAAAGCGGCGCCTTCGCCGGAAAGCGCGCGCAGATTCTTTTCAGTATATTGTACCATATTCTTTTTGTTATTTCAACACAATTTTTTTCTTAAAAAACATTTACAAGCAAAAAAGTTTGTTGTATAATGTTATAAGCAAGCGATAAAATGTATGAGCTGCCGCCGGCACCCGTCCGTGCGGCAAGAAGGAAGGTTTGAAAAAATGAGCAACAAGGTTGTGGTGGAAACCTCAGCCCGACATGTGCATCTCACCGCCGAGCAGGTTGAAACGCTGTTCGGCAAGGGACATAAGCTGACGGTGAAAAAAATGCTGTCCCAGCCCGGCCAGTTTGCATGCGAGGAAAAGGTCGATGTGGTCGGCCCGAAAAACACCCTTCGCAACGTATCGGTTCTCGGGCCGGTACGGAGCGCGGCGCAGGTTGAGGTCTCTCTGACCGACGCACGCACGCTCGGCATAGCCGCGCCGGTGCGCGAGAGTGGCGACATTGCCGGCACCCCCGGCGTGAAGCTCGTCGGTCCCGAGGGTGAACTTGAGCTTGAGCAGGGTGTGATTGCCGCTAAGCGGCATATTCATTTGACGCCGGACGAAGCCGCAGCATTCGGATTATCCGATAAGGAAGTCGTCGCCGTCCGCCTCGAAACCGAACGGCCCTTGATCTTTGACGGCGTGGTCGTGCGCGTGCGCAGCGATTATGCCGCCGCAATGCATATCGACACCGACGAATCCAACGCCGCCTGCGCTTTCGGACAGGTTTACGGTGAAATCCAGAAAAAATAATATTATACATAAACACGTTTGGAAAGGAAAACTGAAAGATGCTGAACTATTCACATGAAGTAGAAAACATGTGCGTCGTAGCCAAAGGACCCAAGCACGGGCCGGCGCCCATCCCCGAAGAAGGAAAGTGGGTTAAGGCCTATCAGATCGGCGACATCTCCGGCCTCTCCCACGGAATCGGCTGGTGCGCGCCGCAGCAGGGCATGTGTAAGCTGACGCTCAACGTCAAGGAAGGCGTGATCGAAGAAGCGCTCGTTGAGACGAGCGGCTGCTCCGGCATGACACACTCGGCGGCAATGGCGGCCGAGATTCTTCAGGGCAAAACGATCCTCGAAGCGCTCAATACCGACCTTGTCTGTGATGCAATCAACGTCGCAATGCGTGAAATTTTCCTTCAGCTCGTTTACGGACGTACACAGACGGCTTTCTCCGAGGGCGGCCTTCCCGTCGGCGCCTCGCTTGAGGATCTCGGCAAGGGACTGCGCTCACAGATCGGCACCATCTTCGCCACCAAAAGCAAAGGTGTCAGATATCTGGAAATGGCCGAAGGCTATATCCTCTCGCTTGGCCTGGATGCAGATGACGAGGTCATTGGCTATAAGTTTGTACATCTCGGCAAGATGATGGATATGATCAAAAACGGCGTCAACGCGCAGGAAGCGTTCGAAAAGAATACCAACACCTACGGCAGATACGCCGACGCGGTCAAGTACATTGACCCGAGAAAGGAATAAGGAGGCAGAACGACAATGGCAAAGTTTGAAGGATACGAAAGAAGAATCAAGCAGATCGAAGCCTGCCTCAATGAATACGGCATTTCTTCTCTTGACGACTGTAAGGCACTCTGCGAATCGAAGGGTATCGACGTTGACGCAATCGTCAAGGGCGTGCAGCCCATCGCGTTTGACAATGCCACTTGGGCCTATACGCTCGGTGTGGCTATCGCGCTTAAAAAGGGTGTGACCAATGCGGCTGAAGCCGCCGAAACCATCGGCATCGGCCTGCAGGCCTTCTGCATCCCCGGTTCCGTCGCCGAGAGCCGAAAGGTCGGTCTCGGGCACGGTAACCTCGCCGCTATGCTTCTGAGGGAAGAGACGAAATGCTTCTGTTTCCTTGCCGGGCATGAATCCTTCGCCGCAGCAGAGGGTGCCATCGGTATCGCCCGCACGGCGAACAAAGTCCGCAAGGAGCCGCTGCGTGTCATCCTGAACGGTCTTGGTAAAGACGCCGCATATATCATTTCCCGCATCAACGGCTTTACTTATGTGCAGACCGATTATGACTTTTACAAAAACGAGTTGGTTATCGTCAAGGAAAAGGCGTACTCCGAAGGCGATAAGGCAAAGGTCCGCTGCTATGGCGCCAACGACGTCCTTGAGGGCGTCGCAATCATGCAGCATGAGAGTGTGGACGTTTCCATCACCGGTAACTCAACCAACCCGACCCGCTTCCAGCATTTGGTTGCCGGTACGTACAAGAAGCAGTGTATGGAAACCGGCAAGAAGTACTTCTCCGTCGCTTCCGGCGGCGGTACGGGCAGAACGCTGCACCCCGACAACGTCGCGGCCGGTCCCGCCTCTTATGGCCTGACCGATTCGATGGGCAGAATGCATGGCGATGCGCAGTTCGCCGGCTCATCCTCCGTTCCTGCACACGTAGAGATGATGGGCTTGATCGGCATGGGTAACAACCCGATGGTTGGCGCTACTGTGGCCTGCGCTGTTGCTGTGGAAGAAGCGAACAAATAAGGCCGAAAAAGCGCATAAATACTGGATTTATTCCGAAAAAGAGCTGCCTATCTGGTGGCTCTTTTTTTGCTTCCAAAACTCGCTTTCAGGGGCAAAATATTATGCTTTGTACCCCTTTTGTACCCCAAATTTTTATCCGGGGTACAATTTTGTACCCCACTTGAAAAGCATTGTCCCGAAAACCCGCATAAATACTGGATTTTTCGCTCTTTTCGCAGGGTAAAACGAAGTCAAAATCCGGGGTAAAATCAGCTGCTTCTGTACCCCTTTCGGGTAAATTTGGGGTACAGGAATCATCAATGGGAATCTGATTCAAAATTTCAACAGTTCGATTCTGCATCTTCTCTGTAAGGTGAGCATAGATCTGTAAGGTTACCTGAATGTTTTTATGTCCGAGTCGATGCTGAACATCTTTTATTTCCGCCCCGTTTTCCAGAAGCATTGTCGTATGTGTGTGCCGCAAAGAGTGAAAGTCGAAACTTTTATATCCCATATCATAGTGAATCACACGGCTGCAATGCTGCATAACGCGAGGCTGGATATATGTTCCGTTCTCACGGACATTGATAAGTCTGATCTCCTTGCTTGTATCATCTCCTTGTGTAACGATCCGGTGTTCTTCGTTTTCATATAAGTGCGTGTAATACGCATCGTAGTACAATCGGGCTCGATCCTGTTGTGTCTTTGCTTTCCCAAGCGTTTCAAGCATGAAACGATCCAGTCTGATCTCTCGGAATGAATCGTATTTGGGATTGCAAAAGGTCCAAAAGCCATCTATGTTCTGTACCTGTCTGGTGATTTGTAAGATTTCTTTTTCGAAATCCACATCATCCCAGGTAACGGCAAAGGCTTCTCCCAGCCTGAGCCCACAACGATACGCCAGTAAAAGTGGTATATGGCAGGGATGACCATAGGGAAATCTCGCTATGATCTGATTCCAGCGTTCTGAGGGTACCACCTCTCTGACTTTTTTGCGAGTAGGGGTTTCAGGCGTCGCCCGTTTGGATGGAAGTTTAACCATCGATGCGGGATTTGTCTGAATAAATCCAAGCGGCTCGATTGCATAGGTAAGACTGCCGGATAGGATACTCTTCAGGGCTATCAGCGAATTTCGACTGTAACCTGCGTTGAATTTATCATTGAGGAATGATTGTATTACCGCCGGTGACAACGACTTCAGCTTGTAATGTCCCAAAGCCGGTCGAATGTGATTTTTGATGCGTTTTTGATATCCTGCGCATGTGTCCTCCTTCAAATTGATTTTGCAGTATTCTTTCATCCAAAAATCGAGATAGTCGGAAAAACTGATTTCTGAAGGAATAAAAGCCAAGCCGCTGTTGTTATACTCAGCCAAAGCTTTGGTGCCAGCTTGCATGGCCTCCTTTTTAGTCGCAAACCCTCCTTTTGTAAATCGTTTTCGTTTCCCTCCGATTTTTGCACCTTCAAAACGATACTGCCAATAGTTCCCTCGTTTCATACAGGTGACTTGTGCCACTTTTTTAACCTCCTTTGTTTATTTTTCTATGGGAAGTTCTTTGATGGCAGCTAAATCGGTCAAATCTTTACCTTCTGATTCAGCAAGGAACTTTTCCAGTGATTCTGCTCTGACTTTATAACAGCCAAGCTTCATGGCTGGCAAAAGACCTCGACGAATCAACGCATATACATAGTTTGTATTTGAATGCATAATACCGGCAACCTCTTTGACCGTATAAAGCATTTTATCCATAAGAGGACCTCCCTTCTTGTATTTTATAATATAAAATCAAAAAGTTGGCAAATTTTATTTTTGCTTTTTTTGACCTACTTTATAAAAAAATCGCCTTATATCAGCAGATAAAATGCAGAAAAAAATTTTTTATTTGCATCGAATGGATTTTTTCGGTCCCATCCAAACAAGGGATATGCTGCGCCGGGTTGACCGTTCCTCAACTTAATGCAACGGGTGCACTAAGTTGAGGAACTTTTCCGCATTACGGATATACCCGCAAATCAGGTTCCGCAGCCGCATTTCTAAGGCGGCGCCGCAAGCGTATCGGCAAGGCTCATTATTCCGGGTCATGGCAGCCGTTCTGTGTCACGGAACGGATTATCGCATTCAGGCGCTGCTCGCCGGATCGTTGCGCAGCATATTATCATGATGCCGTAAGGCATATTTATCAAAGTGCAGCGAGATTACTCTCTGTAATAACAGATCGGAGCTGTCCGAACGGTTATTCTTTAATCATTTGATGAAAACAGATTCATCAGTTTTCGATGCAGAATCATTGACAAAAAATCCTTTGCGATCTCCATCAGAAGTATATACCTGCTCAACTGCTGCTGAGTGGATGTAGTTTTCGTAGTAGTTCAAAAGGTCTATTTTGCTCCGCGGTTCATCATTAAGATATCTAAGAATCATTTCAGCAGGTGGTACGGGTATGGAGGCGCGGTAGTCAGAACTCTTCATTTTTCTGCATCCTCCTTCGTATGGACTCAATGGCATTACGCTTATGCTTTCTTACCATACGTTCGCTGATTTTCAAATCAACGGAAATCTCTTTCAACTTGATATTCCAGCAAACACTTTCTATTAAAATCTGCCGTTGAATTTCGGTTAAGGACAGCAACGCTTCTGCCAGCTTTGGCTCATACACGGGTATTTGTTTTCCTTTGACTTCTATGTATTGACAGATAACCGCATCGTAATTGTTGTCTTCATAGCCCAACTCTTCTTCGAAGGAATCTAAATCAACGAATATAATCCCGTATTTTTCTTTTTTGTTTCTACAGCGATAGTAACGACGTTTTGCATTGATAATAACCTTCTTGAGATATCTGTCTACGTAACGGATAAGATCTTCGTTAATATCTGTTAGGGTATATGTCCGTTTCTCCATCGCTTTTCAGTCCTTTCATCAAAGAAACTATTATAAGCATGACCAAAATAGGAACCATTTTGGAAAAATCTTTATACGAACATAGGTTGGATTATTTATTTTTGTATATTTTGACGTATATAAACTTTCCCACCACACCTGTATTTCACTCTATCGTATCGGGAGATAATAAAATATTTTCCGTAAAAAATGACGAATTTTAAGATTGAATATAAAAATTGGCCGGATTTTGTTGACAAATTCCGGCCTTATCATTGTTATATGAGTAAACAGTATTTTGTTTTATGTTCAGAATTGTTTAGAAATTTACTTTTTCTTCTTTGCTAAATAACAAATCACCACAAGCTCTGCGCAGATGATTACGCCTAGGATAACATAAGCAGCGATGTGGATCGTTCCAATGCCTGAAGAAGCTTTCGGCGCAGGCGAAGCGGTGTGAACCGGTAGTGCGGTCTTTCCTGACGTAGGCTTGGCTGTTGCATCCGGTGTGGGTTCTTCGGTCGGCGTGGGCGTCGGGGCTTGCGTCGGCTGCGGCGTCCACCACTGCTCTATGGCCGGAATCGTAAAGTAAGCGCGATCCGTTAAAATATCTCCGTTTCCTTCAAACTCCGTTACAACCGCAAAATATCTGCCGGGCTTCAGCATTCCGTTTTCGTCGGTATATTCATAAAATCTTTCGTTTGAAAACAGCGGCGTTCCTCCGCTCCATTTTTCATGAATGGTTTGTGCCGAACCAATAGTAGTTATTGTAAGAATTGCAGAAGCCTGTTCCGGATCATCGTCCTCTTCAAAAACGAGGAATGCCCGTGTGGGGCCAATTGTTTTTTTGTTGTAGACGCAATGATTTCGATGGAATTATCGTTGTTCACGATCACGCCGATATTTATGATTTCATTTTCCCTCAATCCCTCGGCAGATACCGGCAGATGAAAAGCGCACAACAAAAAAGCAATACAAATTATAATTTAAAAAAAATCTGCGTTCTCATGACGGTTCTCGTTTTGCTGTGCTGCTCTTTTCCTCTTGTTTTAACGGCAGAAAGTTCTGAATACCCTCCGTCAGATTTTACGACGCCGCGTATGAACAACGCAGAAGCGGTGGAAAAACTGGTCGAGCTTGCCACGAAATACAATACGGTATATGTCAATGGGACGGTCGGCCAGCCGCTTTCGTGTGATCTAATCGAAAATACGATAAACAGTACTTCCGGCAATACAGTCAGGGCGGAACGAAACAAAAAACGAGTTCCATATAACTACTACGCCTTCGACTGCTCCGGAATGGTTAAAGCGTTGTTTTTATGGGAGTGGGACAACGGCGAATATAATTATAATGAGAATGAAGTGGTGAACCAGTCGGGATTATGGGAACTTTGTCCGAAGGCATCACGCAGTAATATATTCACTTCTTATGACAGTATAATGCCAGGAGAATTTTTATATATAGAGGATGAACATTGCGGAATATATATCGGCGGCGGCTATGCCGTTGAATGCACTCCAAATTGGAACAGCGGCGTGCAGATTACCAGAGTGGTATTGGATAGTGAGCCGTTGCCCGATGGATCGGAACCGGCAAGAAAATGGGACAGTCATGGCAAGCTCCCCTTTATTTCCTATACAGATGATGATTTGTATCAAACATCTGCCAGCGGCAGACTGCAATTGAACAAAAGTGTGTATAATCCCGGAGAGCCGATTCGAATTACCGTGAAAGGGCTGATCGGCAAAGATTATCCGGACGCCTTTGTCGCTGTTTATTCCACAGCATTTCCCACGCAGTCCTATAACAGCTTAAATAATTGGTGTTATGTCGGAAGCGGCACACATGACCGCGTTGATCCTCCGGGAACTGTAGAAACGGTATACCTGGACGCCAAATCGTATATCTTAGATGAGCCGCAAATTTTACCGCCGGGTACATATCAGGTGAAGCTGTTTGCGGATGACGAGGGCACGCAGGCAATCGATACATTGAATTTTCAGGTCGTGTATCCGGAGATTAGCAAGGCGTTATACGCAGATGGCCTGATCGACGTAACCATTGACGGATACATAGAAGAAAATGCGTGGATTGGTCTGTATCAAAACGGGACTACGGGTTCGTATTCAACCCCGTCGCTCCTTTGGCATTATGCTACAAAGGAAGTTACCTCTCGGCGGAATTATGGCGAGTTGCATTACGTCACGCATCTTCGGTTTGATGCATCAGATGCAAAAATATCCACTCCGTCTGCATATCAGGTCGTTCTATATCTTGATGAGGGATACAATTCGGTAGCAACCAAGCAGCTTGCGGCTACCTATCAGCATACTGACATTCTGACACAGTACACGGCCGCTTCGGCTTCCGGCAGCGGAATCCATATCGGCCCAACCGTATATGAAATGGAAGAAGAAATCAAAATTGATTTTTTCGGTTTAACAAACAAGGACGCGTGGATCGGGCTGTATCCCGCAAGCACGACGAACTATAATCCCTGCTCTACAGGTATGTGGGTATATACGTCAACCGGTACACAGTGGGCTATGTACGCAGAATATTCAAGTGCATTTCCGGCGAACGGTACCGTGTATCTGCACGCTAATGTCGTAGATGTGAATACAGGTTCACTCGGTAATACGCCGTTGGGGTATTATAAGCTTGTCTTGTTCGGAGACAGCGGCTATACCAACGTATTGGATGAGGTTGTGATTCGCATTACATATTAAAACGAAAAACACCGAAAGCGCCGCCGACAGCGAAAGTAACGATATCCCCCAAGGCAAAAAGCTTTGGGGGATTTTCTTTGTCAAAAACGTGCGGATCGGCAGAATACATACCATTTTCCCGAAACATTTCTAAAACATATTGACAAACCCCATGACGTTTGATATTATGAAAATAGCAACAATAATTGGAATAATGTGTGACGAAAATCGTTCGGATTGCCCATATTTACTCTGGAACCATACCGGGAGGATGAATATATATAGAATAACGAAACAAAAGGAGAGAAACGAAATGAGAGGAAGAAAGAGAAACACACGGCTGCTGTCATTGTTGCTGTGCCTTGCTATGCTGATGGCACTTATACCGACAAGCGGTCTGCCTGTGCTGGGCACAGCGGAAGAAACAGATATATCCAATGAAGTATATATTGTAGATGAGGACA
>ERZ826764.2129-NODE-2129-length-20175-cov-45.300050_pt1 | contig 20175 bp, 18 predicted proteins | sample MGYA00519870_ERZ826764 | MGnify/ENA primary metagenome ERZ826764 (study PRJEB31778, sample SAMEA3449239) | human gut metagenome | biome: human gut; feature: human-associated habitat; material: faeces | place: United Kingdom | collected 2010/2012 ...
TCGCACGGAGAGCACATTAAGTGCTCTCCGGCTCGTGCGGAACTCGCGATCGACCAAAGCCCCCGGCGCGTCCTCTTCCTTGCGGCGTTTTGGCCTGCAGCTTGCGAACGTCGCCTTGCTCGTTCGCTTTTTGATCTGGAGAGCCGGGTGGGCTGATAGATAAATAGATGTGAGTAGGGGCTCCTCCGTTGATGAACGGGGGAGCCCCTTGTTGCGTTTTGGGTTGTTGTTGCGGTCTAGAGGTGCGAGATGATTAGTTCCATCTTGCCCTCGAGTTCAATCTTGTCCACGGTGCTCGGGGCCAGCAGGTGGCTTCCCTTGTGGACGGGGTCGCCGCAGACGGTGCCTTCGCCGTCGATGACCGACAGACACATGAAGGGCCAGCGCTGGTCGAGGGTCTTGCTGCCGTTGGCGCGCACGCGATCGACGGTGTAGCAGGGGTTGGACTCGAGCTCGGTCACGCCGTCCACCTCGGGCGCGGTCACCGTGCCGTCGGTCGGAGCCTGAGCATCAAAGTCGATGCAGTCGAGGCTCTGCTCAATGTGCAGCGGGCGCAGCTTGCCGTCGGTGCCGGGACGGTCGTAGTCGTACAGGCGATACGTCACGTCGCTCGACTGCTGCGTCTCCAAAATGAGCGTGCCGGTCTTGATGGCATGCACGGTACCGGAGTCGATCTGGAAAAAGTCTCCCTTGTGAATCGGCAGCACGTTGAGCATCTCGTCCCAACGGCCCTCCTCGATCATCTGTGCAGCCTCGGCGCGGTCATGCGCGCGCTGGCCGACGATGATCGTGGCACCGGGCTCGCAGTCCAGTACATACCAGCACTCGGTTTTGCCCAGGCTGCCGTTCTCGTGCTCGGCGGCGTACTCGTCGTTGGGATGAATCTGGATTGAAAGGTCGTCCTTGGCATCCAGAATCTTAATGAGCAGCGGGAACTCCTTGCCCTCGCAATTGCCAAAGAGCTCGCGGTGCTCGGCCCACAGCCATGAAAGCGTGTGGCCTGCATACGGGCCCTCCGCAATATGGCAGTCACCGTTGGGATGGGCCGAGATGGCCCAGCACTCACCGATGGGACCTTCGGGAATGTCGTAACCAAATACGGTTTCGAGCTGGCGGCCACCCCAGATTTTCTCGTGGAAGATCGGCGTCAGTTTAATCAAATCGGACATATTCATACCCCCATCATGTTGCGCGGGCGTTGCACAAAACAGCTCAAAACGAGCGCCCGCGTGACTACAAAAACCTATGCCAACGTTACATTGTGCAACTCAAAGCGGTCGCCAACGTTGCGCGAGGTCGAATACTCAAAGGCGGCACCGCTGTCCAAAAAGCCAATCTGGGTGAGCTCGAGCAGGGGAGAGCCAGGTTTGGTGTCCAGACGCTCGGCTTCTTCCTCGGTTGCTGCCACGGCGCGAATGGTACGGTGAAAGCTCGAAATCTTCAGCCCGCATTGCTCTCGGATGAAGCGGTAGAGCGATCCGTACAGGTCCTTCTTTTTCAGCCCCGGAATCAGCTCGAGGGGCATGTAGGTGTACTCGATAACGATGGGCTCCTCATCGGCCTGACGCACGCGCACGACGTGATAGGCAAAGTCATCCTCGGCAATTCCCAGCTGGGCTGCGATGTCCGCTGGTGGATTAACAATCGAGAAATCGTAGACCACCGAGGTCACCTTCTCCCCGCGGTGCTCATACGAAAAACCCTGGGCACGGTCGTTTTTGCCCTGGAAAAACGCCTGGCCGGGAAGTCCCGCCGTGTCCTTAACGTAGGTACCCGATCCACGACGGCTGGTAATAAGACCTTCCTCGGTGATTTGCTCGATAGCTCGTTTGACGGTGATTTTGGAAACGCTATAGAGCTCGCAGAACTCAACGACGGTGGGAAGCTTATCGCCCGGTTTAAGAGCGCCATCCTCGATACTTCGACGAATATCTGCAGCTATCGCCTCGTATTTGGGAATCATGGAACCTCCTTTCCGACATATATGAATACAAAAGTAAATATAACCCTCAACAGGGCACCCATATTACTTTTATCTAAGAAGTTCGAGAAAGAAAAAAGAAAAAGACGCTTTACTTTTAAAATTAGAGCGCTATAGTTTAAGCAACAAACGGAATCCTACAACAGAACAGGATTGACCGTTTGGGGACGGTTTTGTTTTGGCAGGTTGGATATCGGTATGACCGGTGCGCGCCCGCGCCGGATAACCTGCCAAAGCAAACCCGTCTCCAACCGGAAGCTCTAGAACACGAAAGCGAGGACTTTGATGGCACAGTATCAGCTGCCCAACGACTTCTTCTTTGGCGCTGCTATGTCCGGCCCGCAGACTGAGGGTCAGTGGAACCAGGGCGGCAAGCTCGAGAACCTGTGGGACACCTGGTCCATCCAGGATCTGGGTTCGTTCTACAACTGTGTTGGCTCTTATGCCGGCAATGACTTTATGGCCAAGTACCAGGAAGACTTTCGCATTTTGAAGGACTTGGGCCTGAATACCTATCGCACTTCCATCCAGTGGAGCCGTCTGCTCGATGCCGACGGCAACCTTAATGAGGAGGGCGCTGCGTGGTATCACGAGCTGTTCCGCGCCTCTCGCGAGGCCGGCCTGGAGCCGTTTGTCAACTTGTACCACTTTGACATGCCCACCTATCTCTTTAACCGTGGCGGCTGGGAGAGCCGTGAGGTCGTCGAGGCTTACGCGCATTACGCTGACGTCGCCTTCCACGAGTTTGGCCAGGAGATTAAGTACTGGTTCACCTTTAACGAGCCCATCGTCGAGCCCGAGCAGCGCTATCAAGAGGGCGTGTGGTTCCCGCAACTCCACGACTTCAACCGCGCTCGCACCGTGCAGTATCACATCTCGCTGGCACACGCGCTGGCCGTGGCCAACTATCGTCGCGCCTATGACGAGGGCGCTATTCGCGCCGATGCCAAGATCGGCATGATCAACTGCTTTACCCCGGTCTACACCAAACAGAACCCCAGCGAGGCAGACCTCGAGGCCGTGCGTATGACCAGCGGCATCAACAATCGCTGGTGGCTCGACCTTATTACCAAGGGCGAGCTTCCCGCCGACGTGCTCGACAGCCTGGCCGAGGGCGGCGTTAAGCTCCCGTTCCGTGCCGGCGACCAAGAGATTCTCAAGCAGGGTGTTGTCGACTGGCTCGGCTGCAACTACTACCACCCCACGCGTGTTCAGGCGCCGGCGAGCAAGGTCGACCAGTACGGCCTGCCGCACTTTGCCGACGAGTACGTGTGGCCCGACGCCGTTATGAACGAGAGCCGCGGCTGGGAGATCTACCCGCAGGGCCTCTACGACTTTGGCATGGACTGCGCCAAGAACTACCCCGATCTTGAGTGGTTCGTTTCCGAGAACGGCATTGGCATCATGGACGAATACAAGAACCGTGACGCCGAAGGAACCATCCAGGACGACTACCGCGTCGACTTTGTACGCCAGCACCTGGAGTGGGTTGCCAAGGCAATCGCCGAGGGCGCCAAGTGTCGCGGATACCATTATTGGGCCGTCATCGATAACTGGTCTTGGGCCAATGCCTTTAAGAATCGCTATGGCTTTGTCGAGGTCGATCTGATGGATGGCTACAAGCGCCGTCTTAAGAAGTCGGCGGCCTGGCTCAAACAGGTCGCCACGACCCACGTGGTTGATTAGCGACCGGGCGAACGCCCAGACCGCGCGCCGCCGCGCGCAACACATGGCACATCTGGTGGCAGAGGGCGACAGACCACCGTGCGCATAGGAAAAGGCCGGATTTGAAAGTTAGGAGCAATCATGGCCAGTGACAACGGAAAGAGCTTCCTCGACAAGTTTGCCGAGGTCTCTGCGAAGGTGGGAAACCAGGTTCACCTGCGTTCCCTGCGAGACGCCTTCGCGACCATCACGCCGCTCTATATCCTTGCGGGTATCGCGGTTCTTATTAACAACGTCGTGTTCCCTCTGTTCCCGCTCGATGCGGCGGGCCTTGCCAACCTTCAGACGTGGGGCTCGGCAATTACGCTGGGCACCCTCAATGTCTCTGCCATTATCTTGGCCGGATTGATTGGCTACAGTCTCGCCAAGAACAAGCGTTTCGATAACCCGCTCGCTTGCGTGGTCGTCGCCATCTCTGCCTTCGTCATCATGATGCCGCAGCAGATCACCGCCTCGCTTGCCGCCACGAGCCCGCTGCTCACCGACAAGATCACCTCCGCCGAGGTCACGGGCGCCCTTTCGACTGCCAACACCGGCACCAACGGTCTGTTCTCGGCCATTATCATCGCTCTGCTCTCCGTCTCGCTCTTCATCAAGATTTCTGGCGTCGAGAAGCTCAAGGTTAAGCTGGGCGAGGGCGTGCCTCCCGCGGTCTCCAACTCCTTCAACGTCATGATCCCGATGCTGCTCAACCTCGCAATCTTCGCTCTTGCCGCAGCCCTGCTCGCCGTGTGCGCCGGCACCGATCTGTGCGCCATCATCTCCACGTGCATCTCCAACCCGCTCAAGAACATCATGAACGCCGGTCCGTGGGCTGTTATCCTCATCTACACCCTTGCCAACCTGCTGTTCTGCGTCGGTATTCACCAGTCCACCATCTCTGGCGCTACCGTCGAGCCGATCCTGACCATGCTCATTGTCGACAACATGGCTACCTTCGCCGCCGGTGGCACCATCCAGCCCGATCACTACATGAACATGCAGATCGTTAACAGCTTTGCCCTCATCGGCGGCTCGGGCTGCACCCTCATGCTTCTGCTCGATACGCTCCTGTTCTCCAAGAACAAGGCTTCCGAGACCGTTTCTAAGATGGCTATCCTGCCTGGTCTGTTCAACATCAACGAGCCGGTTATCTACGGTTACCCCATCGTGTACAACCTGCCGCTTATGATCCCGTTTGTCCTTCTTCCCGACCTGTTCATCGGCATCACCTATGGCCTTACCTGCGCAGGCATCATCAGCCCCTGCATCGCCCAGGTGCCCTGGACCATGCCTCCCGTCATCAATGCCCTGCTCGCTACGGGCTTTGACTGGCGCGCCGGCGTGTGGCAGGCTCTCGAGATTGTCATTGGCATGGCCGTCTACCTGCCCTTTATGAAGATTTCCGAGAAGGCAATCGCCAAGCAGGAGGCTCTCGCCGAGTAGAACGCCTAACGTTCGTCCCTTTCACCTTTGCGGGCGCCGGTACGCGGTGCCGGTGCCCGCGGCTCTCTCCCTTGTGTAAAGATGCAGGGGGGTGGGCACAATAGCCGCAAGGAATAAAACTAGTTGTCGTCTGCGCGCCGCGCAGTTATAAGGAGGAAACCATGAAGAAGATCATGCTCTGCTGCAATGCCGGTATGTCCACGAGTCTGCTGGTCCAGAAGATGCAGGCCGAGGTTGCAAACCGTGGTCTGGATATTGAGGTCGAGGCTCGTCCCATGAACGAGGCCCACGATCACCTGGACGAGTGCGACATGTTGCTGCTTGGCCCGCAGATCGGCTACACCAAGGGCGATTTTGAGAAGGAGGCCGCCGGTCGTTTTCCGGTCGAGGTCATCAACATGGTCGACTACGGCCGCATGAACGCTGCCGGCATCATCGACCACTGCGTCAGCGTGATGGGCTAGGTGCTCCGCATGGAGGATATGAACGAACTGCAGATGACCTGCTTCGAGATCATCAGCTACGTCGGTACCGCCAAGAGCATGTACATCAATGCCGTGCAAAAGGCCAAGGAGGGCGATTTTGACGCCGCCGAGGAGCTTATCAAGCAGGGCGATGAGGCCTATAACGGTGGCCACGATGTTCACATGGGGCTTCTGAAGAAGGAGGCCAACGGCGAGCGTAACGGCGAGGCCCCGTTGATTCTGCTGCATGCCGAGGACCAGATGGCCGGCACCGAGACCATGCGCGTCATGGCGACGGAGCTCATCGAGATTCACAAGCAGTTGCAGACACTTAAGGCCTAGTCGGCGTTATCGCCACGAAGGACCGTGCGGTCCAACAGACAACATAGTCCCTTTGACGGGCGCCGGGAGTCTCCGCCTCCCGGCGCCTTTATTTTTGGAGAAGGTCTTGCGCGGCCTGTTGAGCAGCCATTTGCGCCTCCTCAGATATAACCTACCAAAACAAACCTGTCCCTTTTTGGTAGGTTTTTGCCTTGGGAGCGGTACCATACAGGCAATGTTTAAACGAGAAAGGCGGGCTCCCATGGAACCTAAGCAGTATTACATCGGCATCGACGTCGGCGGTACCTCGGTCAAGGAGGGTCTGTTCGATGAGGACGGAAACCTGCTTGCCAAGGCCAGCGTGCCCACGCCTCCCATCGTTGACGCTGCGGGCTTTGCCGCGGTGACCGAGGCTATCGACCAGGTGGTCGCCAAGGCCCAGGTTCCGCGTGCCTTTGTGGCGGGCATTGGCCTGGCCGTTCCGTGCCCCATCCCGGCATCGGGCGATGCCAAGGTCAAGGCCAACATTGCCATTAACCTGCCCGAGCTCAAGATTGCCATCCAGGAGCACTGCCCCGACGCGGTCGTTAAGTATGAGAACGACGCCAACGCCGCTGCTATGGGCGAGGCCTGGCTCGGCTCTGCCAAGGGCGTACAGAACGTGGTGATGGTCACTATTGGTACCGGCGTGGGCGGCGGCGTTATCGTTAACGGCGACGTGGTATCGGGCGTTGTGGGCGCCGGCGGCGAGATTGGCCACATGTGCCTGAACCCGGCTGAGGAGCGCACCTGCGGCTGCGGCGGCCATGGCCATCTGGAGCAGTATTCCAGCGCCACCGGCGTGGTGAGCAACTACCTTGCCGAGTGCAAGAAGGCGGGCGTCGAGCCCATCGAGCTGACCGGCCCCTCCGATTCCAAGGACGTGTTCCAGGCCTGCCGCGAGGGCGACAAGCTTGCGCTGGCCGCGGCCGATACCATGGCCGACTATCTCGGTCGCGCACTGGCGCTTATTGCCAACGTGGTCGACCCCGAGATGTTCCTTATCGGCGGCGGCGCCTCCGCCTCGGCCGATGTCTACCTCGACAAGGCTCGCGAGTACTTTAAGCAGTACGCGCTTTCCGCCTCGCGCGAGACGCCCATTAAGGTCGCTTCGCTCGGGAACGACGCCGGCATCATCGGCGCCGCCTACGTAGCCCTGCGCGCCGCCGGTAAATAGCTGGTGCAAGGGGGACAGGTTACTTTGCACCAACATGGTGCAAAAGGGACAGCCTTGGCCCCCGTGCCTGCGCCCCAAAATATACCGTGGCCCTTCCGTCTGCGAAGGCTCGGCATCGGCGTGCTACCATAGCTACGTCTAAGTACACATATCAAGTGGAGGATACCCATGGCAAACGTTCTTGTCTTTGGTCACCAGAACCCCGATAACGACGCCATCATGAGCGCCGTCGTCCTGTCCCAGCTGCTCAACCAGGTTGAGTATGCCGGCAACACCTACGAGGCCTGCGCCCTTGGTCAGCTTCCGGCCGAGTCCGCCAAGCTGCTCGCCGACGCCGGCATCGCCGAGCCCCGCGTGATCGAGTCCGTCGAGGCCGGCCAGCTCGTCGTCCTCACCGACCACAACGAGTCCGCCCAGTCCGTCGCCGGCCTTAAGGACGCCACGGTCTTTGGCGTTGTCGATCATCACCGCATCGGCGACTTCGAGACCGCCGGCCCGCTGCACTACATCTGCCTGCCCTGGGGCTCCAGCTGCACCATCGTCACCAAGCTCGCCGGCGTGCTCGGCGTTGAGCTTTCCGACGTTCAGGCCAAGCTGCTGCTCTCGGCCATGATGACCGACACGCTCATGCTCAAGAGCCCCACCACCACCGATGTCGACCGCGCCGTCGCCGCCAAGCTCGGCGAGCAGGTGGGCGTCGACCCGGTCAAGTTTGGCATGGAGGTCTTCCTCACCCGTCCGTCCGGCTCCTTCACCGCAGCCGAGATGGTCGGCAACGACATCAAGATGTTCGAGCCCGCCGGCAAGAAGCTGCTCATCGGCCAGTACGAGACCGTCGACAAGACCCGCGCACTCGGCATGATCGACGAGATTCGCGAGGCCATGCGCGCCTACGCCGCCGAGAAGGGTGCCGACGGCATCGTCCTGTGCATCACCGACATCATGGAGGAGGGCTCGCAGGTCCTGCTCGAGGGCGAGACCGAGGCCGCTCAGAAGGGCCTGGGCATTGCCGACGAGCACGACGGCGTCTGGATGCCGGGCGTCCTCTCCCGTAAGAAGCAGGTCGCTGCCCCCATCATGGCCGCCTGCTAGGTTTAGTTGACCAAACGCCACGACCGGATCGCGGACGCCCCGCGCTCCGGTCGTTTTTTGTGCACGGCGTCGCGTCGTCTCTTGGACAGGCGTGCCCGTGCCGTTGAGCAAATAATGTTCAACCTGTGGTTCCGCTTTTCGGCCACGCCTGCGTGCTTGTCGTGCAGGGTAGGCTAGATGCAAGCGTAATACGTTAGAGCGCGGCGCCGCCACTTGGGCGGGCCGTGCTTTTTTAAGACGGGAGCTTTCCCGTGAAAGGAGCCGCCCATGGCAGCAACTGAGCAGCTGTTCAACGTTCGTGAGCGCAAGCGCTTTGAGCGTCACGACATCTGGGAGCGCATCGCCGAGAACGGCACGATTTCCGCCGCCGTCATGGTCTTCGCCGCCATCGCCGCCGTCATTTGCGCCAATACCGATGCCTATGAGGCCATCCATCACTTTTTGGAGACCCCGCTGTATGTGGGTCTGGGCAACCTTACGGCCGGTCTCACCGTTGAGCTATTCGTCAACGACTTCCTCATGGCGATTTTCTTTTTGTTGGTGGGCATTGAGCTCAAGTACGAGATGACGGTCGGCGAGCTCAAAAACCCGCGCCAGGCCATGCTTCCCATGCTGGCGGCCGTGGGCGGCGTCGTCGTTCCCGCCTGCATCTATCTGATCTTTAACCATGCCGGCGCGCACAACGGCTGGGCCATTCCCATGGCAACCGATATTGCCTTTGCACTGGGCGTGCTGTCGCTTTTGGGCAACCGTGTGCCCAACGGCGTGCGCGTGTTCTTCTCGACGCTCGCCATCGCCGACGACCTCATCTCCATCGCCGCCATCGCCATCTTCTACGGTCAGAGCCCCAATCCGTTTTGGTTGGGCGCCGCCGCGCTTGTGACCTGCGCGCTCGTGTGGCTCAACAAGACGCAGCATTACCGCCTTGCCCCGTATTCGGTACTGGGCCTGCTGTTGTGGTTCTGCATGTTCAAGAGCGGCGTACATGCCACGCTTGCTGGCGTCATCTTGGCCTTTACCATCCCGGCCAAGTGCGGTGTTAAGCTCGACAGCCTTACCGATTGGTTGGGGGAGTGCCTGCCGCTGCTCGATGACCGCTACGACGACGAGGCGCACATCCTGGGCCAGCATGACTTTACCGTCTCGACCACCAAGGTCGAGCGCGTCATGCACCGCGTGACCCCGCCGCTCATCCGCATGGAGCGTCTGATCTCCACGCCGGTCAACTTTGTGATTCTGCCGATCTTTGCGTTCGTGAACGCACAGGTTCGCCTAGTGGGCGTGGACATGAGCACGCTACTCACCGACCCGGTGACGCTCGGCGTGTACTTTGGCATGCTGCTGGGCAAGCCGATCGGTATCTTTGGCATGACGTTTGCCCTGGTTAAGCTCAAGATCTCCGAGCTGCCGCGCAATGTCAACTGGCACATGATTGCCGGTGTGGGCATTCTGGGCGGTATCGGCTTTACCATGTCGATCCTCATCAGCGGCCTTGCCTTCCCGACGGCCCAGTTTGAGGTTCTGGCCGCCAAGGCCGCTATTCTTGCCGGCTCTGTCACCGCGGCCGTACTTGGCATGATCTACATGAGTGTGATCTGCAAACACCCCGCGCCCAAGGACGAGTAAGAGCGCGAAAACCGGCTCCAGAACCGATTCGGGCGCGTTCAAAATGCGGATTCGGGTGGTGCTTGCCGCCTGCCAGACACGCCAGTGGTCAAAAAACGCCGTTTGTGAGTACTGTCACAAACGGCGTTTCATTTTAGGTGCGGAAAATAATGAACAAAGTTATAAGAACTGTACGTTAATGAGTGACCATCGACTTCCAATTTGGCGCTAGCTGACGGTGATTGGGGAGTTTCAAGTCGAGTTTTGCCGATTTCGACCAAGAATCGCTGCTACTAAAAGGGTAACAGTACTCATATTTGCCCTTTTTTGGCCACAAGCCCTAAAACAAGCCTCGCCAAGGTCGGGAAACGGGCCAAATCGCCGGCCTCGAGGCTTATTCCACGGTGCCGTAGATGGCGCCCCAGCCGTGGGCGGCCAAGGCGGAGTTGAGCTGGTCGCAAAGTGACTGGCGGTCGTAATAGCCGGGCGGTAGCAGGTTGACGATTTCCATGAGATCGGGTGCCAGGTCCAAGATTTCGGCCTGTACGATGAGATCCAGGCGGTCGATGGCGTGGCGGTCATAAAACAGCCCGTCGACCAGGCGCTGCAGGTCGCCGAATTCCTCGGCCTGGAACGATCCGTACTCCATAGTGCCTCCTTGGGCGCCCCACGCCGGCATGCGCGGCGTTTCGTAATTTATTGCGATGGACTTAATCTATCACGGCTTCATACCCTTGCGGCGGTGGCGGTCTATACTTAGACGAACTGCAACGTACCGCTTCGCGAAAGGTCGCACCCATGCAGACGATCTACCAGAAGATGGAAACCACCGAACTCGATGCCGCCATCGAGGTGCTCAAAGCCGAGGTCGCCGAGGTCAAGGCCAAGGGCCTGGCGCTCGATATGGCCCGCGGCAAGCCGTCGCCCTCCCAGGTGGACATCTCTCGACCCATGCTCGATATCCTCAATGCCGATGCCGATCTGCACGACGGCAACGTCGATTGTTCCAACTACGGCTGCTTTGAGGGCATTCCCTCGGCACGCAAGCTGGCAGGGGAGTTCCTGGGTTGCCCCGCCGAGCAGACACTCGTACTGGGTTCGTCGAGCCTGCTGATCGAGCACGATATCGCCGGCATGTTCTGGCGTTGCGGCTCATGTGGTAGCGACCCTTGGGAGGCTTACGAGGCCGCGCACGACGGCAAGAAGGTCAAGTTCCTGTGCCCGGTTCCCGGCTACGACCGCCACTTTGGCATCACCGCCGATCTGGGTATCGAGAACGTCCCCGTCGCGATGACCGACAACGGCCCCGACATGGACGAGGTCGAGCGCCTCGTCGCCGCTGACGATTCCATCAAGGGCATCTGGTGCGTGCCCAAGTATTCCAACCCCACGGGTATCACCTTTAGCGAGGACACTGTGCGCCGCCTGGTCGAGATGCCCACGGCCGCGCCCGATTTCCGCATCTTCTGGGACAACGCCTACTGCGTGCACGACCTGTACGACGAGACCGACGAGCTCGCAAACATCTTTGACCTCGCTCGCGCGGCGGGCACCGAGGACCGTGTGGTGGCCTTTGCCTCGACGTCCAAGATCACCTTCCCGGGCGCCGGCATCGGCTTTATCGGTGCGAGCCCCGCGGTCATTGCCGAGTTCTCCAAGCGCCTGAAGGCCGGCCTCATCAGCGCCGACAAGCTCAACCAGCTGCGTCACGTGCGCTTCCTCCCCACCATCGAGGCGGTCAAGGAGCACATGAAAAAGCATGCCGAGTTTTTGCGTCCGCGCTTTGAGGCCGTCGAGCGCAAGCTCACCGAAGGCCTGGGCGACACGGGCTGTGCTACCTGGACGCACCCCCGCGGCGGCTACTTTGTAAGCTTCGATGGTCCCGAGGGCTCGGCCCAAAAGGTCGCCGCGCTTTGTGCCGACCTGGGCGTCAAGCTCACCCCGGCTGGTGCCACTTGGCCTTATGGCAAGGACCCGCGCGACACCAACATCCGCATCGCGCCGAGCTACCCCACGGTCGAGGACCTGGAGGCCGCGCTCGATGTGCTGGTGCTGGCTGTGAAGCTGGTCGCTGCCGAGCTTGCGCGTGCCGAGCGCGCCTAACGCGCGGCTTCCCGTACTATCCGCACTTTCGATACGTAAAGGAGCGTATACATGGATTTGGGTATTTCCACCAACCCCACGCCAGAGCTCTACACCATTAAGGTAACCGGCGAGATCGATATCTCTAACGCCGATAGCCTGCGCAATGCCATCGACCTGGCGCTCGAGCAGCCCACCGAGGCCGTTGAGCTCGATTTTGCCCAGGTGAGCTACATCGATTCGACGGGCATTGGCGTGCTCGTGGGCGCCGCGCACCACGCGGTCGACCACGGCAAGCGCTTTAGCTGCACCAATGTGCAGCCCCCGGTGATGCGCGTGGTCCAGCTGTTGGGTGTCGACCAGGAGATTTCGATCACCGCTGCATAATCTTTGCCCCAAAAGGGCGTGCCGTTTGGCATATGTTTGTGATGCGCTCGGACGTTTTGGCGTCCGGGCGCTATACTTGACCGAATGAATAGACGAGTTCCGGCCGAATGGCGCGGTGCGGGCTCGACTCACATCGAGCCTTGGAGGTATGTGTGTTTGGTATTGGAGAGGGTGAGCTCGCGATCATCGTGGTCTTCGGCTTTTTGCTGTTTGGCCCGGATAAGCTCCCACAGATGGGCCGCACGATCGGCCGTGCCATCCGTCAGTTCCGCGAGACGCAGGAAAAGATGACGGCCGTTGTTCAGTCCGAGATTATCGATCCGGTGAGCGAGGCCGCTTCGGCCCCGGTCAAGCCCAAGAAGGCTGCTGCGACCGACGACGATTCCGATGCGGACGAGGATGCCGCCGAGACGGCAGCGCCCGCCAAGAAGGAGACCTTTGCCGAGCGTCGCGCCCGTCTTGCTGCCGAGAAGGCCGCGAGCGAGGCTGCCGCCGAGGGCGAGGGTGCTGCTGAGGAGTCCGAGGCCGAGGGTGCCGAGCCTGCCGCTGCCACCGTCGAGCCCGAATCTGCTGCAGAGCCGGAGCCCGAGTCCGAGCCCGAGCCGGCAGAGTCCACGACGGCTGACCTCTACGCCCGTCGTCCCCGCAAGCGCAAGGCCGTCGTCGACCAGCTCGCTCGCGAGCTCGAGGCCGAGGACGACGCCGCTGCCGCCGATGCCCCGAAGGGAGGCGATGAGTAATGCCTATCGGACCTGCGCGCATGCCGCTCTTCGATCACCTGGGCGAGCTCCGTCGCCGCCTGACCATCGTGGTCGTGTCGGTGTTTGCCGCCGCCATCGTGCTGTATTTCGCCACGCCCGTGGTGCTCGACATCCTGGAAGACCCCATCCGCTCCTTTGTGCCGGACGGTAAGTTCTACATCACCACCACGCTCGGCGGCTTTGGCCTGCGCTTCTCGCTGGCCATCAAGATGGCCGTGGTCATGTGTACACCCATGATTATCTGGCAGATTCTGGCATTTTTCCTGCCGGCACTGCGTCCCAACGAGCGCAAATGGGTCGTGCCCACGGTGCTCGCCTCGACGGTGCTGTTCTTCCTGGGCGCAATTTTCTGCTACTTCATCATCATTCCTGCGGGCTTTGAGTGGCTCATCGGCGAGACCTCGGCCGTCGCTACGGCGCTGCCCGATCTGGAGAATTACGTCAACATGGAGCTGCTCTTTATGATCGGCTTTGGCGTGGCGTTTGAGCTGCCGCTCATCATCTTCTACCTGTCCGTCTTCCACATCGTTTCCTACGCGGCCTTCCGCAGCGCCTGGCGTTACGTATACGTTGGCCTGCTTGTGGGCTCGGCTGTGATTACGCCCGACGGCTCGCCCGTTACGCTGGGCCTCATGTATGGCGCCCTGCTCTCGCTCTACGAGATTTCGCTCGCCATCGCTCGCGTGGTTATTACCGCGCGCGAGGGCAAGGAGGGCTTGTTTGTGAGCCGTCTGGACCTGTTTTCGGACGATGAGGACGACGAGGAGTAAATCGGTATGCATGAGGTTGGCATTGTCAACGGCATACTCGATACAGTGATTCGCGCGGCGCGTGGGGCGGGGGCCTCGCGCGCCGTTTTGGTAACGCTGCGTATCGGGGATATGACCGAGGTCGTGCGCGAGGCGCTCGACTTTGCGTGGGAGACGTTTCGCGACGAGGACCCGCTCACGCGAGGCTGCGAGCTTGCCGTGGAGGAGATCCATCCACAAAGCGAGTGTCTGGACTGTGGCGAGGTTTTCGACCACGATCGCTTCCACTGTCGCTGTCCCCAGTGTGGTGGTGCCAACGTGCGCCTACTGCACGGTCGCGAGCTCGATATCGCGAGTATCGAAATCGAAACCCCCGACGATTAGCCCGCTAGCCATCTGGTGATGGGGTATAAAGGGGCCAAAGTAAGGAGCGCTAAGTATGGCCGAGAAAACGATTGATATCGCATCGCCGATTCTGTCGCGCAACGAGCGCCTGGCAGATCAGCTGCGCCAGCGATTTAATGAGACAAACACCTATGTGATCAACGTCTTGTCGAGCCCCGGTTCGGGCAAGACCACCACGATCCTGGGCACCAACGAGCGCCTGCGCGACAAGGCTGGCCTGCGCTGCGCCGTCATCGAGGGCGATATTGCCTCGGATGTCGACGCCATCACCATGAAGGAAGCCGGCATGCCCGCCATCCAGATCAACACGGGCGGCCTGTGCCATCTCGAGGGCAACATGATCATGGAGGCCGTTGACGCGTTCGACCAGGCCGTTGGTCTGGAGAACATCGACGTCATCTTTATCGAAAATGTGGGCAACCTGGTCTGCCCGGTCGACTTTGACTTGGGCGAGAACCTGTCCATCATGATTCTCTCGGTGCCCGAGGGCGACGACAAGCCCATCAAGTACCCGGGCATCTTCCAGCACGCCGGCGCGCAGCTGCTCAATAAGGTCGACGTGGCCCCGGCTTTCGATTTTGACATGGATAGGTATACTAAGACACTCGATGACCTCAATCCGCAGGCGCCGCGGTTTGCCGTGAGCGCGCGCAAGGGCGAGGGCATGGATGCCTGGTGCGATTGGCTCATCGGGCAGATCGAGCAAGCAAGGGCGTAAATCGGCCGCCATACGGGCGGGCGTAGCCGCAGAGACACGAGATAGGAGCCTCTTTTGAAGCTCATCATCGCCGAGAAAAACGACGCCGCGCGTCAGATCGCCGAGCGTCTGTCCACGGGTAAACCCAAAAAGGATAAGGTGTACAACACCGCCATCTACCGTTTTGAGTGGAAGGGCGAGGAGTGCGTGACCATCGGCCTGGCCGGTCACATCCTTGCGCCCGATTTTTGCGACAGCGTGCTGTTCGATAAAAAGCTGGGCTGGTATTCGGTTACCGAGGACGGCGAGATGCTGCCGGCCGACATGCCCGATGGCCTGGCTCGTCCGCCTTACGACACCAAGCGTAAGCCGTTCCTTGCCGATGGCATCTCCATCAAGGGCTGGAAGCTCGAGAGTCTGCCGTATCTCACCTGGGCACCCGTCATTAAGCTGCCGGCCGAGAAGGAACTCATCCGCTCGCTTAAGAACCTCGCCAAAAAGTCCGACAGCGTCATCATCGCCACGGACTTCGATCGCGAGGGCGAGCTGATCGGTTCGGACGCCCTCAACAAGGTGCGCGAGGTGGCGCCGGACTTGCCGGTTGCCCGCGCCCAGTATTCTTCGTTTACCAAGGCCGAGATCACGCAGGCCTTCGATAATCTCGTCTCGCTCGACCAGAACCTGGCCGACGCAGGCGAGAGCCGTCAGCACATCGACCTCATTTGGGGTGCGGTGCTGACGCGCTACCTGACGCTCGCCAAGTTTGGCGGCTTTGGTAACGTGCGCTCCGCCGGCCGCGTGCAGACGCCGACGCTTGCCCTGGTGGTCGAGCGCGAGCGCGAGCGCATGGCGTTTGTGCCCGAGGACTATTGGCAGATTCGCGGCATGGGTGCCGCGCAGGGCGCTGCCGAGGACGATCGCTTTAAGATCGCGCACAAGACGGCGCGCTTTACCGACAAGGATGCTGCTGAGACGGCGTACGGCCATGTTGACGGCGTCGCGACGGCAACCGTCGCCGCGGTGACCAAGCGCTCGCGCAAGCAGCAGCCGCCCACGCCGTTTGCGACCACCTCGCTGCAGGCTGCCGCCGCGGCCGAGGGCATCTCGCCTGCGCGTACCATGCGCATCGCTGAGTCCCTCTACATGGCCGGTCTCATCAGCTACCCGCGTGTCGACAATACCGTGTACCCCGCGACGCTCGATCTGGGCGCCGTGGTGAGCGACCTGGCAAAGATCAACCCGGCGCTGGCGCCCGTATGCAAAAAGGTGCTTGCCGGCCCCATGAAGCCTACGCGCGGCAAAGTCGAGACCACCGACCACCCGCCTATCTATCCCACGGGCGAGGGCGATCCGTCCACGCTCGACGGCGGCCAGCGCAAGCTCTACGACCTCATCGCCCGCCGCTTCCTGGCGACGCTCATGGGTCCCGCGACCATCGAGAACACCAAGCTCGAGCTCGATGTGAACGGTGAGCCGTTCGTGGCTTCGGGCGATGTGCTCGTGACCCCGGGTTTCCGCGAGGCCTACCCGTATGGCCTTAAACGCGACGAGCAGATGCCGCCGCTTGAGCAGGGCGATACGGTCGACGTATTCGACATTAAGCTCGAGGCCAAGCAGACCGAGCCGCCCGCGCGCTACAGCCAGGGCAAGCTCGTGCAGGAGATGGAGAAGCGCGGCCTGGGCACCAAGTCCACGCGCGCGAGCATCATCGAGCGCCTGTACGCCGTGCGCTATCTCAAAAATGATCCCGTTGAGCCGAGCCAGCTGGGTATCGCCATCATCGACGCGCTGACGCAGTTTGCCCCGCGCATCACGAGCCCCGATATGACCAGCGAGCTCGATGGCGACATGACCCGCGTGGAGCGCGGCGAGGACACCGAAGAGCATGTCGTGACACACTCGCGCGCGCTGCTGGCCGGCGTGCTTGACGAGCTGCTCAAGCACACGCAGGAGCTGGGCGACGCCATCAGCGACGCCGTCACGACCGATGCGCGCGTGGGCGCCTGCCCCAAGTGCGGCAAGGATTTGGTTATGAAGACGAGCGCCAAGACCCGCGGCAGCTTTATCGGCTGCATGGGATGGCCCGACTGCGACGTGACCTATCCGGTGCCGAGCGGCGTCAAGGTGAGTCCGCTCGAGGGCGAGGCAGCCGTGTGCCCCGAGTGCGGTGCGCCGCGCATCAAGTGCCAGCCGTTCCGCCAGAAGGCCTTTGAGATTTGCGTGAACCCCACGTGTCCCACCAACTACGAGCCCGACCTTAAGGTGGGCGAGTGCAAGGTGTGTGCCGAGGCCGGACGCCATGGCGACCTGATTGCGCACAAGAGTGAGAAAAGCGGCAAGCGTTTTATCCGCTGCACCAACTACGATGACTGCGGCGTGAGCTATCCGCTGCCGGCGCGCGGTAAGCTCGAGGCGACGGGCGAGACCTGCCCCGAGTGCGGTGCCCCCATCGTGGTGGTTAACACGGCGCGCGGTCCGTGGCGTATCTGCGTCAACATGGACTGCCCGACCAAGGAGAAGAAGCCCGCCCGCGGCCGCAAGACCACGACCAAGGCGAGCACGGCCAAGAAGACGACGGCGGCAAAGAAGACTGTTGCCAAGAAGACGACCGCCAAAAAGACGACGGCCAAGAAGTCGACTACCAAAAAGACCGCTGCCGACAAGTAACCGAGCACATATCCGAGACATTTAGACACGGCGGGGCCGGGCGCGCAAATGCAAATGCGCGCCCGGCCCCACTTCTAAGTTGCGGTGAAATAGGGACTGTTTTTGCTGGCAAAAGGCCTAATTAATCCCTATTTCACCGCAAGTTTTGATCAGTTGTTGGGATTACTTCACCTCGACGGGTGCGGCGCCGGGGTAGCGGTCCTCAAAGTCCAGACGGTATTTGTTGTCGTTGGTGCCCGCTACGTTGTCGCGCGCCAGCGGCGCCACGATCTCGTCCTTGTGGTTGGCGGGGCTGGAGTACTCAAGGCTGATCTCCCAAGCGTCGCAAATGACGTCAATGCGATTCTCCAGGTCGTCGTAGAGCGCGATGATGTCTTTCCACGAGCTGTAGTTCTGCGAGTCGATGGGAACGTCCAGATCCTCGACCCCGTCCTTGAGGTCGCCGATCTGATCCTCGAGCGCCTCGGCGGCATCGCTGGCCGACTGACGCGAGCTTCGGTCATCCTTAAGGTAATACGTGTTGAATGTGGTGGCGCAGTCGCGAACCTGCTGATCAAGATCGGAGAGCCTGCTGTAGTAGGAGCTCAGCTGGTCGTAGACGTTCTGCTCGCTGATGGTGGCGGCATCGTGGGCGTCATCGTTATCATCGTCAAGCTTGTTGGGGTCGCCCTTGACGGACACATCGTCGTCATCGTGGTCGATCTTGACCTTCTCGATGGTTGTGCCCTTGGAATCGTCGGCGTTCTTGTTGAACGGTCCGATCATGAAGAATGCGACCAGCGCGATAATCACGACGACCAACACGGCGATGATGCCGATAAACAGAGCGTTGTTGTTTTTGGGCGCGGCGGGAGCACCGGCCTGCGGAGCAGCGGTCGGAATGGGTTGCTGAGCCGCGGCGTTGGCCGCAGCCCATTGCTGCGTCGTGCCGACTTCGGGCTGGGAAGCGGGTGCGGGTTGATGGGCAGACTGTACGGTCACGTCTGCCGGTTGGGGCTGAGTCGCCGTGGGCTGCTGCGCAGACTGAACCGTGGTCGCGGCGGTGTCGAAGGCGGCGTTGGGTGCGGCGGCATGTTCGGCTGCCTGCGCATCCTCTTGCGACTGGGAGGCCTGGCCATCATCGGTTACCGGCGTTCCGCAGCTGGTGCAGAAGCGCTCGTCGTCTTTCAGAAGCTTGCCGCAATGGGTACAAAACCGGGGCATGATGGTTCCTTCCACTCGATGTGTTGGCTAGATTATAAGGTGGTTCAGGTGCGGTTGGGCCGCGCCGACCCAACTGGTTATGTGAGGATGATCATGTCGCGCAAGCCCTGTCGCATGCGTCACAATGAGTGCGGCGTGCTAGGTGTCCGGCGCGGCCGTTTATCGACGGCTCGGTAGAATGCGATGGTGGGGAGTGAGTCTGTGTACTGCGGCGAGCAAGGTCGGGGTGGCGGCGAAAACGTGGAGGCGTTCCGGTTCCCGCCGGGGGATGCACCCCTTACTGCGCGCGATTGCTCGCGTCGAGTGTTTTGTGCCGGGATGTTGACCGGAGCGCTTGCCTCGGTGATGAGTCTCGGCGGTTGTGCCGCGCGCCGCAACGAGGCTGAGGGCCCCGCTGTCCCTGCCAAACAAAAAGCGAATCATCCGTCCGCTCAAAAGACGGAAGCTGTCACCTGGGCTTCTTGGATTGCCGGCCTTCAGCAAGATATTGAAGCCCTTGTCGAGCCGTATGATGGGTCTACCTCGGTCTATGCTGTGGCGCTTGATCCACAAACGTTCGCGTCGCTCGATGGTGAAGTCGCTGTAGCGCCGGACGCGCGACGTGTGGCGGCAAGCATCATCAAGCTTCCCATTCTCGCTTGTGCGCTCGAGACCGTGACGGCGGGCGAGCTGTCCCTCGACGAGCAGATAACGGTAACGCAACAGGATATCGTGGGTGGCAGCGGCAACATTCAGTCGCGCGGCGCGGGTGTGTCGTACGGTATTGACGAGCTGCTGCACGCTATGATCGCCCAGAGCGATAACGTGGCAGCGAACCTTGTTATTGGCAGACTTGGCATGGATACGGTCAACGAAACGTGTGCCGCATTGGGGCTGACCCAGACCGTGCTCGCTCGTTTGATGATGGATGCCGAGGCCCAGGTACAAGGTCGCGAGAACTATACGAGCGCCCGTGATGCTGCGGCCGTGTTGCAGCGGCTGGCGGCGGGGACAATCGCGACGCCCGAGTTGTGCGAGCGAGCGCGCGGATATCTGCTGGCGCAGGAAGACGCGCGCGGTATTGTCGAGGGCGTTCCCGGCGGCGTTTTGGTCGCGCACAAAACGGGCAGTCTGGCGAATGCTCAGCACGATGCCGCAATCGTCTACGCCGAGCGCCCTTACGTGCTGGCAATCCTCACCCAAGACCTCGAACGCGAACAGGCTCTAGCCCTCGAGCGCGACATTTCCTTCGCCATCAACGCCCGCGCCCACTCCTAACTTGCGGTGAAATAGGGATTGTATTTGCTGTTAGAAGGCGTATCTAGTCCCTATTTCACCGCAACTTAGAGGATCGGCAGTTGGGGACGTTCCTTTTAATATGAGCAGGACATTGTCAAGAGGCAAAATCGGGCCTGG
>ERZ826764.2131-NODE-2131-length-20161-cov-3.588531_pt1 | contig 20161 bp, 20 predicted proteins | sample MGYA00519870_ERZ826764 | MGnify/ENA primary metagenome ERZ826764 (study PRJEB31778, sample SAMEA3449239) | human gut metagenome | biome: human gut; feature: human-associated habitat; material: faeces | place: United Kingdom | collected 2010/2012 ...
TCTACGGGCAACGCCGCATAGCGGCGTTGCCCGTATATTAAATTAAGAAAAAAAATACGCAAAATAACTCCATTCCCCCCCCAAATGCCCTGCGCCGCATAGCGGCACAGAGCATTTGTATAAAATCTCGCTTTCCCCGGGATGGCGCACACTGCGGTTCCGGCGTTCGGCGGGCGATTCCGGCCTCAAAAAACAGCGCGGCCGACAGCTTCGCCGTCGACCGCGTTCCTTTCCCGCAGATATACGCTCTTATTCCGTTCCGAATCCGCTTATCCGGCGGCGGCAAGCATCCGTGAAATGAGGATGCCGTAGCCGCGCGTGGGATCGTTGACCATCACGTGCGTCACTGCGCCGACCAGCCGTCCGTTCTGGATGATCGGGCTGCCGCTCATCCCCTGCACGATGCCGCCGGTCTTTTCAAGCAGCCGCTCGTCCGTGACCTTAAGCACCATATTCTTTGATTCCGTATCGGTGGATAACTTTGTGATTTCGATCTCAAACTGCTCACGGGTATGCCCGTCCAATGTGCTGAGGATGTAAGCCTTTCCGGTCTCCACCTCGCTGTCGGCCGCAGCGGGAATCGCTTCACCCAAATCCGCCGGAAGCTCGTCAAAGCTGCCGAACACGCCTACGCCCGTGTTTTGCGCCAGCAGGCCGCAGCGAAAGGGCGACAGGCTGCCGCGCAGTTCGCCGGGGTCATTCTTGCGTCCCTTTTCCACGCCGGTAATCTCCACGTCGACGACGACGCCGCGCAGCATCGGCAGCAGTTCGCCGGTCTCGACGTCACAGATGCCATGCCCCAATCCCCCGAAGCTGCCGTCGGCCGCGTTGACATAGGTCACGGTGCCGATGCCGGCAGTCGAGTCGCGGACCCACACGCCGCCGCGGTACTCGTTCTCCGCCGCGTCAAGCTGCGGCGTAAGCACGGTGCTGACCCGCTCGCCGTCGCGCTCATACACGACCGAAAGCGAACGGCCCTCGCAGGCGCCGATAAGCGCCTTTGTTTCCTCGGCTGTATTGACCTCGCGGCCGTCAATCTCCACGATTACGTCGCCGACCTCCAGTCCCGCGTCGGCCGCAGGCGTGGTCAGGCCGGAGGCGGTCTGCACGTCGGTTACGCCGATCACGACCACGCCTTTCGTGAACAGCTTGATTCCGAAGGCATTGCCGCCGGGGATCAGCAGCTCGCCGGGCCGGACGGCTGTCTCAAGCGCGGCGTCGGAGGCGGCGAACGCCGTCTGCATACCGCTCTGCAGCAGGAGAAAAACAAGGAACAACAGCAGGATCGGACTAAAAAGTCTCTTTTTCATACAGAGTTTTGCCTTTCCCTTTTCATTTGCTTTTTTCGTTTTGTTCGCGTCATTTTGATTCTTTGCAACGTTACTAATTTGCGCGATTCGGGTAAAATATATGTACAAACATCGCATTTCGGCACGCGCCAAAAATCGGCAGCCGTAATTGTGTGCCTTGCAGGGAATGGAAATTTTTTCATTATTATTGCAATTATCATTATTATCCCAAAACGTTAAAAACGTATCCCAGCCAAACTTGTTCGGAAAAAAATAAAACGGAAGCGCCTTCTCCGGGCATAAATACAAAAGGAGCTTGGCCAGCCCGCCAAGCTCCTTTTGTATTCTTCCCGAACGATTCGGCTTACGCTCAAAATATTTCTCGCCGAACGCACAGAGCTTCAATTCGCAAATGCAATCACAATGCCAACAACCATCATCAAGCCGCAAAGCGCTGCGGCAACGACAGACATTATCTGTTCCGAATACAGCTTAACCAAACCGGTTCGTTTGAACTCACCGCGCAGTTTTACAAAGCCTAAAACACCGAACAGAATGCCGCACAGCGAAGCAATGATCATGCCCGCTTTCGCCCATGACGCAACATACACGAGAGGCCAGCAAACAGCCGCTACCGTGAAAAGCAAGTAGCTCAACCCGCAAAGCAGGCTCGCATGTACACCTTTTACTGTAAAATCATTCGTGTTTATCGCTTTCCCGGCGGGCGAAGCCGCCTCCCGCGTCCCCTGCACCGCGCCGCAGGCGTCACAAAAGGCAGAACCATCCCGAAGCTCCTTCCCGCATTTCGTACAAAACATATATATCTCCCCTCCATCCTTTTTTATGGCACGCTCATACATCGCCCTGCTGTATGGGCGAAAGAGCTTCAGGAACGTTTTCTTTGAAATATATAACTTCGAAACAGCCGCTTATCGGGCGTCCCCTGTACGCGTGCAACGCCGATGCCGCCTGTTCCGACCGCAACGACAGTTCTGCCGGGCTCGCCGGGGATGATTTCAACATCCACCTTATATGTATACGTTTTGCTGTACCGCTGCACAAAATAAGTCCCGACCAGCGCTACCTGCGCGGGCGTCGTCAACGTGCCGAGTTGATAGTCCTCATACGGATAAACGGCATAGCAGTAGTCGGCCTCCGAGAACAGCGCCACGCCCTCAAAGCTGACGACAAAATACGCCGCCCGCCCGAGCTCGGCATCCAGCTCCTGAAAAAGCGGATAATTCCCCAAAACCAGCGCGTTGCGGTCGCGCGCAAGCGTCCTTTCCGAAAAGACCTTCCCGAGCAAAGGACCGACGGCCAACGGTACGGCAAAGCAGAGCAAAAGCACGAGACAGTATACAATCTCCCCCGCAAACAGCGACACAAACAGTTCCAGACCCGTGTGCACAAGCGAGAAGCCGCCGATCACCAAGCCAACCGCGCCGAAAATCTGCTTAAAGCTGCCCGCGCCGGAGCTTTTGATGCGGACCCCCCAAACGGTTCCCGCATAAACGGAGTTGAACAAAAGATACGAAAACCCGAGCAAAAAGCCGCCGGCGACAGCGACTGCAGGCGCCGGCAGCGCCGCAAACGCGGATAACCGAAGCGCAGCAAGCACGCCGCCTGCGATGAGCAGTAAAAAAGAAAGCTTATTTTTCATTTTTGACCTCCATTGCATATTATACCATATCGGGATATTTTCATTATACCATTGTGGGATAATAATGTCAAGGGGGAATCAACGATGAGATTGAAAGAAATTCGCAAGGCGAAGGGCATATCGCAGGTGCAACTGGCGTTATCGCTGCATATGAACCAGAACACGATCAGCCGCTACGAAACCGGCGAACGCGAACCGGCGCTCGGCGATCTTATCAAAATCGCCGATTACTTTCAAGTGTCGGTCGACTATCTTTTGGAAAGAACCGATAATCCGAAAATGTTGAAATAAAGCCTGTAAAACTGCTTTTCATGCGCAAGCGGGCACATATCTCGCGGCGGTGTGCGTCAGCGCTGACGTTTCGGCATATCCCATATGCGCTACAGGAACCGCAAGGATTTCAAAAGCCAAAACCGTACATCGTTCGTTACGGGAAAAAAATACCGCAAAGCCCGCAGCAGAAGATGAGAGGAACGGAAACCGGAATGACAGGGACGAGATGAAACCGACTGCCCGAATTGGGAATTATGATCTCAACATGCCGGAAAATAAGAGGATTGGCGCAGGAAAATCTCTCGAGAGCCGCAGGGGTCAGCTATTTCTATAAGCACGATTGAAGCGTCGAGATTGGCATTCGATACAGAAACCAAAGGAAAGAGATAAAGGACATATCCCCGTTCGGGCGAAATATAAGCCTCTATGCCCAACGACGCAAAGCGGCGTTGGGCATAGAGGGAAGCGGGACGAAGCACGAAAACCACATGGAATGACCCGCAGCGCATCGGCGTTCGAGCTAAAGCCGTTTACGGTTCTCTCTTACATACCGGACGTCATAAAAACAGCGGAGAGAAAAACAAACGCTTCCGCAACGGAACAGCCGCGCCGGAAATAGACGCTTTTTCCAACGGCATACGGCCTTCCGCCCCGCAGCCGCAAAAACGCCGCCGTGCAAGAAGAGCACAGCGGCGCCTTTTCTGACTTTCATAAGAAAAACGCACAGGGCGATGCAGCAGCCCGAAACACGCATAAACGGCGTTTGCCTTGCAAAAAGAATTCCGCCTGTTTTCCGTGCCGACGCTACAGCGTTTCGAGGATAGAACGCAGCATATCGCGCGCGGCGAGAATATCGGCCGTCTGCTGATCGCCTTCAATTTCACGTTCAATGGTGATGCAGCCGTCATAGCCGAGCGCATGGAGCCCCTTCAGCAGCGCGGGAAAATCCACCTTTCCCTGCCCCATCGGCGTTTCAAGTCCGAGATCATGTCCGTTGGTAGGATAACAGCCATCCTTGCCATGAATCCCGCGGACATATTTTCCGATTACGTCAAGCGCATCCACGGGATTGGCCTTGCCGTACAGGATCAGATTGGCGGGGTCGAGATTGACAGCAAGGTTGGGCAGTCCCACGTCCTCAAACAGACGCAGCAGGGTGACGGGTGTCTCCTGCCCGGTTTCGAACAGCAGATACTGGCCGTTTGCCTGCAAATGCGCGGCCACACTCCGCACCGCGGCCACGAACCCGGGATAAAGCGCATCGTAGGGGTTTTCGGGAACAAAGCCCATATGCGTCACGACGTCGGTGATGCCCAGCGATTCGGCAAAGTCGGCGCCGTCGGTCAGGTCCTGCATCCGCGCAAAGCGATAAGCGGGCGGCACAAGCCCGAGCGTTTCCTGCCCGGCGTAAAAGTTCCACGCGGTCGGGCCGCTCCAGCCGCACCAAAGCGCGGTGACCGTCACCTCATATTTTTTACACGCCGCTTTGATCTCCTCCGCCTTCTCGGGCGTGCGCAGCGAACGGTCCCAGCTCATTAGCTGGCAGTGGTGAAAGCCCATCTTTGTGATGCTTTCAAAGCATTCCGCGACCGGCTTGCGGGAAAGCGATACACAGACGCCTATAGTCATCATACGGTTTCCGTCCTTTCGTTGTACGACTGTATTTCTGCGCCCCGGATATTCTGCATTTCGGCGGCGAAAAGCGAAGCCGCTGCCCGAGCACAGCTTCTTTATTATATCGCAGAAAAATGGGAAAAGCAAGACAGCGCCGGAAAAAACGGCAGGCTTTCGCCGAAATGCTTCTGTGCCCGGCACGCAGGTAGCTCAGACGCGCCATACCGGCCGGTTGATCCGTTCGGAGGCCGGCAGCACCAAAGCGCCGAAAATCCCGCCGCACAGCATATCCTGCCGAAGCCGGTCACCTCCATAGAAACCGGAGATGCGCAGCGGTTTCGCCCAGCATACCATAAGACAGCTGAGAATCTCTCCTGCACGGTTCTCCGCATTCTGCCGACTGCTGAGCCGCCTGCGGAAGAGGCAATACGTCGACTTGACATACGGAATGCGTTTTGCGGTGTTTACACACATCCCCTTTCATATGAAAAGCCGCGTTGACTTTTCCGAAGCGCAGCAAAGCGGCCCGGCATGCAGAACGTACCATTTGGCAACACAAAAAAGCTTTCCAATCGGCGGCGGGCGCCCGGCCGGGCCGGAGCGGCAAGAGCTTTCCTTTCCGCTCCGACCCGACGGCTCAAGCCGCAAAGCGCTTTATGTTTTCTTTTGAGACTGCACATAAAGCTGATGGACGTACACGCTCGCCCCTGCAAGCAGAATGCCCTGCGTGACCGCCGTAAAAACGGCGCCCGCCGTCTCCTGCGCCGTGCGGACCGACGTCGTCGAAAGCACCCGGACCGCCGACAGCAGGATGCCAAGGCCGCCCAGCAGCAAGGGAATCCATCGGTCCGGCAAGCGGCTTTTTTTCAGCACGGCGCCGACAATGTTCAGAACGGGAATGAGCAGCAGAAGCTCGCTGCGGATATATTCCCCGTAATTCAAAGCCGTTCACCTCCCTTCCTTTCACACTGTAATCTTAGGCAAAGAGGCGTTCAAGGGTCACGGATACCAGCCCGCCGGCCAATGCGGCGACAAGTGCCGTTATAAGCTGCCCAAGCCGCGCGCCCGGACGCCGTTCGAGCTCGTCCAGCTTTTGTTCGTGACGGGTCAGATGCGCATTTGCGTATTTCAGTTCGGTCGCCAGCGTAACAAGTGTTTCATTCATGGAGCGAATTTCCGCCTGCACTGCCTTCAGGTCGGCGACATCCCTCTCCAGTGCCCGCAGAAGCTGCGCGTGCCGCTCCAATACGAGCTCCGTTTCCTCCATTTGCTCTCTCCTTTCCCGGTTTTGCGGCTACGACACCATATGTAAAGCAGAGCGCTCATCCCCATTTCCACAGCAGCTCCTGCTTACGCTCAAAAAAGCGTGCGGATTTATGCCTGCCGCCGGACGATGCGAAGCGCAGGCCGCAGCGCCGCAAATCATCCTCGTAATGCCGCAGCAGTGCGTCTGCGCGACGTTCAATCTCGGGTGTGTATTCCAATTCCAGCTCATAGTCGGTGCGGTCGAGATAGGTGCTTCGGTCCAGCACCGCCGTTATGCCTTCGCCCCTGTACAGCAGCAGCCGCTCGGTCGTCAGCGTCCCCTGGAGACACAGGCCGCCGCAGTTAAAAAAGCGGATGTCATAAGGATTTTCGGCGGCTCCGCAATGCTCTACACAGCAATCGGAGCCTTGGCGGTACAGCTTGAGCGCAGCGACGCATTTGCCCTCCTTTTCACGGACCCTGCAGGTGACATCCAGCCGGTGCAGCAGAAAATTTTCCGTGTCGTAATAGTAATTGGTCTGCATCTGCGGCTCCGACACGGCGGATCTGCGCAGCAGCGCATAAGCTTCGGCGCTAAGCAGCGCCTTTTTTTCAAATTCCAGCATGTTCTTCTCCTCTTTTCAGCTTGCCCGAGCCGTTTTTGTCAAGCTCCAGCAGACATTCGATTTTCGCCGGCATTGCATACGCCGGCAGCACGTCACGGCAGAGCGCGCGAACCTCGCGCACCGAACCGAAATCTCCGGCCAGTTTCAGGCCGATCTGCACGCCTGACGGCGAGCGGAAGCCGTAGGCCGTCACCTCGCGCACGCGCGGGTCGGCCAGCAGCGCGCTTTCCAGTTCCTGCGGATAAATGTTCATCCCCGCCTTGTTGATCATATCATCCTCGCGGCCCTTGATGTACAGAAGACCGTTTTCGTCCAGCAGAGCCGCGTCGCCGGTATACAGCCAGCCGTTTTGCAGTACGGCGTCCGTTGCCTCCGGCGCGCCGTAATAGCCGAGCATGATGCTCCGTCCGCGGACGTACAGGCTTCCGATCTCGCCCGGGGCGGCGGGACGGCCGTCGCGGCGGCGGATCTGTACCGCAGCCGTGCGCAGCGGAATGCCCACGCTGTCCGGATGGTCACGAAAAAGAGCCGGCGGCAGATAACTGACGCGCGGGCCGGCCTCGGTCAGCCCATAGACATGGTAGATATCCGCAGCCGGGAAAGCCTCCGCCAGCCGCAGACCGGTCCGCGCGTCCATACACTCGCCGCTGACGCAAACCGCCCGCAGCTTTTGCTGCGGCCCCCGCAGAAAACGCGCAGCCAAAGAAAGCAGTGTCGGCGTACCGCAGACAACCGTCGCGCCGCTCTCGCGCAGCAGCCCCGGCAGCAGCGACGGATGGAATACACCCGAGTCAAAACAGACCCGCAGCCCCTTCCAGAGCGCAGTAAGGAACTCGCCTGTCAGCACCGCGCCATGATAAAGCGGACGAACGATAAGGATGGTGTCCCGCTCACCGACGGCAAGATAAGCGGCGATATCTGTCACGTTTGCCAGCAGTCCGTCTTCACCGAGCATAACGCCCTTCGGGACGCCGGTCGTGCCGGAGGTGTACAGAATCACCGCCGGATGCCGCTCGGGAATCCGGTAACCCGCATCCGGAAAGGGCTGAACACGAAGCTCGCCTCCTTCATCCGTAATCACCGCATCAGGCCGAAGCGCGCCCAGAACCCGCCGGCAATGCGTCTCTCCGTAGCGCGCCGACAAAGGCACGGCCGTCACGCCCGCCGCAAAGCAGCCGAGCAAAGAAACGGCGGCCAGCCGCTCGGAGCCGCAGAGAATTGCGCAGCAGCGAAAGGGGGTCAAACGCACGGCAAGCGCCTCCGCGCAGCCGGCCAGCGCGGCGTAGGTCATATTTGCCTCTCCCTCACAGACGGTCTGTTCAGGACGGGCGAGCAGCTTCCGCTTCAATCTCCGCCACAGCTCCATACGCAAGCACCTCCTTCGACCGTTCAAGCAGTGCGCGCAGGATTGTCCGTTCATCGTCCGAGAGCGCAAGCAGCTCTTTTCGGATGACCGTCAGCGCACCCTCACGCGGCCGCATGACGTGTGCGGCGTACAGCATCCGCAGCCTTTCCGCCTGTTCGACAAGCGGCGCATACCGCTCACTGCACATATGTCCCCAGCCAAACGCGTCCTCGACGCGAACAATGCGCTCATACATCCCACGCTTGTGCTCCCAAATCACATGCAACACGCGGCGGTCGAGCTTTTCAAGGGGAATGACGCCGCTTTGCAGCTTCTCGAGATACAATGCCGTGCACGCCTGCGCCGCAGCACCGCGAACCATCCCCGACGGTGAGGACGCACAATCGAGATAAGCGGCGATTCCCCGCAGCGCCCGTTCCGGCAAAAAGGGCACCTTCCCCGGCAAAGCCCTGATCGCCCAAAGCTCACCGTTGGCCCCGTTCCGTGCCGCCGCTGCATGTGCGCGGCCAAACGCAGCCTGCGGCGTCCAAAAGCTGCGATAACGCCAGTTTTGGTCATAAGCGTACAGCAGATAGGTCTTGTCCGCGCGGTCGTAACCATGAATGAGTCCGTCATGCGCGAAATGCCTCTCCCGATACCAGCTCTTGCCGGGCACATAATAATCGTCCACACCCGCAAAACAGACATAATAACCCGCGTCCAGCATTTCCCGGATAACAGTATGAAGGCTGCCGTGAAGAAAGCAGGTGTCGTATCCATGCTTTTCCAGGTGCGGGCTGATTGTCCAGTAGGTTCCGTCAACCGTCAGCTCCAGCCCGGTATAACCGGACAAAAAACGCGTCTCACATTGCAGCAGCATCAGGTCGTTGAGGAAAAAATTGCGGATTGTAGGATTGTCAACCGCCACAGCCAGACCCGGCGCCTGATAATGATAGGTGCTGTAAAACGGCTGTACAAGCGGCAGCTCAACCCGGGTATCCATCGGCTTTCTCCAAATATTTTTCGACCAGCCGCATTACATCCTGCGCGGCATACAGCTCATAGGGGTTCATATCCGACTCGTCCAGCCGAATGCCGAAGGCATCCTCCAGCCGGACCAGCAGCGTGACCATAGCCAGACTGTCCAGTCCCAGCACGTCCTGCAGGCCGTCGGTGTCACGGAATTCACCGCAGCCGCTGAGCGAACGCAGCAGTTCGCGGATTGTTTCCTTCATATCCATTTTTCAGCTTCTCCTTTCCCATTCACGTTTGACGGCGGCAAAGCACGTCTCCTCCGGCCCGGCCGTGGAGAGCAGGATACCGCCGTTGCTCTCACAAATATTCAAAAATGCGCTGCGCAACTTATATTGCAGAGGCAAATCAATGTAACGGCAGCGCTCCTCGGGCCGCTGCCGCACACGCGCAACAGCCAGTTCGACGGGGACATCGCAGAAAAACGCAATGTCCGGACGCAGCACGCTTTCTGCGATTTCATAAATCCAGCGGTCGCCTGTATATCCCCTTGCGCGCAGGTTTGCCAGGCAGGAATAAAAATAGCGGTCGCACAGGACGACCTTCCCCTCCCGAAGCGCCGGCTCGATCACGGCACGCCCGTGCTGCAGCCGGTCGCCGGCAGCCTGCAGCGAGACGGCACGGTAGTCAAACACATCGGGCGCGGGCGTGTCCATATATGCACGGAAGCCATCCGCGCGCCGCACCGCGTCGGTCGGCTGTTTTGTGACCAGCACCGGCCTCTTCCCCTCCAGCTCTGCGGCCAGCCGGCGCAGCAGCGTCGATTTGCCGCTGCCGTCCAGCCCGCAGAATGTAACCAACAGCCCGGGATACGGGTTGGGACGGAATTCCAGATGCTTCATGCCGGCACCTCCTCCAGATCCGCAAGCCGGTCATCGAGGAAAAAGCGCGCGGCGACGTCCTCCGTGCGGTAACGGTAAATCTTCTTTTCCGACGGCGCGGCAACGCGGTGCAGCATTTCAACGTTTCCGTCCAGCGCATCCGTTGCAGCGCTGAACAGTTCGGCGTCCGTCAGGCCGAACAGCGCGGCCGTCTGCAAAACGGCAAACCCGCAGCAGCCTGCAAGGCCCAGCTCGCGGCTGCGTACAAAGCAGTCCTCTTTCTCCGCTGCCGACATACCCGACAGCAGCAAATACAAATCGGCGTATTTATAAAGCGTCATATCCCGCTTCATCCGCACCCATGGAAGCGTGGCCGCTTCCTTATATAGATGCGCGCAGAGATGTACGAAAAAATCCGCGCGCGCCGGGACGGGCAGTTGCAACCCGTTTACCTCAGCCGTCGTTTTTGAAGCCAGAAGTCTCCGCAGGACGTCGGGCTCGCCGTACGTGTAGCCGAGCGAAAAATTGACATCCACCTCCAGCCAGCGCAGTCCGGGCAGGGCGACCTCCCGAAAATACGGTACCGTTTCGCCGCGCAGCATTTTGGAAGCGATGATTTCCTCCCGTGACGCGGGCACGAAGGCGCCGCCGCGCAGAGTTCCCTGGCGAAAGCCGTTTTCGGTCAGCAGGCCGCCCAGTGCGGTCACTTCCTCGGGCGCGGCGAGCAAATCAATATCGTTGGAGGTGCGGCAGCCCTCCGGGTACAGAGCGCACAGCAGCGCGCCCTTAAGCATCACGGCGCCGCTGTTCCCCCGTTCCAGCAGCCCGGCCAGTTCTTTGACGCAGCGATAATAGCTGCGATTACGGACGGCGTTTTGCTCCGCCGCATTTTCCAACGCGTTTCGGAATTCCCGCGGCAGACCATCGAGCAGCCGTTGCCGTCGCAGCGTCTCGTGCGCAACACCCGCTAAGCGGTTGTAAAACAGCTGCCCGAGAACGCCCGGCGTCGCATAAGCCGTCAGCGATGGCTCGAGGTCTTTGCCGGCAAACCGGCAAAGCGCGAGGAAAAACTTTTTTTCCTGTTCTTTCATTGTTTTCTTCCTTTCCGTTTTGGTTTTTGAGGGCGAGTGTACTGCGTAATGATCGCATCCAGCACCGCACGGTCCTCCGACGTCGGCGCCACGGTCCGGCGGCCGTCCGGCGATTCGGCGAGCTTGTGCAGCACACGCAGCTCACGGTCGGTCATATACATCCGGTCCATCGTGAACCCTTCGGCGACGTATACTCCGCCGCCATATCGACCACTCTGCGTATAAATGGGCACAGTCCGGCTCAGTGCTTCGATGTCCCGGCGGATCGTCCGCTCAGAAACGCCGAAGTCCGCCGCAAGATTTTCCACACGCTCATATCTGCGCCGGCACAGCGTTTTGACAAGCTCGCCGCGCCGTTCGACTGTGTCCATCCGTATTCGCCCCCTTTCTGCTCATACTATACAGGTTAAACCGGACACTTCATGTCCGGTTTAAAAATATTTAACAAAAAAAGAGGGGCTGACAAATTTTGTGCGCCAAACGCACTTCCATTTGCCAGGTCCCTCTTGATTTCTCGACAAGTCCGACGAATCTCTTCGGCAATCCTATTTCTTTTCCTCGGCTGCGGGACTGTGGGATATGTTCTCTGCCACGTGCGCTTCAAAACCCGAAGCCGTAAACTGAATTTTCAAAAAACTCTTACATTTCGGACACCCGCTTTCAACATAGGAATCCGCAGCACCCTTAAACAGTCCCCGTCCGCAGACCGGACAACTCGCCATAAATAACTTTTTTTCTTTCATTTCCCTATCCTTTGCACAATTTAATCTATGCCGACGCAAATCCGTTCCGATTCGAACATTTGTTTGCATCCGTACTAAAATGATACACCATATTCCAGAATTTGTCAACAGGAAACCAGAACTTTTGTTCGGAATTTTTCTGCCATTTACAGACACACAAAAAACCACGGCAAAAAGTCCTCAAATCGGCAAAACAGCAGCATTGTCGTCACGGCCGACGAAAATTAACGACCATAACGAAAAAGAACTGTTGTTGACAAAACCAAATCATTCCTGTATACTGAATGATGTTTACGGAAGTGCAAACGACCGGTTCACAATCCAACACCACAACAAAAGGAGAGAAGCAATGAAACGCGCCACAACCATCCTGCTTGCGGCACTGCTGGCGGCGTCGCTGACGGCCTGCGGCGTCGTCGGAGACGAGTCCTCCGCCCCCGCAAGCGGTGCTGCGTCCGAAGCGGCAGCCTCCGAAGCGGAAGTCTCTGAAAGCACCGCCCCCGCCGAAGAAAGCGCCCCCGCCGAGAGTCCTTTGTCCGACTTCGAGTTCGCCGAAAACGACACCGGTATGACCGTCGTCAAGTATCTCGGAGACGCCGAACATGTCATTATCCCCGCCGCGGTCGACGGGAAGCCCGTCACGGAAATCGGCGATCATGCGTTTGCAAAAAAGAGAGTTTTCAACGTCACGCTGCCCGACACCGTCACCGTCATCGGAGTCCATGCATTTGGAGAATGCAAAGAATTGAAAAATATGGATTTGCCCGACAGCGTCACCGAATTACGGGACGGCGCTTTTAGCGAATCAGCTCTGGAAACAATCACTTGGAGCGATAATTTGCGAACGATCGGATACTCCTGCTTTAGACGCACAAATCTTCGGGAAGTTACACTGCCCAGTCAATTGACCGAATTGCTCAGCGGTGTATTTTTTGAATGCACAAATTTGGAAAAAGTCACATTCAACGAGGGCTTGCAGCGTATCGAAGGATATTGCTTTGACAGTACAGGCCTTAAAGAAGTCGTTCTTCCGTCCACTGTATTAGAATTGCAACAAATGTCATTCTCTCGATGCCAGGCATTGCAGTCGGTTGTACTCAATGAAGGTCTTGTGCGCGTCGATCCTTATGCTTTTGCCGAAGCCAGACTGACCGAGGTTGTCATTCCGTCTACGGTTACACAAATTACGGGAGATGCTTTCTATTTTTGCTTGGATTTGAAAAAAGTCATGTTTGAAGGTGATGCCCCAGAAGGATATGAGCCAGACAAGTGGAACCGCCCATTAGATTACATCGTTTACTACCACGAGGGCGCGAAAGGTTTTACATCTCCCGAATGGTGCGGATTCAAAACCGAGATTTGGTAGCATAAACCATCGGCCCGATTCGCTTCTCTTGCCGGCGCTCTTTAACTTTTGTGATTGTGGACCTATTAAGCTGCGGAATTTATTCCGCGGCTTTTCGTTTCCGTTCAGACCGTGTTCGGCTTCATTTGTAGTTGACAAATCCAAATCATTCCTGTATACTGAATGATGTTTACGGAAGTGCAAACGACCAGTTCACAATCCAACACCACAACAAAAGGAGAGAAGCAATGAAACGCGCCACAACCATCCTGCTTGCGGCACTGCTGGCGGCGTCGCTGACGGCCTGCGGCGTCGTCGGAGACGAGTCCTCCGCCCCCGCAAGCGGTGCTGCGTCCGAAGCGGCAGCCTCCGAAGCGGAAGTCTCTGAAAGCACCGCCCCCGCCGAAGAAAGCGCCCCCGCCGAGAGTCCTTTGTCCGACTTCGAGTTCGCCGAAAACGACACCGGTATGACCGTCGTCAAGTATCTCGGAGACGCCGAACATGTCATTATCCCCGCCGCGGTCGACGGGAAGCCCGTCACGGAAATCGGCGATTATGCCTTCTCCGATGAGAAAACGTTCACGGGCAAGGATGTAACCACGGTTGAAATCCCCACTACGGTTACAATCATCCGCGAAGGTGCTTTTACGGACTGTCTTAAACTGCAAACAATTAATTTGCCGCAAGGGTTAACTGAAATAGGTGATCATGCATTTATATTCTGTACCCGGCTTTTTAATGTGAATTTACCGAATACATTGCTTTCACTTGGCAGAGAATCGTTTGCTTATTGCACATCCTTAACACATATAACGATACCGGCCAGTATTAGAGAATGGGGCATTCGTGTTTTTGAAAGTTCTGCTCTGGAAACGGTTATATTTGAAGAAGGCTTAGAACAAATCGGTGATTATTGTTTTGCGGGTGTCAAACTTAAAGAGATTGTTTTCCCTGAAAGCCTAAAAAAAATAGGTGAATTTGCTTTTGGCGTTTGTACAGAATTAACATCGGTTCGTTTTAACGATGGATTGGAAGAAATCGGCGCCAGCGCCTTTTACCAAACCGGCTTAAAAGAAGTAGCATTGCCCAATGGCATTCAATCGCTTTCGTCTACTTTTAATCGCTGCAAAAATCTGGAATCAGTTCAACTGAATAGTAGCCTGATGACGATTGGCGATGGAACTTTTCGAAATACAAACATTAAAAAGCTTGTTGTTCCTCAAAGTGTAACAGAAATCAGTGAATCGGCATTTGCTAAGTGTGTACTGCTGCAAAAGGTATACTTTGAAGGCAATGCGCCGGAAATGCTCGAAGCAGACCGATTTGATAAATCGGATTGTCCCGATTACATCGTTTACTACCACGAGGGCGCGGAAGGCTTTACCTCTCCCGAATGGAATGGATATAAAACTGAAATTTGGTGATAAACATTATTACAAAAAAGGCTGCGAAAATAATATTTCGCAGCCTTTTTATTAATTGTGAGCGTTTATAGTGTCAATCAATGATTTGAAATTTACATCGCTGTTTTCAATACGAAAATATAAGCAATAATCTTTGTTGCTTACGGTTTCATAAATTTTCAAATTATTTTTTGCCTCTTGAATATATAAATCATCCAAGTTGTCCAGTATGGCAAAAAAATCTCTTACCCATTCTAAGATCTTGTATTCTGTCACATTAAAATCCGCTTCATCTGCAAATTTTTCAAGGAAAGACAAAATTCCCTCACTAATTTCGCCAATACATGCACTGGAAAAAAATATGAGGCGGTAAACATCTATTACCTTGTCTAATTTTGTGATTTTAAGCACCGAATCAATTAGCATTCCAACACAAGCCTCAAAAACATTTTTGATATACGTATCATAATCAAAATAATTATGAAATCCAAACAAAATTTCAGCTTCAGAATATACCTCAAAACGGTTACTCATTGTAGAACGCATAATAAATTTTACAGAATCACCATCCATCACAAATAGTTTGGGCAATTTCCCGAACAGTTTTTGAAACAAATTGTCTTTTAAATTCAATATTTCAATAATATTTTGCTTCGAACATTCCTCCGTTCTTAAAGATTTCATATATAGTTCAACTCCAATCGGATCAAGCATATACAACAGTGCAAGCTGATCTACTGTATAAGTCCGCCTTTGATTAAAAGCCAAACGTTCATAGTATTCATCCTTATCATCAGATTGCCAAGCATCGCTCAGCGTTCCAAGGTTTTTCCAAACAAGCGAATCGTAGTGTTCATCTGCTTCGACCGTATCTTCCTGTTCCAAAAAATAGACCGCAAACAAATCGCCAACTTCCTTTGCTATCCGAACACGCTCACGGGAGTCCACCTTTACGGTGCAGGAGGCGGTCAAATCGTTGTTGACCTTTTTTGCAGTGACGACTGCCGTACCGTCTTTCTCGGCCTTCACACGTATACCGTTGATATCCCCGAACGGCTCCAGCGAAACCACATCCTCGTTATCGGTGCTCCAATTGACGCGCTTGTTGACCGTTTCCGCCGGGCAAACCGAGGGATACAGCTCAACATGCTCCCCGACCTTCATTGTGACTTCCTTTTTCGACAGTGTCAGGGTCTCGGCAACAGGCTTATGCCGGATATCGACTTCGATCGTATCACTGACGCCGCTGCCGTCGGCAGCCGTAGCGGTAATTTTCAGTCCGAGCATCAACATGTTTGCGTTCAGCAACCCGCTTGTCGGGTTGATTGATGCCTGATTTGGTCCACCCGAGCTCCAAATCAAACATTTGTTCTCTGCATTCGCCGGTTCGATTTCGGCGTGCATCAAAACGCTATCTCCAACATAGATGTCACCCGGCGGGCAGATGGTGATTTTCTGCACCAATACCTGCTCGGTCACGGTCACGCAGCAGGTTGCGCTGACGCCGCTGCCGTCCTGCGCACTCGCCGTGATGGCCGTCGTTCCGGCCTTCTTCGCACAGACCCAGCCGTTGCCGTCCACCGTCGCCACGCTTTCGTCGCCGCTCTGCCAGCAAAGCGTCCGATTGTTCGCGTTCGACGGCGAAACCGTCGCCGTGATTTGCGCCCCGTTGCCCCTGCGGAGCTTCAGACTTCCGGTGCTCAGCGCGATGCCGTCCACCTGTACGACGCGCTGGACCGTCACCGTGCAGTAGTCCTTTTTTCCGCTTCCGTCCTGCGCGGCGGCGTAGACGCGCGCCGTGCCCGCGCTCTTCCCGTATATTTGCCCGCTCGATGTGTTCACCGTCGCCACTGCCGTATTGTCACTGTACCATTTCACGCTCCGGCACTCTGCATCCTCCGGGCATACCTCTGCCTTTACTGCATTGCTCCACTGTCCTTCCCGTATTGTCAGGCTGCTTGGCGTTACACTTACGCTTGTTACACATTTCATTTCTTTTTCGTCCTTTCTGCTGTTCGTTCAGAACATATATTCAGCAATCACGTCGGCGCTGCGGATAAGATTGATATGAAAGCAGACCTGCGCGCCGGCATCGCTGCGGATAGGGTGGCAATCACGTCCGTACTGCCAAACGGCAATCTCGCTTCGGTCGATGGCGGAGGGCGCGAAGGGACGCCAGACATCGGGGTGAATGAGGTGAGTGGTGGTCACACGGTCATATTCCGGCAAATTGGGCGCAACAGCCCAGATGGGACAAATGGCAAACAGGTCGCGCGTGCTTTGCATGCCGCCGCTGAATTCACGGTCAAACGCAAATTTTGCGTCCGTATTCGCGCGGAAGCCCGGCATGTACCCCTCCTGCATAATCCCGTTGGCGTATCCGCGCAGGTAGTCCTGCGTGATCGGCTCCCCGGCGTCCGGCTCAAGAAAGAGCACCGTGTCATATGGAATTCCCAGCGCCAGCGTGGCAAGAGCAGCCTTGGCCGCCTCCAGACGCCCCTGCTCCTCGGTTTCCTTGGGCTCGGACGTGCGGTAAATCGCGGCAATTTTACAGCCCTGATCGTGCAGAAAATCAATTTCCCCGCGCGTCAGCGCCTGCTCGCCCGTGATGGAACGTCCCCAAAAGTTGGGATAAAGCTTATTCCTTACTGCCCACTCGAAGAGTGTAAGGTTATTTTGGAGCAGTTCATTTGCCGGCACATCGGAATCCACACCGAAAAACAGCCCGGTAACGGACGCAGCCGCCTCGGCTGCGTCATGGGTGGGCGGCACAGACTCGGCACCCGCCTGATGGATTTCGTTTTTGCTTGCTTCGTATGCATCTCTGCATGCCATAATTTCAATCTCCTTTTTTGATGTTTTTTGTAGCTACGCGCTTACTATAACAGATAAACCGGACAGTTCATGTCCGGTTTACTTCAACTTTTCAAAAAAATTTTTGCAACAAAAAAACAGGCACGCGCATTTGCGTGCCTGTTTGCAATACCCGCGCGGCGCTCAGCGCAGCAGCGCGCAGAAGTCGTCCCGCATGCGGAGCGGGTCGAAGACGGCGTTGGAAAGGTATTCCTGCAAATCCTCGGACAGCGTCGTCGTTCCGCTCGTCATAAGATCGTCCGGCCGGAAGCGCATCCGATCAAAAGCGGGGCAGGTGTAGGCATAGGAAAGTCCCTTCCCTTTGATACATAACGCATCGTAGGCTTCGGCGTGCGAACGCGCCTTTTGCAGCACGCCGACCGCGCCCGCCGCGTCGCCCGCGCGTGTAAGGCACTGTGCCTGCCAGACCGCGTTGTGCATCAGTACATCGTGGTAGTACAGATAATTCCCGTCGCTGATGAGCAGCTTGACGATCTGCTCAGCCGCTTGAAGCAGCACAAGGTCGCATTTGCCGAATTCAAGCTCGTTGACAAGAGCTTCCAGCTTCCTGTCGAGCCGCTTCTGCCGGAGTTCGACGGCCTCCTCGCCGCGCAGGCACCAGCCGAGAAGTTCGTCAGCCTGTGGGGACCCGACCGCGTATGCTTTGGCTTCGTCGCAGCGTCCGAGCGCGGACAGCGTCCGGACCACGCCGAAGCGCGCCGCCTCCTGCAGCACGACCGTCTCCTGCACAGCGGGGTCCGCGCCGGCAAGAATGGCTTCGTACTCCCGCACCGCCTGCTCGAAGTGGCGCCGGCGTTCCGCATCGTCTGCCGCGGCGTGGACGGCGAACGTCTCCTCCGCGCCGGCCAATTGCAGACGCCGCGCGGGGTCGTCCGGCTGCGCGTCTGCGAGCTTCTGCGCGGCCTCGAGCCGGACGGCGGTGTCGCCGGTCATCATCGTTTCTTCCCACTGCGCTTCGAGCGCCTGCCGCCGTGCTTCCTCTGCCGGACGGTCGATGCCGAGAAGCGCGTCCGCAGTGACGCCGAACAGCCGCGTCAGGGGAACGATCAGCGACAGGTCGGGACTCGCCGCGCCGGTCTCCCATTTGCTGACCGCCTGATCGGTCACGCCGAGCCGCTCCGCCAACCTGCTCTGTGTCATTCCCGCCTTTATGCGCAGGGCGCGGATGTTATCTCCGATGGATACAGACATTGGGCATTCCTCCCTTTCTGGCTACAAGTATAGCCGAAAATCCGGCCGGGTGCAACCGCGCGTTCGTTGGGCCGGAGTCGAATTTCATTTGACCCGTGCACAAAGCCCGTGCCGGACGCAGACAGACATTCCGTTTATCCGAACGCACAGGTACAGCCTTCTGCAAAAGCGATGAATTTGCAGGAAATATAAAAAAACGCACCGTTTCACATCAAAAACTCCGCTGCACGTTGTTTCTTCGCTTCAAGTCCGTCATAATTGGAATGTCCTGCAAGTGCTTGCGATAAAGCATAAATTTTGAAGAGTGAAAAACAACACTAAAACCCCTTGAAAATCAAGGGGTTTAGTGTTGTTTCCTTTCCGCGAAACCGTATGGCTCCCCCTGTTGGGCTCGAACCAACGACACCGCGGTTAACAGCCGCGTGCTCTACCGACTGAGCTAAGGAGGAATATATAGGGCTTGCACAAAATATGCTCACCCTTTTTGTGGGTTTCCTCCAAGCTTTTTCCGGTATGTAACCGCAAGGGTTGCTCTACCGACTGAGCTAAGGAGGAATATAGAACCGTCCTGCACAAAAGGCAGGACGGAAAACCGCCTCCCCGACAGGGGAGACGTGTCAGCATCGACCTATTTTCCCAGGCAGCTTCCCGCCAAGTATCGTCGGCACAAATGAGCTTAACTTCCGTGTTCGGAATGGGAACGGGTGGACCCTCATTGCTAAAGACACTGACTATTGTATAGAACCGGGGTACGGCTGCCGCCGCGCTCCGCTCATACCGATGTAGGACACCCGACACGGGTCGCCCGACCTCCGCCGCCGGCCGGATGTGAACCCCCGCCGGCCCCAACGTTCAGGCCGCGATCTATGTCTTTCCCGCTTTCGCTTCGGGCTGTCTTTCGGTGGTGCACCTTCAGGGATTCGAACCCGGGACCCACTGATTAAGAGTCAGTTGCTCTACCAGCTGAGCTAAAGGTGCATTTCGCTTTCTTTTCCTCCGCCCTGCTCCACGCCTCCCGGCGCTTCCCCGCACGACGGCTTCGTGCGCTCTTCTCCGCTTCCGTCCGCCTGACGGCAACCGGATCCTCTCTCATCGCAAGTTTGTCGCCACATAAACAAACTTGCCGAGTTGACCGCGAAGCCTTCAAAGGAAATCCGGAAACAGAAGCTTTCTTCGAAGAAGGAAACTTTTCACTACATTGCAAGTTTGCTTTGCAAACTTGCCGAGTTGACCGCGAAGCGGTCAATCTCGAGCGCACTGAAAACCGAACAGGAGAGTATCAAATACAAGAATCGTAGTTCAAGCCCTCGGTCTATTAGTATCGGTCAGCTCAATGCATTGCTGCACTTACACCTCCGACCTATCAAACTTGTAGTCTGCAAGTGACCTTACTAACTTACGTTATGGGATATCTAATCTTGAGGTGTGCTTCACGCTTAGATGCCTTCAGCGTTTATCACATCCATACGCGGCTACCCGGCCGTGCTCCTGGCGGAACAACCGGTGCACCGGAGGTATGTCCATCCCGGTCCTCTCGTACTAAGGACAGCTCCTCTCAAATATCCTGCGCCCACGACAGATAGGGACCGAACTGTCTCACGACGTTCTG
>ERZ826764.2135-NODE-2135-length-20139-cov-4.043119_pt1 | contig 20139 bp, 19 predicted proteins | sample MGYA00519870_ERZ826764 | MGnify/ENA primary metagenome ERZ826764 (study PRJEB31778, sample SAMEA3449239) | human gut metagenome | biome: human gut; feature: human-associated habitat; material: faeces | place: United Kingdom | collected 2010/2012 ...
TCAGAAAGGCTTCTGGATATAACGCAGGATTATACGGGGCAGTATATTGAGATCCATGGACAATTCCGGTCTTATAACAGGCATGAAGAGAAACATAACCGTCTGGTTCTTTCTGTTTTTGCGAGGGAAGTAAATTTTGTTGAGGAGCAGGACGAATCACTTCCGGTCAATCAGATCTTCCTGGATGGATTTATCTGTAAGCCGCCGGTCTACCGAAAAACGCCGCTTGGCAGAGAAATTGCAGATATGCTTCTGGCAGTGAACCGTCCTTACAGTAAATCTGATTACATACCATGTATCTGCTGGGGCAGAAATGCCAGATATGCATCAGCGTTTACTGTTGGAGGTCATGTGCTTCTGTGGGGAAGAATTCAGAGCCGTGAATATATGAAGCGGATCGGTGAGAATCAGTCAGAGAGAAGAACAGCATATGAGGTGTCTGTAAGTAAGCTGGAATATATAGATTAGAAGGGGCAAAGTAGTTCGGTATTGCTTTTTTGGCGGAACTGCGGTAAGATAAGACCAATAATGCGATAAGCGAGTCTTAGATAACATTAAGAGGAAGTATTATGGAAAAAGAATTAACAGAGGTATACTGCGGAAACGGCAAAGGCAAGACTGCACTGGCTATCGGACAGAGTCTCCGTGTGGCTACCCAGGGCAAAAGCGTGATCGTGATCCAGTTTCTGAAAGGAAGAGACCAGCGTTCGCTGGATTTCCTGCAGGATGTGGACAACCTGGATTTTAAGATCTTTCGCTTCGAAAAGAGAGAATGCTGCTACGAAGACCTGACAGAAGAAGAAAAGGCAGAGGAGAAATCCAACATTCTGAACGGACTGAATTTTGCCCGTAAAGTTGTTGTTACTCAGGAATGCGATTTTTTGGTTCTTGATGAGATTCTTGGACTTCTTGACTGTGGTATCATAACAGTTGAGGGAATCGCAGATATACTGAAACACAAGGATGAATCTATGCATATTGTCATGACTGGATGGAATTTCCCGGAGGAATTAAGACCGTATGTAGATGTGATCACAACGCTGAACACCGAGGAAGTTCATCCATTGGATGCCAACGAATAATATAAATTACAGAAGAATAAAAGGAGGAGTTAAAATGGCAATTTTTAAAGGTGCGGGCGTCGCAATTGTTACCCCTATGTATGAAGATGGAAAGGTGAATTACGATAAACTGGAAGAACTGCTGGAATTCCAGATCGCCAACAGCACAGATGCCATTATTATCTGTGGAACAACCGGTGAGTCTTCTACAATGACACACGGAGAACATCTTAAAACAATTAAATTTGCAATTGATAAAGTAAATAAACGTGTACCGGTTATCGCAGGAACAGGTTCTAACTGTACAGAGACAGCAATCATGATGTCAAAGGAAGCTGCATCCTACGGAGCAGATGCATTACTGGTTGTAACTCCTTATTATAATAAAGCAACACAAAAGGGACTTATCGCTCACTATACTGCAATCGCAAATGCAGTTCCTGAGACTCCGATCATTATGTATAATGTACCGAGTCGTACAGGATGTAACATCCAGCCGGCAACCGTTGCCACACTGGTTAAAAATGTTAAGAACATCGTAGGCCTGAAAGCCGCAAGCGGAGATCTTTCTCAGATCGCAAAGACAGTATCTCTGGCAGGTGCTGATCTGGAACTGTATTCCGGAAATGATGATCAGGTTCTGCCGATCCTTTCACTTGGCGGACTTGGCGTTATCTCTGTACTTTCTAATGTTGCACCGAAGGAAACACATGATATGGTCATGAAATTCATGGAAGGTGACACTGCAGGTGCTGCCAAGATTCAGATCGATGCGATTCCGCTGATCAATGCTCTGTTCTGTGAAGTCAATCCGATTCCGGTTAAGACAGCACTGAACCTGATGGGTATGAATGTAGGACCTCTTCGTATGCCTCTTTGTGAAATGGAAGAAAGCAATAAAGAAACCCTGAAGAAAGCACTGCAGGATTTCGGAATTAAGCTGGCATAAAACAGGCATAGGATACGGAGGAATACTATTATGGTAAAAATTATCATGCACGGATGCTGCGGACATATGGGACAGGTGATTTCTGATCTTGTTGCAAAAGATGCCAATGCAGAGATTGTAGCAGGAATTGATGTAACAGATAAAGGAAATACTACTTATCCGGTATTTACCAATATTAAAGAATGTCAGACAGAGGCAGATGTCCTGATCGATTTCTCTTCTGCAAAGGCAGCAGATGCATTACTGGATTACTGCACAGAGCGTAACCTTCCGGTTGTTCTCTGCACAACAGGTCTGTCTGAAGAACAGCTTGCAAAAGTTGAAGAGACAGCAAAAAAGATTCCGGTACTGAAATCTGCAAACATGTCACTTGGTATCAACACTCTGATGAAACTGATCCAGGAAGCTGCAAAGGTTCTTGCAACAGCTGGATTTGATATGGAGATTGTAGAGAAACATCATCATCTGAAACTGGATGCTCCGAGCGGTACAGCACTGGCACTTGCTGACAGCCTGAATGAAGCGATGGATAATCAGTATCACTATGTGTATGACAGAAGCCAGAAACGTGAGATGCGTGATGAAAAAGAAATCGGTATTTCTGCAGTACGTGGCGGTACGATCGTTGGTGAGCATGAAGTGATCTTTGCCGGCGAAGACGAAGTGATTGAATTTAAGCATACCGCTTATTCAAAAGCCATCTTCGGTAAAGGTGCAATTGAAGCGGCTAAATTCCTGGCTGGTAAACCGGCCGGAAAATACGATATGGCTGATGTGATCGAAGGCTGATCGTAGTTTTGTATTAATATTGAAATTCTGGCAGGCATGTATCGAAAGATATGTGCCTGTTTTTTTACATTATTTTGCATAGGAATCTGCCAGATTGTACATATTATCATTACAAGTTTAAATCCATAGTAAAGGAGAAATTAGAATGAAAAAAATACGCACAATTCTGACAGGAATCCTCCTGATCCTGACGTTGAGCATCTTTACTGCCTGCGGAAATAACAATGCACCGGCAGATGAGGCAGGAACAGCTGCAGAAGAAAACACGACCGATACAGGGACGAATGAAAATGCAGATGCTGTGAATGATAAAAAAGACAATGAAAATACGGATAATTCAAATAATAAAGTAACGGACAACGAAGGTGTGGCAGACGATGCTGCAATCGATAACGGTGATACCATGTCCGAGGGAACAGACAATGATAATGTGCCCAATAATACAGAAGATGGAAGTGTGGCGCAGGATCTTGGTGATGGTGTCCGTGATATTGGCGATGGAGTTGGCAACGCAGTAGAAGATGTCGGTGATGCGGTCGGAGATGTCATTGATGGAGATGCCGAGACACGATAACGGTTACTGTTCACAGCAACCAATGATTTGATTTATTCGTTTAGCACAATAAAGTGCTTGCGTCAGATGAAAAATCATATTATCATAGCATCAGATAAACCTGATGATTTATAGTACAGGCTTCGGATTCAGGAAATCCGGGGCCTTTTTGAAAGGAAAATACAGATGAAATTTCGACCATGCATTGACATACATAATGGAAAAGTAAAACAGATCGTAGGCGGAAGCCTCAAAGATGCCGGAGATCAGGCAAGAGAGAATTTTGTGTCCGGTCAGGATGCAGCCTTTTATGCTGAGCTGTATAAAAATGCCGGATTAAAGGGCGGACATGTTATCCTTTTGAACGGAAAAGATTCAGAGTATTACGAGGCGACCAGAAATCAGGCACTTAAGGCGCTGGCAGCTTATCCGGGAGGCTTACAGATCGGCGGTGGTGTCTGTCCGGATAATGCGGAAGATTATCTGAAAGCAGGGGCAAGTCATGTAATTGTTACTTCCTACGTCTTTAAAGACGGACAGCTTTCCTGGGAAAATCTAAAAAAAATAGAAGAAATTGCAGGAAAAGAGCATCTGGTCCTGGACTTAAGCTGCCGTAAAAAAGACGATCAGTATTTTATTGTGACAGATCGTTGGCAGAAATTTACAAATGTACCGGTGACACTCGAAGTAATGGAAGAACTGGGAAATCATTGTGATGAATTCCTTGTGCATGCGGTAGATGTCGAGGGAAAGGCAAATGGAATTGAAACAGAACTGGCGGACCTGCTTTTTGACTATACACAGCGACCGGTGACTTATGCGGGAGGTGTTGGAAGCATGGAAGATCTGAAACTTCTGAAAAAGCATGGAAAAGATCGTTTGGATGTTACCGTTGGCAGCGCATTGGATCTTTTTGGAGGAACGATTCCGTTTGAAACACTAAAAAATCTGGATGATCTGCATATATGACAGGTGGAAATTCTTGACGAAAAAGTTTCCTGATTATATGATGTAGGCAGGAATATGGGTGGTGAGAACACCCACTAAATAAATGATCACAGGGAGGTATTTATCATGAGTGAAGTACTTGACAAAATCAAAAGCAGAAGAAGTATCCGTAAATACAGGAGTGATATGATTCCACAGGATAAGCTGGAGAAGATCATCGAAGCAGGAACTTATGCGGCAACAGGAATGGGAAAACAGTCTCCGATCATCATTGCTGTAACGAACAAAGAACTTCGTGATAAGCTTTCTGCAATGAATGCAAAGATTATGGGTGTTGATAATATGGATCCATTTTATGGAGCACCGGTTGTTCTGATCGTGCTGGCTGATAAGAGCAGACCAACATGTGTCTATGACGGAAGTCTTGTTATGGGAAATCTGATGCTGGAAGCAGAAGAGCAGGGAATCGGAAGCTGCTGGATCCACAGAGCAAAAGAAGAATTTGAAAGTGAAGAAGGAAAAGAAATCCTGAAATCCCTTGGAATCGAAGGTGATTATGAAGGGATCGGACACTGCATTCTGGGTTATGCGGACGGTCCGGCACCGAAGGCTGCACCAAGAAAAGATTCCTATGTATATCATATAGATTAAACGTAGTAATAATATTGCTTAAATAATGGGTTGGTGGGGAAATTTCCCCACTGACCATTTTTTGTCCATTGAAAATAGAAAGTTTATCTGAATATAATGTAGAAAGATAAAAAAAATATTGCCAGAGATGGAGGAAATACCAATGAACAAGATTAAACATGCAGCAGCTAAGAAGGTTTTCGCAGGAGTAATGGATTATGCTGTTGATCAGGTGAATAAGAATCCTGAGACAGCTTATGAGAAAATTATCGACACTGCTGAGAAGTATTTAAAAGATTTTGGAAAGGGTGTGAACTGGGATTATCTCAGGAAAGTTGCCTGTAATCCGGAATATACACTGAATCGTTATATAACTTCCATGGTACAGGAACTCCATCCTAATGTTCTGAAGACAACTCTGATGAATCTTGGATTTGAGGCTTTCTATAATGGAACAAAAACAATTCATGAGATGCGAGAAATACATAAATGTAATATCCCGTGGATCATTCTGATGGATCCTACCAGTGCATGTAACCTGCATTGTACAGGATGCTGGGCAGCAGAATACGGAAACAAGCTGAACCTGTCCTTTGACGATATGGATTCAATCGTTACACAGGGTAAAGAACTGGGAGTTTATTTCTATATGATGACAGGTGGAGAGCCGATGGTAAGAAAGAAAGACATCATCGAACTCTGCAGAAAACACAATGACTGTGTATTCTTTGCATATACAAATGGAACACTGGTTGATGAAGCACTCTGCAAACAGATGCAGGAAGTTGGAAACCTGTTTCTTGCCTTAAGCGTTGAGGGTGAGCCGGATGTTAACGATATGCGTCGTGGAGAAGGTGTGTACAATAAGGTTATGCATGCCATGGATCTGCTGAAAGAGCATGGACTTGTATTTGGTACATCAATCTGCTATACAAGTGCCAACTATAAGAGCGTTACCAGTGATGAGTTTATTAAGATGCTTGTTGATAAGGGTTGCCGTTATGCTCTGTACTTCCATTACATGCCAGTTGGAAATGCAGCATCTGTTGATCTGCTGCTGAATCCGGAACAGCGTGTTTATGTGAAGAACCGTGTAAGAGAGATCCGTAACATGGAACATGGCCCTGGAATCTTCACTATGGACTTCCAGAATGATGGAGAATTTGTTGGTGGATGTATCGCCGGAGGAAGAAACTACTTCCACATCAATGCAAATGGTGATGCAGAACCTTGTGTATTTATCCATTATTCCAATGGAAACATTCATGAGAATACAATCCTTGAGATTCTGAAACAGCCGTTATTCATGGCTTACCATAACAACCAGCCGTTTAACGATAACATGCTTCGTCCATGCCCGATGCTTGAGAATCCAGAGATCCTGCAGCGTATCGTAAAAGAAAGTGGTGCACATTCAACAGATCTGCAGTCTCAGGAGACAGCAGAACATCTTTGCAGTAAGTGTGTTCATTATGCCGAGGAGTGGGCTCCGGTTGCAGATAAACTGTGGGCTGAGGAGCATAAAGAGTAAGCTATAAAAATTTAGGATATAAGGGTGGGACCTCTCATCCTGTATCCAGATTCCAGACAATTCAGAAATTCAGAAGTACTAGAAACATATAAATTTATAAAAAACACTCTGTAAAACGTCAAACTCGCTGACGCTCAAACAGTGCCGTTTTACAGAGCAAAATAAATTTCTATGCATCAAGTACTTCTACAAATTTCTTCAGGCGTCTGGAGTCCGGATACAGGAGAGAGGTCCTTTTCTCATATCCGGAAGTCTTTTATATGGGCAGGGAGAAAAAAGGTTAGGGTTTATTTTTGCAGGGGTTTGTATTAGAATAGGGGTATTGGCAGGAATGTAGTTTCAGGAATTGGAGAGTATTTATGAAGGTTGTTATTTTAGCTGGTGGTTTTGGGACAAGGATCAGTGAGGAGAGTCATCTTAAGCCAAAGCCAATGATCGAGATCGGGGAGAAGCCGATCTTATGGCACATCATGAAGATGTATTCTGCGTATGGTTTTAATGAATTTGTAATCTGCTGTGGATATAAGCAGCATGTGATCAAGGAGTGGTTTGCAGATTACTATCTTCATAACAGCAATATCACATTTGATTTTACACAGGAAAATAAAATGATCGTGCACAATAACGTGCTGGAACCATGGAAGGTAACGCTGGTTGATACCGGTCTGAATACTATGACCGGCGGTCGTATCAAACGCGTAAAAGAGTATCTGGATGGAGATACGTTTATGCTCACTTACGGTGACGGAGTTGCAGATGTAAATATCAGAGAACTTCTGGAATATCACCGCTCCCATGGTAAAATGGCGACGATTACAGCAGCACAGCCGGGAGGACGATTTGGTATCCTGGATATTCAGAATGATGGAACAATCACGAATTTTAAAGAGAAGAAAAAAGAAGACGGAGGCTGGATCAATGCCGGATTTATGGTGCTGGAGCCGTCCATTATTGATCTGATCGAAGGAGACCAGACTGTATTTGAAAAAGAACCGCTCGTGGAGGCAGCCCGCATGGGACAGCTGAATGCATATCGCCACAAAGGATTCTGGCAGTGTATGGATACTCTGCGTGAAAAGAATCTTCTGGAGGCATTGTGGCAGAGTGGACAGGCTCCATGGAAGATTTGGGAATAAACAGAATCGGTCAGAAAACAATCTGGTGTAAAATAAATCTGTTGGAGGAATTGTTTTGAGTGCAACAAGCTGTGATTACTGTGCAAATTATGTATATGATGAAGAAAGTGAAAGCTATTACTGCGATGTGAATCTGGATGAGGATGAATACTACCGCTTTATCAGTACAGAATATAAAGAATGTCCGTATTATCGTAATGGGGATGAGTACAGGGTAGTGAGACACCAGATGTAAAAATTACGAAAGTCAGTAATTAAGGGATCGGAGAAAAACATGATTACAGTAGAGCTGGATAATTTCAGCCTGAGAGAAATCTGCCGGTCGGGACAGTGCTTCCGTATGCACGAGACGGCAGAAAATAACACATATGAACTGGTTGCCGGGGATAAATATCTGAAAATATCTCAGGCAGGAAGCATTGTAAATTTTTATTGCAGTGATGTAGAATTTATCTGTTATTGGGTACCGTATTTTGATATTGATTCGGACTATGGACGATATATTGAAAAGGTGAATCCGAGGGACACGTATCTGAGTGCGGCGGTACAGTGCGGAAATGGAATCCGTATTCTGCGACAGGATCTTTGGGAAATGATCATTACTTTTTTGATCTCGCAGCAGAATAATATTTCCAGAATCCGGAGCTGTATCGAGAGGCTTTGTGTCAGATATGGGGAGAAACTGAAAGCAGGAGATACCGAATATTATTCCTTTCCGACACCGCAGCAGTTGTCCGGGGCGACAGAAGAAGAACTGCGGAGGCTTGGAATGGGATACCGTGCCAGATATATCGTGGAGACAACGCGAAGCATTCTGGAGGGAGAAGTTTCACTGGAAAAACTGTATCAGATGAAGTATTACCGCAGAGCACGAAAAGAACTGATGAAGCTCAGTGGAGTAGGCGAAAAAGTAGCAGACTGCATTTGTCTGTTTGCATTGCATCACATGGATGCATTCCCGATCGATACGCATATCCGGCAGGTTCTTGACGAACATTATCGCAGAGGTTTTCCGAACAGGAGATATCATGGCATGAGAGGCATTATGCAGCAATATATTTTTTATTATGAACTGATCGGAGAGAGAGGGAAGATATGAAGTATTTTGTAAATGTGCTGGTGGATGTTCTTGGAGCAGTCTATCAGGCAGCAGGCGCATCGCTGCTTATCGCGGTTCTGATCATGTGTGTCTATATGCTGGGAAGGAAGCAGGGTGTTGGACCGGTAGCCAGAGCGTGGATCTGGCAGTTTAAAGAAAGCAGCTGGTTTCGCAGACACTTTTTCCTTGTGTTTTATACCTGTATGCTGCTTTTCCGTACGTTATTTTGTCGGAGCGTCTGGGGAAATCCGTTGGAAAACGTGATCGGAATCTGGGAACTGCATTATAACGGACAGCTGTATACGGAGAATTTTGAGAATCTGATACTGTTTATGCCGTTTATTATTTTTCTTTTCTGGGCGAGAGAAGAAAAAGATCACACAAAGGATAAAAGAATTCAGGAAGTATTGTTGAACAGTTTTGAGATCAGTTTCTGCTTTTCACTTGGAATTGAAACCTGCCAGCTTTTTTTGAAAATTGGAACGTTTCAGCTGACAGATCTTTTCTTTAATACGCTTGGTGGAATAATCGGCGGAGTAATCTACTGGGGATTTGAGAGAACCAGAAACAGAATTGTTTCCAGTGTGAAGAAAATCGGTGGCTGGGATGTTATTCCGTGGAAAAGTGCTACTCAGAAAGAAGCAGATGTGGAAAACACCTCGGAGGCTGTTACAGCTGTAGAGGGAAGCCTTCCGGAAGAGGCGATTGCGCCGGAATGTTCGGAGCCGAGATATGCTGCAATCGAGAAACTGGTAAGGGAAGCTGGACAGAAAATGCTGAAGGCGAGGCCGGGTGAGGAAAATATCCACAAAAAAGAGGGACTTGCAAATTTCTGCACGGATTATGATACAGCAATCCAGAGATTTCTGATCAAAGGTCTGGGTGAGATTCTTCCGGGAGCTGCTTTCTTCGGGGAAGAAGACACGGAAGGAAACGCCGGTGCTGATGCAGAGGGTGAATTTACTTTCTACATAGATCCGATCGATGGAACTACGAACTTTATGTTTGATTATCATCACAGTTGTATATCGGTTGGTCTGGCGCATGGCGAGCAGATGATTGCCGGATTTGTATATCATCCATATGTGGACGATATGTATGTGGCAGTGAGAGGACACGGAAGTTATCTGAATGGAAAAAGACTTCAGATGGCTGACAAACCGGTGGAAGAGGGAATCGTGGAATTTGGCTGTGCGAGATACAATGAAGCAGGAATCGACTGGCTGTTCCGCGTGGTAAAAGAAATGTTCCAGAACAGTCTTTCTATTCGCTGCGGTGGTTCTGCGGCACTGGGACTCTGCAGAGGAGCATCCGGAAGTAACACCGTTTATCTGGAACTGAAACTGCAGCCGTATGATTATGCGGCAGCATCGGTGATCCTGGAGGAAGCCGGAGGTAAGATTACACAGATTGATGGCAGCCCGATCACCTTACATGAAGGATGTTCGATCATCGGCGGAACACCTGCGGCATGGCAGGAGAGCAAAGATGCCTTTGAAAAATTAAAAGAAGAGATGTAGATAAAAAGCATTGTGTGGTTGAAAAACTGCATAGTGCTTTTTTGTTACAGAAAAGTTAAATAAAGATAACAAGTGTATTTCGTGCTATTTCTTTAATGAAAATGATTTTCATTAAGTTATTTAATGAGAAAAAAAGTCGATTCATGGTTAGAAAATGCTAACATTTTTGTGGACATGAAAAAGGAGTTATGGTATAAAAATAAATGGTTAGAAAACGCTAACACAATAGCGTATATATAAAGAGGAGGAAGGAAATGGCAAATCAGAGATTGATGAAAAAAGTTGCACCAGTTGTTTTAAGTGCAGCGGTCGCAATGACAAGTATGCCGGCAACAGCTTTTGCAGCAGATTTTTCTGATACAGAAGTTACTGTAGCAGAGGAAAGTGCTGATATTGAAGAAGCAAGTGCAGAAGCTGCGGACACAGATGTTGTGGAAGATACAGAGGATACAGATGTAGACGTTGAAGAAGCAGCAGAGGACGTGACAGCGGATGAAGAAACATCTGATGAAGAACTTTTCAGTGCTGAGGTCAGTGAAGATGAAAGTGCTAATGAGACAGGAGAAGGACAGACAGAAGGCGAAGCATATGTTCTCATGAACATTCCTTATGATGATTTTTATAAAGCAGAATTAAAGAATAATGATGTAAAGGTTGATGCATTTACATCTGCAACAAAACAGAAGACAAGATCCAGTCTTGCAAAAGGCTCTTATCACGTAAATTCAGATGGAAGCGATATCACTGGTGTGACTTTTCCTGTGAAAGTATCTGATATTTCAGTATTGAAGGACAAAAAACAGATTAAAGATAACGCTTCAGTGAGTATCACAACAGCTATAAAGGGAAAAGAAACTACTACAGAATACAAAGGAAAAGATGCTCTTTTTGAAAGCGACTCATATTCCTATTATGTTCTTTCTGAGGAACCATCCTACTACAAAGAACTGACAGTCGGTGAAGATGGAAGTTTTACATTCAGTGCCATTAAAGGTAAATCAGCAGCACCGGAGACAAAACAGGTGCAGGCTGAATTCAAAACAAAATCCAACTATGGTGACTACCAGCTGAAGTTTGATAAGACTGAATTCAACAGCATTATCAATACAGATATTAACACAGTGTATGGTGCAGTTATTAATACAACAGACGGAACAACCTATGGTCTCTGCCATCAGGAAAATATCTGGAAAGGATATGAGTTGGCATGGAGTACAGGATATACAACAGAAAGTCATGGATGCCATCTCAACTCTGAACATTTTGAGTCTATGATGGGAAAGACAATTGACAGCGTAACATATTATGCAAGTAATGGCATTTATACATTAGATATTGCAGACGTAAAGGTTCTGGCCAAAACTGGTGTGACAGCGACTGTTGCAGATATCCATACAACTGATACAGAAGCAGCGGTTACTCTGGACGGAACTCTTCCAGAAGGATTTTTAGCAGAATATACTGTTGACGAAACAGAAGTTGCTTATGCAGATGGTAAGATTACAACAGGAGCACTGGCAGCAGGTTCCCATACATTGACGATCAGTGATGCTAATGATGTATATGCTCCGATTCAGGCTTCCTTCTATGCAAAAGAGGCAAATGTACCGGCTGTATATGATGCGACAGAACATAAAATCGCAGCAGCTGACGGAATTACTGAAGACCAGTTAAAAGCATATATTAAAACAATTACTTCTGTTACAGTTGGCGATAAAACCTATGCAGCTTCAGGAAAAGGTGCAACAGTGATTGTCAAGGAAGATGGAACACTGGATACCTCTAAACTGGAATTGGCAGAAAGTACAAAATTTGTAGTAACATCCAGTTCATATGATGATCTTGAATTCTCTTACAGCCTTTACAGTTATGTATATGCAGGACTCACCTGGGGTGAATACTGGAGTCAGGAGAGTGTGACCGCAGCAGGAAACGTAAGCGGATCTGACGAAAAAGATTCTCATAATGAATCTGATACAGGCGCATTTGATGCAGTAACAAGAGCTACAACAAATCATGGCCTTCACAGAGGAAGCTATCAGTGCATGGCAACAATTTATACAACAGAAGGCAATGCATATCAGTTATCTTACTGGAAGAGCAGTACAGAACCGGTTCTTGCAGATGGAACAGTTGCAATCTGGACTCCGGCAGACAGAAAGACTGGTGCGCCGGCATCTATTCAGGTAAATGGCGGAGCGAAAGAAAGCCTTGATCATTATGCAGTAACAGGTATTAAATATGTTCCTGTACAGGTAAAAGCTGAAGATTATGCAGATTTTGCAGCAAAATATCCGATAGTAAAAAATGGTGAAACACTTGTCGGTGGTTTCTCAGAAAACAATCTGAAAGCATACAGCGAGACTGCAAATGTAACAGTAAACACAAATGGACTGAAAACAGCAACTGAGAATGAAGATGGAACCTTCTCTTTCAGTGCAAGAAAAACAGGAACAGAATCCGGTATTCAGGGAACTGATCTCAAAGTTGCAACTGGAATTGAGCCAGAGGTTAAAACAGCAAGTGGATCTTATGGAGAATTCCTTCGTGTGGATCTGAATGGTAATTATGGCGGTCTTGGTGCTGCGATGCAGGCAGTTAAATGGGATTATTATGGAAATGGTAATACAGTACTTGCAACATATGGTACGAAATTTGCTGCTGATAACTGGATGCATAAAATGATGGGAATTCAGCTTGGTCTGACACATTCTGTAAGATGCCAGCTTCCGGCAGGAACAGATGGAACAGGTCACTGGAAATTGACTGTTTATGCACTGGGATATCAGGACTATACATTTGAGTTTGATGCAACAGCTACCAATATTGTGACTCCAACAGATCCGTCCACAATTGATACAACAGCACTGAAAGCAGCACTTGAAAAAGTAAAAGCTCTCAATAAGGATGATTATACAGAGGAATCCTGGAAGAAAGTAGAAGATGAAGCTACTGAAACACAGGAAATGCTGGAAGAAATTGAGGCAGCAATTAAGGATAAGACAACAGTTGCATTCAGCCAGGTTGCAGTAGATGAGCAGGTTAATGAGCATCTGACAGCAGCAATCAATGGACTTGTGAAGAAAGAAAAACCGGTAGTGACACCAGATGTTAAACCAACAGTAACACCAAGTAAAAATGAAACCAAGCCAACTGCAACTCCAACACCAGTGGTTAAGCCTGGTATCACTGCAAAAGTTTCACAGGTTTATGTCGGAAAGAAAGCTACAATCAAAGTTACCAAAACTAAGGTAACAGGAAAAGTTACTTTCAAATCCAGCAATAAGAAAGTTGCAACAGTCAACAGTAAGGGTGTTATCACAGGTAAGAAAGCTGGAAAAGCTGTTATTACTGTAAAAGTTGGTAAATACACCAAGAAATTAACTGTTAAAGTTAAGAAACCTTCCTTCAAGCTTGTAAAATCTTCTGCAAAACTGAAAAAAGGTAAGAAGACAACCATTAAAGTAAAAGCAGCACCGGTATCTAAAGTTACATACAAGACAAGCAACAAAAAAGTTGCAACAGTTAACAGCAAAGGTGTTGTAACAGCTAAGAAGAAAGGAACAGCAAAGATTACTGTTAAATGCAATGGAATTACAAGGACATTCAAAGTAACAGTAAAATAATTCCTTTATAAAATACACATACAAAAGAACGGGGGCCGTTTATAACTGCCCCTTCTTTTGTATGTTAAGGGGTAGATTATATGTACAAAAAGAATCTTATGAAACTTCTTCCGGCAGTTGCTGTAATTATTGCGATCGCAGCAGCTGGATTTCAGCAGGACAGTGAAGTGAAAAGTACAAAAACAGTTCAGGCAGCTGAGAATGAACTGATAAAATCAGATGAACTGACGAGTCTGCTGGAAACTGCATATTTTAATGACGGAGGAATAGATGATACGGATGAGGCAGATGGCAGCATTCTGAAAACAAAGAAAAGTAAATCCAAAATAAAAAAAGCGGGAATTACGACAGGAAAAACAAAAGCACTTCCGGAAAAGACTGCAGCAGCTTCCGGGCAGGGGCAGGGAACGACCACAACACCTACGACTTCTGTTCCAAAAGGCGGATATAAAGATGGAACTTACCAAGGAAGTGGAACCGGATTTGGTGGAACGATCACTGTTCAGGTAACAATTTCAGGTGGAAAGATTGCTTCTATAGAAATACTGAGTGCTGCTGGTGAAACAGGCTCTTATTTTGCATCAGCCAAAGGCGTGATCAGCAAGATGATCTCCGGTCAGACTCCAAATGTCGATGCAGTAAGCGGCGCAACCTATTCCTCAAATGGAATCATCCAGGCAGTTCAGAATGCACTGTCAAAGGCCGGAAAAGGAAAAACTGCAAAGACAACGAAAAAGACGACAAAGAAGAATACCAATACTTCAAATAAAACAACGACACCGGTTGAAATAACAAAACCGTCCGGAGAGGTAACTTATAAAGATGGAATGTATACTGCAGAAGCAGAAGGATTTGACGGTCCAGTAAAAGTCACTGTTACGATTAAAGACGGAAAGATAACCGCAATCACAAATACGAACACTGATACAAAAGAATATTTTAATAAAGCATGGAATAGTATTCAGCCAAAGATTCTCGAAAAACAGGCAGTGTATGGTGTGGACACCGTAAGCGGAGCAACGTTTTCTTCAAATGGTATTCTTAAGGCGGTACAGAAAGCCCTGGAACAGGCTTCGGTAAATGTGACACCGGCACCAGAAGTGACGGTAAGTCCAACTCCGGTACCGACAACCGCTCCAGCACCGGTTATACCGGACACCCCGAAGGTTTTATATAATGACGGCACATATACGGGTATCGGAATTGGATATGGTGGAAAGATAAATATCTGTGTAACAATTAAAGATGGAATGATTACGGAAGTATCTCAGACCAATGAAGGAGAAACACCAAGATATTTCAGAAATGCATGGAATGTAATACAGCCGGCAATTCTTGCAAAACAGAGTACGGATGGTATTGACACTGTATCTGGAGCGACATATTCTTCCGAGGGAATTCTGTATGGAGCAAAATCGGCTTTAGAGCAGGCTTTAAAAACATCAGATACGACACCGACACCAACTGTAACTCCGAATCCGACAGAAACACCGGAACCAACATCAACACCAGAACCAACAGCAACACCGATACCAACAGCAACACCGGAACCAACAGCAACACCGGAACCAACAGCAGTACCAGAGCCAACAACAGCACCCGGAGCCGGGTATAAAGATGGAAGTTATACGGGAACAGGAGAAGGATTCAATGGTCAGGTAACTGTTACGATTAATGTATCAGGGGGAAATATTGTGTCAGCCGGATATGATGGAGAAGATGATGAACCGGAATTTTCCAATGCATGGAATGGCATTTATAATCAGATCATGGGAAAACAGTCTGCCGATGGAATAGATACAGTGACAGATGCTACATATTCTTCAAATGGACTGATTCAGGCATTTCAGAGTGCTATCAGCCAGGCAAAACAGTAAATGTTCGATAGTGAAAAAGAAAACTTGAAAACATAAGGAGTCTGAAAGGAAAACTTTAGATGAAATACCAGAATTTTATTATGAGAATTTTGTGCCTTCTATTGATTCTTGCCGCTGTAGTAGGATATAATTCTATGCAGAAAAAAGATACGCAGGCACAGGAATCACAGGAGATTACGGCACTCACAAAGCGTGTGGAGAAGCTGGAAGAACAGAATACGGAGATACTCTCTGCTCTGGAAGAGGCTGCTAAGAATCAGGAAGCAGCGATCGCACAGGCACAGAGGGATGCAAAAGACAAAGATGATGCTGCAAAAGAGGATGCGGAGGAAGCTGACTCTGCAGATACAGAAGAGTCTGATGATTCGGAAAATGTATACAAAGATGGTACGTATACTGGTTCTGCACAGGGATTTGGAGGTGCGATCACCGTACAGGTCACACTTGCAAATGATGAGATCACAGATATTCAGGTGACAAGTGCACCGGGTGAGGATTCCGCTTATCTTTCACAGGGAGAAGGCGTGATCAGTTCCATTATTTCCGCGCAGAGTACGGATGTGGATACGGTATCAGGTGCAACATTCAGCTCTACAGGTATTATCAATGCAGTTGTAGATGCTCTTGGAAAGGCGGAAAACGGATGAAAAAGAGGCAGAGAAAGGTCCGTTTGATCCGGGCTGCCATACAGCTTGTATTTTTTATCTTTTATCCGGCACTTTTTTCAACGGCATTTGCAGGAGTAAAATCTGTTTTTCAGGCAATCGCGGCGCATCAGCAGATCACATGGAACTCATTTCTTGATATAACAGGACTTTTGCTGCTGGTAACGATTCTGTTTGGTAGACATTTTTGTGGATATGCATGTGCATTCGGTTCACTGGGAGATGCCATGTATGAGCTGACTCTTTTTGTACGGCAGAAAGTTTTTCATAAAAAGGGAAGACATGGATATCCGGAAAAAGCAGTCAGAATCCTTCAGAAGGTGAAGTATATACTTCTGGCATTTCTTCTGCTTTCCATCCTGACCGGATGGTATGCATCCCTTCAGGGGATGAGCCCGTGGGATGTCTTTTCCATGCTGACAGCAAGAAAACTTCCAAATGCTTCTTATAAGATTGGAATTATCCTGCTGGTGCTGATCCTGATCGGAATGTGTACACAGGAAAGATTTTTCTGTCAGTTCCTTTGTCCAATGGGAGCAGTTTTTGCAATGATGCCGATCCTTCCGTCTGCACTGTTTAACAGAAACAGGGAGAAATGCCCTTCAAAATGCGGACTGTGCAGGAAGAGATGCCCTGCACATCTGGAGATTGACGGAGATACACCGCTTTCAGGGGAATGTATCTGCTGTCATGCTTGCCAGGTGACCTGCCCACGTAAAAATATTCAGATTGGCCCGGTAAAAGAGCGGGAAATGGTGAAAGAATGAAGATAAAAAAGAAGTCAGCTGTCATGCTGTGCGGAGTTTTCTGCACGGCATTGACAGCAGTTCCGGTACTGGCGGATACAGAGGTACAGAAATATACAAATACGGATTTTGCAATGGATACAGTTGTGTCTGAAACATTGTATACAACAGGAGATGACCTGAATACTGCAATTGGTCAGAAGATACGGGATATTGAGACAGAGTATCTTTCCTGGACGGATGAGGATTCTCAGATCGCGAAACTGAATGCAGCATCGGGAGAAACAACGGAAGTTTCAGATGAGCTTGCCGGCTATTTGGAAAAAATATTTCAGCTTGCGAAGGATTCGAATGGAGCTTTTGATCCAACGATTGGAAAGATCATTCGTCTCTGGGATATTACAGGAGAAAATCCTCATGTCCCGGAGCAGTCAGAGCTGGATGAACTTCTGAAAGATGTGGGATACCAGAAAGTATCTCTGGATGGCGATAAGGTAACGCTGGAAAAAGGAGCTACTCTGGATCTGGGAGCAACCGGAAAAGGAATTGGCTGTGATGTAGTTTCTGATTTTCTGAAGACACAGGAAGATGTGTCAGGAATGATCCTGAACCTTGGCGGCAGCAGTGTTATGGCTTACGGTGAGAAACCGGATGGTTCTGACTGGAAAGTTGCTGTGACTGATCCGCGTGATGTCGAAGGCGATTACCTTGGTGCGATCACACTGGAAGGTGGAGAATTCCTTTCGACTTCCGGTGACTATGAAAAATACTTTATGGAAGATGGTAAGAGATATCATCATATCCTTGATCCGAAGACAGGATATCCGGTGTGGAATGGTCTGGACTCTGTGACGGTTGTCTGTGACAGCGGACTTCTGGCAGATGGACTTTCTACAGCATGTTTTGTACTTGGAATGGATGATGCATTAGAATTGCTTGAGAAATATAATGCGGAGGCAGTCTTTGTAGATGAGGATAAGAACGTGTATCTGACGTCCGGGATGAAAGACCGTTTTGAATTGATGAAGAATACCTATACAGTGAAAGAGGCAGAATAAAAAAACAACGAAATTGTCTTCGGACGATTTCGTTGTTTTTACGTTACAGTAAATGACTTATATCAGATGTGAGATGACTCCCACCTCTGCAGGTGGTGAGCAACAAAATTATATCAGTGGCGGGCATTTTTGAAAAATTAAAAGTTGATACGTTTCAAAACTTCATTAGTCAGTGTTCCAATCAGTAATCCGGTAATGACACCGGAGATCAGCAGTGCCGGTGCATAGTAGATCAGACCGGACGTCATGGTGATCAGACAGGCAATCAAAAGCTGACCAATATTATGGGAGACACCGCCGGCAACACTGATACCGAGGATGCTGAAGTCGGATTTTTTTTTCATAACCGTCATGACGGTGAGGCTTAAAGCTGCACCGGCCAGACTGTACAGAATACTGAAAAGATTTCCGAACATGAATCCGATGATAAAGATACGGATGACCGAAACAAGGGCGGCTTCTTTCCAGGTATATTTTTCAAGGATAAACAGGACTGCAAGATTGGCCAGCCCGAGTTTCATTCCCGGAATTCCGGCAAAAAAGGGAATCAGTGATTCCACATAGCCAAAGATGATTGCTACTGCGGCAAAAAGCCCGAGATTGGCAAGTTTTTTCTGATTCATGGCAGGTTCCTTTCAGGGAGAATTCTCCCGGAATGATGATAAAGTTTCAGACAGCAGTATCGAATTCAGGGGAATCTTCATTGAGGGATTCTCCTTTTTCGCCTTCAATCACAACTTTATTCGGCAGACAGACAATCGTTCCACCGGTACTGTCAACTGCTTTCTGTTTCATACAGAGGTGGTCCGGGCAGTCGGCTTCGGTCATTTTGACCTCGCCGTTTTTTATTTCGCATACATTGGTGCCGTTTATTTTGATCACCTGATCTTTCCCAAGGGAATAGGTGCCGTATTCCTCGCCGTTTACGGTAATTCGAATACTTCCGTAATTCCCGCGGCGGGTGAGATACATGCCACCCCAGAGGAGCAGGGCAAACACCACGATGCCAATAATAAAAGTCAGTTCTTTTTTCTTCAATTTCAATACCTCAGTCAAAAAAGTATGTTCATAAGATGCGTAGAAGGTTGAGTTTATGGTTTCTTTTGAACTTACAGATACGCAGATTATCATAGCATATCGAAGATTGATTGACAAGCACAAGTTAGAAATAACAAACAAATGCACGGGGATTCGTCATGGACATACTTTATTTAAGAAATATTCATTGTTTTCCCCGGTGGAAAGTGGTAAAATAGTAGGGATTTCTTAAATAGGACAAATACGATAATTTTGTATATAAGCAATCAATAAATACAGAAACAGGAGCAGGCTATGAATTTATTCCAAAAAGTATTCGGGACAAGAAGTGAGCATGAAGTAAAACGTATCATGCCGCTTGTGGAGAAAACAGAATCACTCCGCCCGGAAATGCAGAAATTAACAGATGAACAGTTAAGAGACAAGACCAGAGAATTCAAGAAGCGTCTGAGTGAAGGTGAGACACTGGATGACCTTCTTCCGGAGGCTTTTGCGGTTGTACGTGAAGGTGCCAAACGAGTTCTTGGTATGGAACATTACCGTGTACAGATCATCGGTGGTATTATTCTTCATCAGGGCCGTATCGCAGAGATGAAGACCGGTGAAGGTAAAACCCTTGTTTCTACACTTCCGGCATATCTGAATGCATTGGAGGGTAAAGGCGTTCATATCGTAACAGTCAACGACTACCTGGCAAAACGAGATGCTGAGTGGATGGGTAAGGTTCATGAGTTCCTTGGACTGACAGTAGGTGTTGTCCTGAATGATATGAAACCAGAAGAGCGTCGTGCAGCATACGGATGCGATATCACATATGTAACAAACAACGAACTGGGATTTGATTATCTTCGTGACAATATGGTCATCTATAAAGAACGGCTGGTACAGAGAGATCTGCACTCCTGTATCATCG
>ERZ826764.2158-NODE-2158-length-19834-cov-3.157288_pt1 | contig 19834 bp, 20 predicted proteins | sample MGYA00519870_ERZ826764 | MGnify/ENA primary metagenome ERZ826764 (study PRJEB31778, sample SAMEA3449239) | human gut metagenome | biome: human gut; feature: human-associated habitat; material: faeces | place: United Kingdom | collected 2010/2012 ...
CGGAGTCCGAGATGGATGTGATCCTGGCGGGCGAGGGGGCCAGCGGACGGGTGATCTCCCGGTCGGTGGCCCAGGACGAGTCCCAGCAGATTTTCTATCCCCGGATGATTGGGGACGCCGCGGGCTTCGGCCATGTGCAGTGCGACTCCATTCTCATGGGGCATGCGAAAATCCAGGCCATCCCCGCCCTGACGGCCAACCATCCCGACGCCCAGCTGATCCACGAGGCCGCATTGCCGGGGACCAGATTCTCAAGCTCATGACCCTGGGCCTCACAGAGGAAGAGGCGGAGGAGGAGATCCTCAATGGCTTCCTTGGATAAAGAAGGGCTCTATTACGTAAAGGAAGACCCCCAGCTGGGCAAAATCCGGGGGCTGGACCCCTGGGCGGTGGAGAACGGCATTCATTTGATCCGCATGGAACAGGATGCCGCCGAGGGGATCATGATGATCCGAAAGAGCAACCAGCAGCAGTACGGCACCGTCCACGGCGGGGTGCTGGTGGCCTTTGCCGACACCATCGCCGGGCACAGCCTGGCCCCCCATGGCCGGATGTGCGTCACCCAGGGCAGCACGGTGAATTTCCTGCGCCCGGCGGCGGGGGCCTACCTCTTCTGCCGGGCCACCCCCCTGCAGGTGGGCAGCCGGATCTGCGTGGTCTCTGTGGAGCAGCGCAATGACCGGGACGAGCTGATCACCACGGCGCTGTTTACCTTTGCCGTGGTCAAGAGGATGGACCCCATCCTGCTGCCGCCCAAGCATCCAGGTCTCTCTTTCTAACCGCCGGGCCTCTCTCCTCCCTGGAGGGAGGGGAGACCGCCCCCATAGAAAAACCGGAGCGGACAGTGCCGCTCCGGTCTGCTGCAACAGGGGGTTGCCGGTCAGATATCCCATTCCTCGAATTCATCGTCGCTCTCGCAGCCCTCACAGGGACAGGTGCGGCAGAGCAGTTCTTTCTTTGCCTGAACCTTGGCCCACAGACAGGCCATCCAGTCGGAGATACGCTCCATGTTGGCCATGATCAGGCAGGCAATGGCGGCCACCGCCAGGACCAGCGCGGTGATTTTCAGGATAAGGTCAGTGAGTTTCATACAAAAAACCTCCAAGATACAGTTGCGCAGCTTCCGTAGTGTATGGTAGTATTTTACCTGATCACACGCAAAAATACAATCCGAAAGTGTATTTTTTCCCACAGTTTTCTCATAGAAGGGCTGGGGCGCCCGGCGCCCGGCACGGAAAGGAAGGGTATCAACGTATGCGGTTTCAAAATGATAAAGGCGAGATCCAGATCAGCAGCGAGGTTTTCACCACCATCACCGGCGCGGTGGCCACCAGCTGTTTCGGCGTAAAGGGGATGGCAGCCCGGTCCAAGAAGGACGGCTTGGTCCATCTGCTGCGCAGTGAGTCCATGGCCAAGGGGGTCCGCGTGATTTTTGAGGAAGATGACACCGTATCCATTGAGCTGCACATCATTGTGGATGCCGGCGTCAATCTGACGGCGGTGAGCAGCTCCATCATGAGCGAGGTCCGTTATGCCGTGGGGAACATGACAGGCGCCCAAGTCCGAGCAGTGGACGTCTATGTGGACTCCATGGAGATCGACTGAGAGGAGAGAGAAGAGGAACTATGGTACAGTCAGTGGATGGAAAGACGCTGGCGGCGATGCTCGTCCACGCGTCCGCTTCCCTAAACGCGGAAAAGCAGAAGATCAATGAACTCAATGTATTCCCGGTGCCTGACGGGGACACGGGTACCAACATGGGCCTGACCCTCGGCACCGCCGCGGCGGAACTGCGGCAGAAGGCCCCCACCACGGCGGCCCAGGCATCGGCCCTCTGCGCCTCGGCCATGCTCCGGGGGGCACGGGGCAACTCAGGGGTGATTCTCTCCCTGATCTTCCGGGGATTCTCCCGGGCGATGAAGGACAAGGACACCATGGACGGCATTGACCTGGCCGACGCGCTGAACGCGGGGGTGGTCGCGGCCTATAAGGCGGTGATGAAGCCGGCGGAGGGGACGGTGCTCACCGTCTCCCGTCTGGCGGGGGACCGGGCCGGCCGGGCGGCGGAGGAAAACACCGCCTTTGAGTATGTGCTGGGATCGGCCCTTGAGCGGGCCCGGGAGGCCCTGGCGGACACGGTGAACCAGAACCCGGTGCTGAAAAAGGCCGGGGTGGTGGACGCCGGCGGCATGGGCTTTGTGGTGATCCTCCAGGGAATGCTGGACGAACTCCACGGAATCCCGGCCCCTGCCGACGACCAGGAGCCCTCGCCCGTCCCCCAGCGGGAGAAGGCGGACTTTGGGGGCTTTGAGACGGGAGAGATCCAGTTCGGCTACTGTACAGAGTTCATCTGTTCCCGGGACACCCAAAAAGATCCCGAGGCACTGCGGGCCTTCCTCAATGGACTGGGGGACAGCCTGGTGCTGGTGGACGACGATGAGATCATCAAGGTACATGTCCACACCAACCATCCAGGCAAAGTCCTGGAGGAGGCCCTCACCTACGGCGGCCTTCTGACGGTCAAGGTGGAGAACATGCGCCAGCAGCATACGGAACTGCTCCAGCAGGAGGGAGAGACCGCCCCCCGGCAGAGCCTGCCCCCGGAAAAGAAATACGGTTTTGTGCTCCGGGCTAAAGGAATGGTACCTGCGGGGGATGAAACCTGGGTATACTTTGATTATGTACCCGGCGAAAGCAATGTGAGGGAAGGAAAACCGGATGTGACCGGTAAGTTCTGTGTTATCGGTTCCGAACTGAAGGAAGACGCCCTGGCGGAGCTGTTCGCTAAAAAGAATTAAATACGCCCTTGGCGGTTCTATTTTTACGAAAGGCAGGATGCGTGCTGTGCGCATGGATGGGAATAAAGAATGAAACCTGTATATATTATCAATGGCTTTTTGGAAAGCGGAAAAACGGAATTTATAACCTATACGCTGGATCAGCCATATTTTCAGATAAAGGGGAAAACCCTGATCATTCTCTGCGAAGAAGGAGAGAATGAGTATGATCCGGCGCTGCTGAAACGCAGCAATGCCTGTTTGGAGCTGATGGAACAGGAAGAGGATTTTACGCCGGAGAAGCTCCTGGAGCTTGAAAAAAAGGTGAAGCCGGAGAGGATTATCATTGAATATAACGGCATGTGGAATTTTAAGAACATGAAGCTTCCCTGGCATTGGCGCGTGGAGCAGCAGATTACCACAATTGACGCCTCCACCTTTACCATGTATTTTACCAATATGAAATCTTTGCTTGCGGAGATGCTGCGCGCTTCAGAAATGATCATTTTCAACCGCTGCGACGGCATTGAGGATCTGAACAGCTATAAGCGTAATGTAAAGGCGATCAACCAGCAGGCGGATATTATCTTTGAGGACAGCAACGGGGAAATCGACGAGATATTTGAAGAGGATCTTCCCTTCGATTTGAACAGCGATCCCATTGTTCTGGACGACATGGGCTATGGTATCTGGTATATCGATTCCCTGGATCATCTGGATCGGTATGTGGGGAAAAATGTGCAGTTTACAGCTATGGTGATGAAGCCGGACGGTTTTCCCAAAGACAGGTTTGTGCCGGGCCGTATGGCTATGACCTGCTGCGCGGATGATATGGCATTTCTCGGTTTCGTCTGCGTTTCCGGGGAAGCGGAAAAATTCCGGGAGCAGGACTGGGTGAAGGTGACCGCCAGGGTGGAAAAGGAATTCTGGGCGGATTACGGCGGAGAAGGGCCGGTTCTGCATGCCACCAGTGTGCTGAAGGCCAAGGCTCCCAAAGATAAAGTCATCAGTTTCGTTTAGGAGATAGGAATGTCGGCGGAAACAGATAAGGACTTGCTGCAGTTGAAGAAGCGTTTTCTGGAACTGGCAGAAAAGTCATACGCACAGAATATATATACCTTTACGGGCTTCCTGTCCATGGCAGAGCAGGAAGCTCTGTTTGAGGCGATGCAGAAAAATAAAAGCTATACCTTCAGCCTTTCCGGCGGAGGGGAAGGCTGTGAAAGACAGATGGCAAGATTCGGCTCTCCGGAAGAACTGGGATATGAGGAGCCTTTTCCTGTTGAGATCCTTAAAATCAGTCCTTTGCTGGAGAAATTCGCGGATAATTTCACCCACAGAGATTTCCTGGGGGCGGTGATGAATCTGGGGATCGACAGAAGTACGGTGGGAGATATTTTCCTGGTGGGGAAAAGCGCCTGGCTTTACTGTACACAGCGGATAGCTCCTTATATCTGTGAGAATCTGAATAAGGTGAGGCATACTAATGTACGCTGTGAAATCGTGGAGCAGGGGATGGAGCTCCCGGTGAGGGAACCGGAGAAAATTTCGCTCATCGTTTCCAGCGAACGGGCCGACGCCGTACTGGCAAAGCTCTGGCAGCTGTCAAGGAACCAGAGCCTTGAATTATTCCGGACGAAAAAAGTATACGTCAACGGAAGGCTGTGTGAAAACAACAGCTGCCAGCTGAAAAGCGGTGACAGGGTAAGCGCCAGAGGCTATGGAAGATTTCTTTATTATGGCGCCCTTGGGGAAACAAGGAAAGGCAGACTGAATGTTTCCGCAGGCGTATACCGGTAAAAGGAAAACAGGGGAGGAATTTTTGGATGTATCATTATACGTTATCGCAGTGGATCTTCTTTTTCTATTTTTACTGCTTCTTCGGATGGTGTTTTGAATCAACCTACGTATCCATTTGTCAGAAAAAACTGGTAAACAGGGGATTTATCCGCGGGCCGTTCCTTCCGTTGTACGGTTCCGGCGCAATTATGATGCTTCTGGTTTCCAGCCCCATGAAAGGAAACCTGGTGGGGATATTTATAGCGGGCTGTTTAGGTGCAACCGTGCTGGAATATGTGACCGGTGTGATTATGGAAGCGCTGTTTAAGGTACGTTATTGGGATTACTCTCATAAGAAATTTAATTTCAGGGGACAGATTTGTCTGGAGTCCTCCCTGTGCTGGGGGCTTCTTACGATTCTGATGACCCAGTTCATTCATAAACCGGTGGAAAGTCTTGCCATGATGATTCCGCCAAGAGTTCTGGTGCTGGCTGTGGCGGTCATATCCGTACTTTTTATCGCGGATTTTGTTACGTCCTTCCAGGCTGCCATGGATCTGCGGGATATCCTTATTAAGGCAGAGCAGGCCAGACAGGAGCTGGAGCGTCTGCAGAAGCGTCTGGATGTAATTATTGCGGTGGCGAATAACGATCGGGAAATAAAAAGAGAAAAACGGGAAGAGCGCATGGAAGAGCTCGCGTCTGCAATCGAGGACACCTTCCTTCAGCTCAGGGATGCGATTCCCGGTTCCGAGCTGCTTCGGGAAAAGATGGAAGAAATTGTCGAGCTGCGTGATAAGTTTATAGGCAGCAGGCGTGTCGGAGAGGAAAACCAGCAGTCCTTTATCCACAGCTTTTTCAAGAGAAATTTGTTAAAGGGTAATCCGACCATGACTTCCCATAAATTCTATGACACTTTGGAAGAATTGAAGAAGTCGGCTTCTGAATACAGAAAAGGTAAAAAATGAAAAAGAAACGGACAGGAATCATTTTTTCTGCGTCTCTGCTTCTCCTGCTGATGCTGACACTGTACGGCTGCGGCCGGAACGCACAGCAGGAGGCGGCGCAGGAAACAGCTCCTGACGGCAGGCCGAAGGTACAGGTAATAACGACTATCTTTCCTCCCTTTGATTTTGTCCGCCGTATAGGCGGCGAATATGTGGAAGTGAATATGCTGCTGAAGCCCGGAATGGAAGCTCATTCCTATGAGCCTTCGCCCAGGGATATCATTCGGATTACGGAAAGCGACCTGTTCCTCTATGCAGGGGGCGAATCCGATGTGTGGGTGGAGGAGCTTCTTGCCGGAAATGACGGGGATGTATATTCCCACAGCCTTCTTTCATGGGTGGAGCCTCTTGAGGAGGAAAGCCTGGAGGGAATGCAGGTAAGAGGGCATGATCATGAGGAACATGAAGAAGAGGAGGGAGTCCATCTGGAGCATGGGGAATATGACGAGCATGTCTGGACCTCGCCTGCCAATGCCATTCTTCTTGTGGAAAAAATCAGAGACACCCTGATCTCCCTGGATCCGGAGAGAAAAGCTGTTTTTGAGAAAAATGCGGAGGCTTATCTGGCAGAACTGAGACAGCTTGATCAGGATTACCGTCAGATGGCGGAAAACGCAAAACGCCATACATTGGTATTCGGAGACCGTTTTCCCTTCCTTTATCTTGTGAAGAATTACGGCCTTTCTTATTATGCCGCTTTTCCGGGCTGCAGTTCGGAAACGGAGCCAAGCGCGGCTACGATAGCTTTTCTGACAGATGAAGTGGAGCACGAACAGATCCCAGTGGTATTCCGGCTGGAGATGTCCAATGGAAAGGTAGCCGAAGCGATTGCGGAGGTGACGGGAACCAGAACAGAGGTGCTTCACTCCTGCCATACCCTGACCAGAGAAGAGATGGAGCGGGGAGAGACTTACCTGTCTTTGATGAGACAAAACCTGGAGCAGCTGGACAAGGCTCTCAACGAATGAAGGGATAGAGATTATGTCGTATATCATCTGCAAGGATGTTGCTTTTGCATATGAGAATCAGATCGTGGTGTCCGGACTGAGCTTTCAGGTGGATGCCGGGGATTATCTGTGCATTATCGGAGAAAACGGTACGGGAAAAACCACTTTAATGAAAGGGCTTCTGGGTTTGAAAAAGCCTTACAGAGGGACGATTGTTACCGGAGACGGGCTGAAGAGCGCGGAGATTGGTTATGTTCCCCAGCAGGATGCGGTACAGAGGGATTTTCCGGCCTCAGTGTATGAGGTGGTTTTGTCCGGATGCCTGAACAGCAGAGGAATGAAGCCCGGTTTCGGTGCGGAGGAGAAAAAAAGGGCGCTTGGGAACATGGAACTGCTGAATATCAGCGGACTGAAAAACAAGAGCTTCCAGGATCTTTCAGGAGGACAGAGACAGAGAGTGCTCCTGGCCCGCTCCCTTTGTGCTACGAAACGGCTGCTTCTGCTGGACGAGCCAGTAACTGGGCTGGATCCGGTGGCGGCTGAGGAATTCTATGGTGTGCTGGATGCTTTGAACGGAAAACATGGGATTACGATAATCATGATTTCCCACGATATCAGGGAAGCCGTGGAACATGCGGACCATATCCTGCATTTATCCCATGGGGGATATTATTTCGGAACCACACAGGATTATGAGAAGAGCAGTTTGGGAAAAAAATTTCTGGGAGGTCTGACAGATGCTTGAATACATTGGGAGAATGTTTTCTTATCCTTTTATGCAGCGGGCATTTCTGGTAGGAATTCTGGTGTCGCTGTGTGCATCCCTCCTGGGGGTGAGCCTGGTTCTGAAGCGCTATTCCATGATAGGGGACGGACTTTCCCATGTGGGCTTCGGGGCTTTGGCGGTGGCTTCGGCGCTGCATATGGCTCCGCTGGCGGTCGCCGTTCCGGTGGTGGTACTTGCGGCTTTTATCCTGCTGCGTCTGAGTGACAGCGGGAAGCTGAAGGGGGACGCGGCTATTGCCATGATTTCCACGGGTGCGCTGGCGGTCGGTGTGATGGTGGTTTCCGTCACGACGGGCATGAATTCGGATCTGAACAGCTATATGTTCGGTTCCATATTAGCCATGAGCAAAAGTGATGTGGTGCTGAGTGCGGTGCTGTCGGTTATTGTGCTTGTGCTGTATTTGTTTTTTTATGATAAGATCTTTGCAGTGACCTTTGATACTGTTTTTGCCAGGGCCACGGGAATCCGTACCGGACTTTACAATATGCTTCTGGCTGTGCTGACAGCGGTTACGGTTGTGCTGGGCATGCGGATGATGGGAGCGCTCCTGATTTCCAGCCTGATCATCTTCCCGGCGCTGACGGCTATGCGGGTCTGCAAACATTACCGAAGTGTGATCCTTTGTGCGGTAGCGGTTTCGGTCATCAGCTTCGTGCTGGGAATGACGGTTTCCTTCCTGCTGGCAACCCCGGCGGGAGCGAGTATCGTGATTGTGGATATTGCTATGTACCTTATATTCTGGGCGGCGGGGGCCATTCGGGGAAGGCTGGCATAGGGCGGCGCCCAGCCGGTAAAAATGAATTTTCCATACGATTATAAAGAAAGAGCCGGTATCCGATGCCGGTCAGGGAACATATCCCTGACCAGAGGCATCCGGAGATACCGGCTTTTTTGCACAATTATCTTTTGAATCTTTTAGATAAATGTATTTCGCTATCTTCTTTGTATCCTAACTTATCATAGACTTTCTGCGCAGTGTGATTCTGCCGACCCGTTAAAAGTTCAATTTTATGAAAAGGATAATTACTTTTACAATGTTCCTCCGCAAAAGTTATCATTCTCGCTGCAATTCCGTTATGACGATAATTATCTTTTACATATGCTTCTGTAATTTCAACCATATATTCTTCATAGCAAAAGGATTTCTTTAATTGAACACAAATGAATCCTACAAGTTTTTTGTTTATTTCTTCCACCACAACAAATTCTTGTTGATTATGTAAAAGCGACTCTTGGATTTTTTCTAAAGTTGTATCACCTAATCCATTAAATTCATTATTGAGTTGTTTTAATTGCTCCGCATCATCATATATCGCCAGTCTAACCATATCGTCTTCTCCAATATCAATTTGTCAATTTCACCGACATATATTATAGCATTTATATATGAATTATTCTAACATAATCCTGCTCTGTGTATAACAGCACAACTTAATAATCCGCCATTTTTTAAGCGTTGGCTTCTCCCAGGGCATCATTTCATCAACATTTTTCTTTGTTTCATACCATTCATTAACAATGATAATCACTTAATTTAATCTCCCATGATATTAACAGCCTGTTGCAGTATTCATACAGATTTGAAGTGTTTTATGAAGCAATATCTCTCGTTTAGGTTGGCAGATTAATTTTTTAAATATTTTCGCGGATACGGATATCAACGGTAGTATAATGATATTCTTTTTCCGGCTTTTCCCCTGTGGTCAGGCAGGAGAACATCAGATCCAGCGGTTTGGTGCCCTGGATAAGAGGCTGCTGGCAGATGGTGGCGGCGATAACTCCCTGAAGGACCATTTCCCTCGTGGTGGAAACCTTATCGCAGGAAATAATGGTGATATCCTTCCTGCCTGCGGCGAGTACCGCCCGGCAGCCGCCATAGACGCCTCCTGCGGCGAAATAGAGGCCGTTGATTTCCGGATGCTCCTTTAAAAGACGCAGCGTGCGATCATAGCTTTCGAATTCGTCGTCACTGTTTTCGATGGTGTTAACGATCCGGATTCCCGGATAATGGGACTGGATCCGGTCCCGGAAGCCGGCGATACGGTCCGTATGGCAGAGCACCTTTGAAGAGCCGGTGACAATGCCGGCATAGACCTCATCCCCCGCAATTAAGTGCATAAGGCCTGCAGCCGTTTCTCCGGAACGGTAGAAATTGCAGCCTACATAGGCGAGTCTGCTGGAATTCTCGATGTCGGTATTGGTGGTGATCACCGGAATTTCCCGCGCATTCAGTTCATTTATCTTATCACAGATGAGAGGATCATTATATGGAGAGAGCACAATGCCGTTCACTCCCTGAGAAACCATTTCATCCATGGCGCGCAGCTGGGCCTCCAGATCAAAACCGACCCTGCTGACGAGGACGGAACAGTTATAGCCGCCAAGTTCTCTGGATTTCCGGTTCACGCCCTCCAGGACATCATCAAAAAATGGATTCCCCGTATCGAAAAGGATAACACCGATTTTCAGATTTTTTTTCTGGGCGGCAAGGACAATGCCTGCTTTATTTGGTTTATAATCAAGGGCTTGAGCTATTTCCAGGATTTTCCTGGCGGTGCGGGGATTCACCGATCCACGGTTATTCAGGACGCGATCCACCGTACCTCTTGAGACACCGGCCAGTTCGGCGATTTCCTTTATGGTAGCCATCTCTTGTTCACCTCTGCTTCCGATTTATTCCTGCGATCATTCTCATTAACCGTATCATAAATAAGAGGCAAAGTCAATTTGAGAACTCCGGAAACCGTGTGCGTGCAACACGAAACGGCAGAATCAACAAAAAAGGAAGCGAAGAACCCCTTAAAACAAAGGTGAATTGTGAATTTTTACGAAATTTACAAACCCCATTGATTTTTAGATGAAAATCATTTATCATGAAAGTAACGTGCACGGGCACGTAAGACGGAACATAGAGAGCGGCCGGCATCAGGTTCTTAAGAAATGAAAGAGGGGACAGCGGCTGCGGATATGTAAAACAGGCAAACAGGAGAAGAAAGGACGGGAGGCGCAAAAATGTTATACATAGGCGTGGATCTTGGAACATCGGCGGTTAAGCTTCTGCTGATGGATGAAAAGGGAGCGATCAAGAAGATTGTGTCAAAGGAATACCCTTTGTTTTTCCCTCATCCGGGCTGGTCTGAACAGAAACCGGAGGATTGGTTTGAGCAGACCATGGCGGGATTAAAGGAACTGGTATCGGATTGTGACAAAGCTTCGATTGCGGGCATCAGCTTCGGCGGTCAGATGCATGGACTGGTGGTACTGGACAAGGAGGATAAGGTTATCCGGCCTGCCATTCTTTGGAATGACGGAAGAACCGGCGAGGAAACCGACTATCTGAACCAGGTGATCGGGAAGGATAAGCTGTCTGAATATACGGCAAATATTGCATTTGCAGGCTTTACGGCACCGAAGATTCTGTGGATGAAGAACAAAGAGCCTGAGAATTTTGCAAAAATAGAAAAAATCATGCTGCCTAAGGATTATCTGGCATATAAGCTCTCCGGTGTTCACTGCACGGACGTGTCCGATGCCTCCGGTATGCTGCTGCTTGATGTGAAGAACCGCTGCTGGTCTGATGAAATGTGCGAAATCTGCGGAATCCGTAAAGAGCAGCTGGCTCAGATCTTTGAAAGCTATGAAGTGGTGGGAACCCTTCTTCCTGAAATTGCAGAAGAACTGGGACTTTTCCCTGAAGTGAAGGTAATTGCCGGCGCCGGTGACAATGCTGCTGCTGCTGTGGGAACCGGTACCGTAGGGGATGGCATGTGCAATATCTCCCTGGGAACCAGCGGAACCATTTTTATATCCTCCAGAAGCTTCTGTGTGGACAGCAATAATGCACTGCATGCTTTTGCGCATGCGGATGGGAAGTATCATCTGATGGGATGCATGCTCAGCGCCGCATCCTGCAATAAATGGTGGATGGATGATATCATAGGAACCTCCGATTATGCCAAAGAACAGGCGGAGATTACAGGACTTGGTGAAAACCATGTATTCTTCCTTCCTTATCTGATGGGAGAGCGTTCTCCTCATAATAATCCCAATGCGAGAGGAACCTTCATCGGGATGACCATGGACACGACAAGAGCCGACATGACCCAGGCTGTGCTGGAAGGTGTTGCCTTCGCGCTGAGGGATTCCTTCGAGGTCGCCAAATCCCTGGGAATTCATATCGAAAGAACCAAAATCTGCGGCGGAGGAGCGAAGAGCCCTCTCTGGAAGAAGATCATGGCAAATGTGCTTGGCATTAAGGTAGATATGATTGAAAGCGAGGAAGGACCCGGCTACGGCGGCGCTATTCTGGCAGCAGTAGGATGCGGAGAATTCGCAAGCGTGGAGGAAGCGGCGGACAAGCTGGTTAAGGTTGTGGGAACGGTGGAACCCGATCCGGAGCTCACCGCTAAATACGAAGAGAGATACCAGCAGTTCAGGCAGATTTATCCTGCATGCAAGGAGCTTTTTGATAAAATCATTTAATAAGTACCGGTGAGAAAGCTTTACCGGCAGCTGCTATTTTCAAGTGTTTCCAATGCCGATAACAGATGGCTGGAAGTTAAATGGATGAAGAAAAGGAAAGGAGGAAAGAAGGATGGAAATTAAGAAAGTAACGGACGCTGCATTCCGTAAATACGGAAAAGTAGTGAAAAACGTGGACTTTACGGCTCTTGTGGAGGAACTGGAAAAGACTCCCTGCACCGCAGAGGTGGTATATGAACCCAGTGTTCCTGAGCTGGAAGCTCTTCCTGTATATAAGGAGCTTCAGGATGTGACCTACGGCGAGATGCCTATTCAGATTGGATTCTGTAATGGAAACAATTATAAGCTGAATGCTTTGGAATATCACAGGACATCTGAAATCGATGTGGCTGCATCGGATCTGATTCTGCTGCTTGGCTGGCAGGCGGATGTTGAGGAGGACTATACCTATGACACCTCCAAGGTGGAAGCCTTTTTGCTTCCCAAGGGAGTTGCGGTTGAACTGTACGCAACAACCCTGCATTATGCACCCTGCAACAGCGGGGAAGGCGGTTTCCGCTGTGCAATCGTTCTTCCTGACGGAACCAATCTTCCGACTGATGAGAACCACTTCGCCGGCGGAGAAGATGCACTGATCACAGCGAAGAACAAATGGCTTATCGGCCATGCCGAGGGCGGTCTTCCTGAAGGATGCCATATTGGCCTTAAGGGAGAAAACATTTCTGTGAAGTAATTTTAAGTGCGGCCGTTGGCCGCGGAAGGAGAGCATGGGACACTTCGTGTCCCAGTGAAGAAGCAGCCCGCTGCTTCTTCCCCCTTATTTTAAGTGCGGCCTGTGGCCGCGGAAGGAGAGGAAAGACATGAATAACATGCCGAAAGAAAAAATTGCTATCGTAGCGGTAAGCCGTGACTGCTTCCCTATGGATTTATCTGTATCCAGAAGGAAAGCCGTAGTTGCTGCTTATAAGGAAAAATACGGGGATGGCCTGTATGAATGCCCTGTATGTATCGAAAATGAAATCGATATGAGAAAAGCACTGGCTGACGTAAAAGAAGCCGGCTGCAACGCTATCGTTGTATATCTTGGGAACTTCGGGCCTGAGACACCGGAAACCCTGCTGATTAAGGAATTTGACGGACCGGCTATGGTGGTAGCTGCCGCTGAAGAGACCGGAGATAATCTGGTGAGCGGAAGAGGCGACGCTTACTGCGGCGTTCTGAATGCCAGCTATAACCTGAAGCTTCGTAACCTGAAAGCATATCTTCCGGAATACCCGGTTGGAACCGCTTCCGAATGTGCTGACATGATCGCTGAATTTGCACCTATTGCAAGAGCGGTTGTTGGACTTAAGAACCTGAAAATTATTTCCTTCGGTCCCCGCCCGAAAGATTTTATGGCCTGCAATGCTCCGATTAAGCAGCTGTTTAACCTGGGTGTGGAAATCGAAGAAAACTCCGAACTGGATCTCTTTGAAGCCTTCAACAATCATGCCGGAGATGAAAGAATTCCGGAAGTTGTAAAGGATATGGAAGAAGAACTGGGTACAGGAAACAAGAAACCCGAAATCTTATCAAGACTGGCTCAGTATGAACTGACTCTGCTTGACTGGATTGAAGAACATAAGGGAAGCCGTGAATTCGTAGCGGTTGCCGGAAAATGCTGGCCTGCATTCCAGACACAGTTTGGCTGCGTTCCCTGCTACGTAAACAGCCGTCTTACCAAGAGAGGAATCCCGGTTTCTTGTGAGGTTGATATTTACGGAGCACTCAGCGAGTTCATCGGAACGGTTGTCAGCAATGACGTAGTTACTCTGCTTGATATCAACAATACGGTTCCTGCCGATATGTTTGAATCCGATATCAAAGGAAAATACAACTATACACAGAAGGATACTTTCATGGGCTTCCACTGTGGAAATACCGCTTCCAGCAAGTTGTCCTTCTGCGAGATGAAATATCAGTTCATCATGGCAAGAAGCCTTCCGGAAGAAGTAACCCAGGGTACCCTGGAAGGAGATATTATCCCCGGAGATATCACCTTCTACCGTCTGCAGAGCACAGCGGATTCCAAGCTGCGCGCTTACATCGCACAGGGTGAGGTTCTTCCTGTTGCAACCCGTTCCTTCGGCGGAATCGGCGTATTCGCAATTCCTGAAATGGGACGTTTCTATCGTCATGTACTGGTTGAGAAGAATTATCCTCACCATGGCGCTGTTGCTTTCGGACATTTCGGAAAAACACTGTATGAAGTATTTAAATATATCGGTGTGGAAATGGATGAAATTAACTTCAATCAGCCTAAGGGAATGATGTATCCTACAGAAAATCCTTTTGCCTGAAAAAATGCAGTTTGAGTACTGAAGTACAAAAACGGATGCATTGGTGTCCGTATGAAACAGCGGATGCCGCGCTCTGCGGGCCATCCGTATGTTAAATAAAAAACCACAGGATCTGCTTTCGCGTGGGGTGGCGCAGAAAGCTTCCTGTGGTTTTTTATTGTATTCAATTGCGTAATTTGAGCGCCTGAATAATTAAATCATAAATAATCCGCTGCTCCTTCGGAGATAATTCAGCTACGAGATACATGATACGGTCCGGAATATAGTCCACAGCCTTTGCGCCGGAACTGGTGATGTTGACAAAAAGCTGATCGATGGGTATTTCCAGCCCGTTTGCAATTTTCATGACGCTTTCAATGGTGGGGTTCTTTTCGCCTCGTTCCAGCTGCCCGATATAGGTAGGGTGAAGACTGCATTTCTCTGCCAGCTCTTCCTGACTTAAACGCTTTTCTTTACGGAATCCCCGGATCCTGGTGCCTGCTAATTTTGTAATATTATCCATGGTTTTGCCCTCCCTACTAAAGACTATAAATATGGAAGTTATCTTTCAATATGCTAATAATATTTATTGTTTCGGAATGTGTATTAAAAGTATTAATTTAAATATTTTATATACAATAAATATTTACACCAGAGTGTGTAAGATGGAGTAACGTTTGGAAGGTATTATTAGTAAAGTATTGTAATTCGGATACAGAAATGAAAAAAGAAAAGTAAAAATAGAAAAGGGATGAATTAATTTTTTATATACAAACAATAAAATATACATTGAAATACAGAAAATATGAAAATAAATGTTGATTTTAATTTGAAAAAGCATATAATTAAATCAGAAACTGAATTGGAAATATAAGTTCCAGTTTGTAAAAGTGCCAGATGAAGGAGAATGCCATGCTGATACAGTTTAATTTCAAAAATTTTAAATCCTTCCGGGAAGAGGTATCCCTGGATTTGTCGGCTGCAAAGATAATGGAACATGAAGATCATGTGGTGGAGATATCGAATGATAAACTGCTGAAAGTTGCTGCTATTTATGGTGCAAATGCCAGTGGAAAATCTAATATTTATGAGGCTTTTAAATTTATGAGTTATTATGTGGAGGAATCATTCAAGTTTGGAGGTGAAAGTGACAGCAGACAAAAATCAGATTCTGATTATATCAGAGTAAGTCCGTTTTTATTTGATAGTAAAAGCAGGAATGAAGAATCGACGTTTGAAGTGTTCTTTGTTGAAAATTCAGAAAATACAGGGAAAATTTATCAGTATGGATTTGCGTTGCTAAATAATGAGGTGGTGGAGGAATGGTTTTATTCCAAGGCCAAGACGGCCAGAAACAGGTATAAGACTATTTTCTATAGAAAAAAGGGAGAAGAACTGGAAGTAAACGGACTGCCAAAGAGCAGTATTGAGAATATAAAAGTTGCTTTGGAAAAGGAGACTTTGATTGTATCACTTGGAGCAAAGCTGAAGATACCTAAACTAAAAAAGGTGAGGGATTGGTTTCTAAATAACGAGATAGTGGATTTCGGTAATCCGGCGGAGAATTTTTTTCGTTCCCAGGTACTGCCAAAGGGTTTTGTTGACAGCCGGGAGGTACAAAGTAATGTAGTAAATTATTTTGCTTCTTTTGATAATGCAATTTGTGATTTTAAGGTGGAAGAAGCAAAGCTGGAAGTTGAAAAAGAGTCCGACCGCAGTTATAAGATTGATGCAATGCATAAAATGGTGGATTGCGATGACTTTGAATTTATTCCATTGAAAAGTGAATCCAGTGGGACATTGAAAATGTTTGCATTGTATCCCTCTTTGAAAGAGGTACTTGATAATGGCGGAACCTTGTTTGTAGATGAATTGAATGCAAGACTTCATCCGTTACTGGTCAGAAATATTATATTGACCTTTTTGTCACCGGAAATCAATACCAACCATGCACAGATGATATTTACCACGCACGATATTTGGCAGTTGTCCAATGAGTTATTACGCCGGGATGAGATATGGCTGGTGGACAAGGATCAGGAGGGAGTTTCTGACTTGTATTCACTTGCTGATTTTAAAGATGAGGATGGAAATAAGGTACGTCGGGATGAGGCGCTGGCAAAGAATTATCTGACTGGCAGCTATGGCGCGATACCTGCTTTGAAGCCTATGGAAATGTTAAAGGGGAGGCGTGCGGATGGTGAATAAAGGCGGAGGAAAGCCCAGTGACCGCAGAGCTGGTAAGAGGAAAGATCGGAACCAGAGGATTGGGCAGAGAGTACCGGAACTTGGATATTATCTGATTATCACAGACACAGAAGAAACGGAAAAGAATTATTTTGAAGGACTCCGTGACAGTATACCAGCTGAATTGAAAGATCGTCTGATTATTAAGGTAGAGAAGGCCAAAACGGTAGAATTAGTAGAAAAGGCCCTGGATCTCCTGGGTAAAGAGTCACAATACCGGATACCGTGGATTGTGTTCGATCGAGATCAGGTTAGAGACTTTAATGAGATTATATGGACTGCAGAGAAAAACGGTGTACATGTAGGTTGGTCAAATCCATGTTTTGAGATATGGATGTATGCATATTTTGGAGAGATGCCTGCAATTAGAGAGTCTTTTATATGCTGCGATCGGTTTGCAGATAAGTTTGAGAAAGTTACTGGTCAGAAATATTCTAAGAATGACAGAGATATTTACCGTAAACTGGAGCGATATGGTGATTTGGGACAAGCTGTAGTATTGGCGGAGAGAAGCTTGAAGAAGTGTGCAGGAGATGGAAAAAAGCTTCCATCAGAGATGTGGCCGGCTAGTATGGTACAGCGATTGGTAGCGGAAATACAGGAGAAAACGAGTATATCATAAAATGATATTTGTAGTGCTCAAACCCACCCTGTTATAATAGTTCAAGTAGAGTATTATTGTAAATAGCAGTTTCAAATAATTTATTTTATTCCAAAGGAACAGAAAAAAGAGACATGCCAAGTTTAAATGGTGTGTCTCTTTTTATAAAAATTATAAAATAGTAAGCAAAATATTTATAACAGCTTATAAAGTAGATTATTAATCCCGCTTATCGGCCTCCTCATCCCAATAAGGACAGCTGTGTCCGATAACAGAGGAATCAAAGGCACTTCCGTCATTCTTTTTATAATGTGAGGTTGCCTTGAATACATATTTAGCGCCCAGATAAAGAAGCGGAACATTGGCGAATACGATTAAAATATTACCCAAATCGGATATTGCCCACAGGTTCCCCAATTCAATGCCTGCAAGGGAACAGGCGATGCCGAAGGCTGTGATGATAATTCCTATGATTCGTACCGTGTAAATAACACGTTTCCGGGAGCTGATACGGTTAGCCGCAATTTCACTGAAGGAAATCATTCCCACTAAGCAGGTGAATGCGAACAGACAGAAACAGAAGGTGAGCATGAATGCAACGACTGCATTCATGGCGGTGCCCGGCGTAAGCGCCTTGGCAGACTCCAGGAATTTGGGAAGTCTGTCCAGAGCAAACCATGCTTCAGCTTCGCTGCCGGTCCAAACGTGGGCCATGACTACCACGAAACCGGTAAGCGTACAGATAACCATGGTATCCAGAAATACGCCGATTGACTGGACGCACCCCTGTTCACAGGGATGGTTGGTATTCGCCGCGCCCGCCGCCATGGTAATGGTACCCTGCCCGGCTTCGTTGGACATCAGCCCACGCTTAACGCCCTGTACAAGAACGGTTCCGAACACACCGCCGAATATGGCCTGAGGGGTAAAGGCTCCGCCGAATACAGCCCCCAGAAAATAGGGAACAGAATGCAGATTCAGAAGTATCAGCACAAAAACGACAGTCACATATACAACGGCCATCACAGGAACCACCTTATCGGTGACTTTTGTAACTTTACGGATTCCGCCGAATGCGATATAAGCCGTCACTGCGATGAGCAGCAGGGCTACCACATAGTAAAATACCGAAGTGCCCTCCAGGGAAGCGCCGGTGGTGATTTCCACCATCTGTCCGATGGAGCTGACTACGTTAAAACCCTGGGCGGGAAGACAGCACATGGCATAAATGATATACATCAGGGAAAGTGCTATCCCGGCCCAAAGCTTGTTGCCCAGCAGAACCTTCCCATAAAAAGGAAGCCCGCCTACGAATTCATCCTTTTTCCTTTCTTTAAAAATCTGGGCCAGTACGGCCTCCGTATAGGCGGTAGCCATTCCGAAAAAAGCGGAAACCCACATCCAGAATAACGCGCCGGGCCCGCCGACTGCAATGGCTCCCGTTACTCCGAGAATATTTCCCGGCCCCACACGCATGGCGGAACTCAGGAAAAAAGCAGCCAGGGATGAGATACCGATCTCATCTCTTTTTTTCTGTGCCAGTATCCGTATGCCTTTACCGAAATGAGTTACCTGGATAAAGCCTGTTTTCAGGGTGAAATAAATACCTGATCCGATAAGAAGAATCACCGCAAGGGAAAAATTCCCCAGGATAGGAATGGATGCATACCAGCTGAAATTGGTGGGAAAATCCCAAAAGAAGTCGGAAACGGGGATGACGAAGTCGAAAATATTATTGATTGCCTGAAACAGATGTTCCATATGTACTCCCTCCTTGCAATGCCTGAGATTGTTTGTGCCTGCATTAAAACGTCTTTTCTATTATTATACGAAGAGTAGAGCGGATTAAATACGGAAAAAGAACTGTTTATATTGTAAATTGTGCTGGTGTCTGGAAAGGAATGGGAGTATAAACATTCTGAAGGCGGATCCCAAACCAATTTGGAGCGAAGTAATCCATATTTATTTTATGACAGTTTGTGTTTGTTTATCAGACAAGAGATTTGTTCCCTGCAGGACATCATGAACTAAAATTTCTATGGCTCGGTCTGATTCTTCCCATAGAGGACTGTGCGCGGAATAGTTAAATGTATAAAAACCCTTTAATGGAGCTTTAATTCTGCTAAAATATTTTTTCTGTAAAGAGTAGCAGCAGGTATAATCATGAATACCGCCAAAAAAATAAATTGGAACTTCAAGACATGGTACTTCGACATAAGCATTAAATTGCATACGCTCAAATCCGACAGGAGAAGCTGCCGTAAGTTTTTTGCCGCGCCAGATATTGATTCTTTGAAGCGGGGTATAAACTTTGCATCTCAGGCTGGGTAAAAAAATGCCTGTGATAACTGATTTCATATTATGCGTCGTTCCCACACCAAGATCGTGCATGGCTTTATCCCGCAGTGATGACAGACAATAATCCTCATACGCGCTATCGGAAGTAGCAATCGGATACTTTTCAAATTCTTTAACCATTTTTAAATTGTTCATCTGCTGGTATTGGTCTAGCATATATTGATACGCAAGTCTCTCGGATTCTGCCTGATCGGCAATTTGGGATACAGCAATATAGGCGTGATAAGATTCAGGGTGCTCAAATGCTGCTTGAATCCCAATAAAAGTACCAAAGGAATGCCCCATCAGGTAAATCTTTTCTTTTGCAAACCGACTTTTCAGATATTCGGTTACAGCAGCGACATCGGACAAATAGCATTCTGTTGTCAGGGAATCCGCATCCATATTGGAATTATAGGAAATTGACGTACCCCGATATTCTAAGTAACATACAACAAATTCGTCAGCCAGCTTTGACGGATACAGGTATTCTAAAAGGTATTCCGGGATACCTGGTCCTCCGCCAAGGAAAAGTAATACGGGGTTTGTCTT
>ERZ826764.2167-NODE-2167-length-19762-cov-3.103314_pt1 | contig 19762 bp, 18 predicted proteins | sample MGYA00519870_ERZ826764 | MGnify/ENA primary metagenome ERZ826764 (study PRJEB31778, sample SAMEA3449239) | human gut metagenome | biome: human gut; feature: human-associated habitat; material: faeces | place: United Kingdom | collected 2010/2012 ...
GGAAAGAACCCGCTGTCTCAGGCGGCACTCACTTTTTTGTCTGCGTCCAATATGAATATGGAAAGAGGAATGGAAATGAAGCGACTGATATTACTATGCGGTGCAAATGGAATCGGAAAGTCCACGGCGAGCGCTGAACTGATGAAAAGGCTGCCGCATTCCTCCTATATTGACAGTGATTACTGCCGGATGACCAATCCTCCCATATTTAATGAGGAGCTGATTCGGCTGAATTATAAAAATATCCTCGCTATGATGGAGAATTCCTTTGCTTGCGGGGAAATACAGAATGTCATATTTCCGTTTGGTTTTCACGGACACAGGAAACAGTTGTTTGATGCCTTGTTGGAAGAACTCCGACAGAAAGGTATCTCTTTTGAATTGGTACCAGTATTGCTGTACTGCGGGGAGGAAGAAAATGTCCGCAGGGCCAGGGCTGACGGACGGGATGAGGAAAGGATCCGGCGGGGGATCCGTAATTCCAGGGTCGTTTATGAGAATGTGAATTATCCTCGGATCGATGTCACGGATATGACGGCGGAAGAAACCGCGGAGGAGATCCTGAAGCTTATCGGAACCGGAAATGAAGAAGAAACCGGAAATGCGGTTATGGGGAGTATGGGGTGAAAACAGAGGATATAAAAGCCTATTGCCGGGGCAAAAACAGGGCTTATGAGGATCATCCTTTTGGGGATATTCCTGTCTGCTATAAGCTGAACGGGAAGATATTTGCACAGATTTATCCTCTCGAAGAGGAGCGGAAGATTACATTAAAATGCAGTCGTGATGCGGGGGATTTTTACCGTCAGGTTTATCCGGGCATCGTTGTGAGAGGGTATCACTGCCCTCCCGTGCAGCAGCCTTTTTGGAATACGGTGTACCATGACAGGCTCCCGGATGAGGAACTGCTCAATATGATTGACCATGCCTATGAACAGGTGCTGCATTCATTCAGCAGAAAGGTGCAGAAGGAGCTGGAAACGGAGCCTTCGGAAACAGGGGAAGAGGAATGTTCGGATTTGGAAAAAAAGAAAAGAAAAAAGAACTGAAACAATACATAACGGGAGCAGGAGCCTGTGTGGTGACCAAATCGGTTTTAAACGGTGAGACGGGACTGAAATGGCTTTTCCGAGAAACGGATGGGATCGGAAACGGATGGGTTGCACTGGGAGAGTCCGATACCCAGGCTTATGTGGATGACGCGGCTAATTATGCTATTGTGGATTTTAATACGCTGGCCAATATTGAGCCCGCGGTGCTGAATATCCTGCATATGCCGGCAGGAGCGGATCTGGAATTTAAACCGGATCCATCCGGCGGTTATTTTGTGGATACCGTAAATGGGAAAGAAATCCGGGAACCCGTGAAGGCGCCAATCCAGGAAGCCTTTGAGCAGAATTTGAAGTATCTGAATAAGGAAAGTTATCCGGCGGAGGAGCTGCTGAGATATTTTCATGGGAAAGGTGATATGCGCATCTTTTGTATGGGTGAGGCAGACTTCCCCAGCGGGGAGATTATCATAGCGGATCCGCTTGTTTATCTGGGAAACGATAAATACACGGAGCCGTTAAACCGGAAAATCCCGGCAGGCTCTTATCCTGTGGAGCTGGCGATCTTAGACTCCCCTGTTGCGGGGCTTCGGATTGCTGCCGCCAGATTGAAAATCCGGGAAACGGATATCTGCCGCTATGAGATCGCCATGCCGGCGGGAACGACGGCGGCTCAGTATAACCAGCCGGGGATTTTCGCGGGCTTCGGCGTGGATGCCGGAATGGCATGCTTCTGCGACGCTGCGGCGGCAAAGGAATTCGGAGAGTTTTCCGACGGATGGCATCAGCAGAATCCGGGAAAAAACCAGTATGATGACTATTTTGCACAGCTGTTCCGAAGCAGCTATGAAGCTTATCCCGATGTCCAGCGGGAGGACGGGGATTTTATTGAGTGGGAGGTGCCCGGATACGGACACCGGATCGCCATGTTTGCCAGCGGACTGGGAGATGGATTGTATACCGGCTATTGGGGCCTTGATGCCGGGGAAGAGGTGACGGAGCTGATTATACCTTTTATGAACCCTGATTATTTTTCCTGACCGCTGCCATAATGTATGTGGAGCAGATAAGGACTTATAATATAATTTTTATGGAGGAAGAACTATGAAAAATTTCAGATTTGCCATTATGGGTGCGGGAAATATCGCCAATAAATTCTGCGATGCGGTAAAACGTATGGGAGATTGTGAAGTGGCGGCAGTTGCAAGCAAGTCCATGGAACGTGCGAAGGGCTTTGCGGAGAAAAACGGCATTAAGGCCGCTTACGACAGCTATGAAAAGATGCTGGCGGAAGAAAAGCCGGACTGCGTTTATATCGCGGTAACCCAGGATGCCCATTACGCGTTGTGTATGCTCTGCCTGGATTATAAAACACCGGTTTTGTGTGAAAAAGCCATGTTTTTAAACAGCGCCCAGGCGGAAGAAGTATTATCAAGGGCTGAAAAAGAAAAGGTTTTTGTCATGGAGGCCATGTGGAGCAGATTCCTTCCGGCCATTAAAATGGCAAAACAGTGGATGGATGAAGGAAAAATAGGGACTCCCTCCTTCATTGATACGGCGATCGGCTTCCTTGCGCCCGTTGACAAGGACAACCGGTATTACAGCCCTAAGCTCGGCGGAGGAGCTTCCTACGATATTACGGTATATGCCTATGAACTCACAACCTTCATGATAGAACAGCCTGTGGAAGATGTGCAGGTTTCTGCTGTCTGGAGTGATACCGGCGTGGATATCTCCGATCAGGTGACTTTGCGCTTCCCCGGTATTCTGGCGTCTCTGCGCACCAGTTTTGCGGCAGGGCTTCATGAGAGAATGGTTATTTATGGAAATGAAGGGAAAATTGTCATCCCTCATCCTCATTTTGCGGAAGAAGTATTTCTGTATGACAAGAATAATGAGCTTGTGATGCGTTTCCAGGATACGGTTACGGAGAACGGCTTCCTTTATGAGATAGAGGAAGTGGCAAACTGCATCAGGGACGGAAGGACGGAAAGCCCTGTGGTTCCTCACAGCCTTACGAGGGAATGTGCAAAGCTGTTCGACCGGATTCTGGAAACCAGATAAAACGGAGTGATTTGTCCCCGTCCTATTATTTCAATACATAAAACGGTGAAGACTTTGCTTCACCGTTTTTGTATTGCTGCTGCATGTAATTCCAGGCATATTTCCAAAGCTATATCAACAAGATTTTTTCGGATTCCTTCTCTGCTGCACCAGGAGCGTGAATCCCATTCGATACCGCTTAAATCATCACCGCAAAACAGGATTTGCCCTAATAATACGTTCCGGAATTTTGATACTGCAAAAAATGCTGCGGCTTCCATTTCTACCGTAACACAGCCTTCGGAAACCCGCAGGTCAATTTTAGCGTCTGTTTCTCTGTAAAAGGCTTCTGTCGTCCAGGTTTTTGCATTAATATAGGGAATTTTATTCCTCTTCATGTAATTTTCCATAATGCTTACAACGTAGGGATTGCATTCGATTTCCCGTGAAGGCTCGATATAATGATACGACACCCCTTCGTCCCGGACAGCCGACCCCGGAATAACTAAATGCCCTACCTGTATTCCTTTCTGAAGAACTCCCGCAGCGCCGCAGACAATAAACTTTGAGAATCCCATGGCAATCAGTTCTTCCAGCTGGGCGGCGGAACCTGCGGCACCTAAAAATCCCTGTGTAAGGGCAATCTTTTTACCAAGATATTCCGTTTCATAAACCGGTAACTTGACGGTACAGGAAGAAAAAACAGAGATCTGCTTTAATCGGTTGGATTTAAGCATATTTTCAATGACATCACCAAAAAAAGTGATTACGCAGCATTCCGGGCCGTCTATTTTGGAGACTGTGTTTAAAGGTTCTATTTTGGCTTTTTGACTGCTGTCATATTCTAAAATCGGAAATTCTTTTTTATCTAACATAAGTTACCCCTCCCCGGTTATGGACTTTTCACTTCAAATCAATCCGTTTCATTTGGAAATAAACTATTTTTATTGTATCATACCCCAAAGTATTTGGGTATCCTTTGGTGCCGGGTTATGTAATTAAGATAGCTGCCGGGATATTTTTTTACTGCTGAAATCCTTGTAAAACACAGCCGGACAGGGTTATAATTCAGTATAGGAATAAAGCGGTACAAACCGCAAAAAACGGGGGTAATCTTTATGGGCAAAAGTGAAAAAGTCCTGCAGCTTTGCAGGGAAAACGACATCCGTATGATCGATTTCAAAATGGTGGATCTGGATGGGCGTTTCAGGCATATCACCATACCGGTGGAACGGTTCGGAGAACGTATTTTTGAATATGGAATCGGTTTTGACGGCTCCAATTACGGATATGCGCCTATTGAAAAAAGTGATATGGTTTTTATTCCTGATCCGGACAGTGCGGTGATGGATCCCTTTGTGGAAATCCCTACGCTTTCCATGACAGGGGATGTCTGTGTGATCGGGGAAAAGGAAAACAGGCCGTTTGACCAGTATCCCAGAAATGTGGCGCTGCGGGCGGTGGATTACATGAAAGCCACGGGGACGGCGGATCAGATGCTGATAGGGCCGGAATTTGAATTTTATCTTTTTGACACCGTAAATTACCAGGTGTCGCCTAACGGTTCTTTTTATGAAGTGGATACGAGACAGGCGGAATGGAATACAGGGACGGCAGAAGGCGGCCTCGGATATCAGGTGAAGCATAAAGGCGGATATCATATTGCGGCTCCCCAGGATATTTCCTATAATCTGCGCAGCAAAATGTGTATGCTTATGGAGGATTGGGGGATCCGGGTGAAATACCATCATCATGAGGTGGGCGGTCCCGGACAGCTGGAAATCGAGGTGGAGCTTGGAGAAATGGTTGACATGGCGGATAAGACCATGATTACTAAATATATTGTGAAAAATGCGGCTGCGAAGGAAGGGCGTACCGCCACGTTCATGCCAAAACCGGTTTACCAGGAAGCGGGCAGCGGCATGCATGTGCATATGCTGCTGTTCAAGGAAGGCAGGCCGGTATTTTATGATAAGGACGGCTATTCTTCCTTGAGTCAGACCGCCCACTATTTTATCGGCGGCCTGCTGAAGCATGCGCCTTCCCTTTGCGCGTGGACTAATCCTTCCACGAATTCCTACAAACGTCTGGTTCCGGGATTCGAAGCTCCGGTGACCATCGGTTATGCCACGTCCAACCGGAGTGCGGTCATCCGCATACCGGCGTACGCAAAAGCACCCGAGGACAAGAGGTTCGAACTGCGGAGCCCGGATGCCACAGCCAATCCCTATTATGCCTACGCCGCCATATTGATGGCAGGGCTGGACGGCATTGAAAACCGGATCGATCCCAGTGCAAGTGGCTGGGGGCCATATGATTATAATCTGTATGAGCTTTCTTCCGAGCAGCAGGCGAAGATTCAGTCTCTTCCCAAAACACTGGAGGAAGCCCTGGATGCCTTGGAAAGGGATCATGATTATTTAACGAAGAACGGAGTGTTCCCGGAAAGGCTGATTCAGATTTGGCTGGAAAGAAAAAGAAAAGAAAGCAGGACGATCAGCCAGATTCCCCATCCGGCGGAATTCGGCGCCTATTATGATTTATAGAGAGTTACAAATGGGTTGGCAGACTGGTACGGCATTGTATGAATATCACAGGAATGCTGCACCGGAAAGAGCAGAAGACGTGTGATTTTGGCAGCAGGCGCAGGCGTGCAGACAGGAGCGGAAATGACAGTGACTGCAGGTTTTATGGTTCCTCATCCTCCATTGATTGTTCCGGAAATCGGAAAAGGGGAGGAATGCGGTATCAGGGAAACGACGGAGGCTTATGAGAAAGCGGCAGGGGAAATCGCCGCGCTGAAGCCGGAAACGATTGTTGTGATATCCCCGCATGCAGTGATGTACGCGGATTATTTCCATGTTTCGCCGGGAAAAGAAGCGGAAGGGGATTTCCGGCAGTTCCGGGCGGGGCAAGTGAGGTTTAAGGCGGAATACGACGAGGAATTTGTCCGTTGCCTGTGCCGGAATGCCGACGCTTCGGATTTCCCCATGGGCATAATGGGAGAGCGGGAAAAGAAGCTGGATCATGGCGTGATGGTGCCTTTATATTTTATAAATAAATATCTGAAGGAGTACCGCCTTGTCCGCATAGGGCTGTCCGGCTTGTCCAAAGCCGATCATTATCGGGCGGGAATGCTTATCGAAAAGACAGCAAACCAGCTGGGGCGTCGCACGGTGGTGGTCGCCAGCGGGGATTTGTCCCACAGGCTGAAGGAGGACGGCCCTTACGGGTACAGGGAAGAGGGGCCTGCTTATGATCAGAGGATTATGGAAACCATGGGAAAAGCCGCTTTCGGCGAGCTGCTGGATTATCCGGAAAGCCTTTGTGAGAAAGCGGGGGAGTGCGGGCACCGTTCCTTTACCATGATGGCAGGCTGCCTGGACGGAAAAGCCGTCAGTACCGAAAAACTGTCTTATCAGGGGCCGTTCGGCGTAGGCTACGGCATATGTACGTTCCATGTGACGGGCAGGGATGAAAAGCGCCGTTTTCTGGAGCAATATATGCGGAAGCAACAGCAGGATATGCAGGCCCGGAAGGAAAAGGAGGACTGCTATGTCCGTCTGGCAAGAAAATCCCTGGAAACCTTTGTACGGACAGGAAGGAAGGCTTCACTTACCCCGGAAGAAAAAGAAACACTGCCCCGGGAAATGACAGAGAGCAGGGCAGGTGTATTTGTATCCATCCACAAGGACGGCATGCTCCGGGGCTGTATCGGAACCATTGCCCCGGTAACCGGCTGTGTGGCGGAGGAAATCCTGAGGAATGCGGTGAGCTCCGGTACGGAGGACCCTCGTTTTCCCCCTGTTGAGAAGGAAGAACTGGATACCCTGGTGTACAGCGTGGATGTGCTTGGCGCGCCGGAATCGGTTTCTTCACCCGGAGAACTGGATGTGAAAAAATATGGAGTGATAGTGACAAAAGGGAGAAAGCGTGGACTCCTGCTGCCGGATTTGGAAGGGGTGGACACTGTGGAGGAGCAGATCGCCATTGCCAGAAGAAAGGCGGGAATCGGGGAAGAGGACACGGTGACGCTGGAACGTTTTGAGGTCATACGCCATGGAGAGAAGGGATAGTGTGAAAGAAAGCAGAGGCCGCAGTGCGGAAGAACGGGAAATCATCTGCCCGGTCTGCATGCATCACTGCAGGCTCAGGCCGGGACAGACCGGAAGCTGCCGTGCCAGGGCCAACAGGGGAGGAGGGAGCAGCTCCCTTTCCTATGGAAGGATAACTTCCCTCGCCCTGGATCCGATTGAGAAAAAGCCGTTAGCCATGTTTGAACCGAGAAGCCGGATATTATCGGTTGGAAGCTATGGCTGTAATTTAAGCTGTCCTTTCTGCCAGAATTATGAAATTTCCATGTGTGCCGCGGATGCGGAAACCGTCTGTCTGTCTCCGGAAGAGCTTGCGGGGAAAGCCGCAGAGCTGAAGGAAAAAGGAAATATCGGGGTGGCGTTCACCTATAATGAGCCGATGATTGGCTATGAATATGTGCGCGATACGGCCCGGATTGTCCGTGCGGCAGGAATGAAAAATGTGGTGGTGACCAATGGGAGCGTGACGGAGGAGATATTGGAGGAAGTACTTCCCTTTGTGGATGCCATGAATATCGATCTGAAAGGCTTTACAGAGGATTTTTACCGGAAGCTGGGCGGGGATTTGGAGACGGTGAAATGTTTTATCCGCCAGGCAGCCGCTTCCTGCCATGTGGAATTGACCACCCTGATCATTCCCGGGGAAAATGACACTCCGGAGCAGATGAGGGAGCTTTCTGCCTGGACAGCCGGGATAGACAGAAATATTCCTCTTCATGTGTCCCGGTTTTTCCCAAGGTGGAAAATGACGGACAGGCCGCCGACCAGGGTATGTACGGTATATGAACTGGCGGATATCGCCCGGGAAAGGCTGTCTTATGTTTTTACCGGCAATTGCTGATACCTGAAACAGAGTACGCTGTCATGGCTTGACAGAAGATGACGGAAGAACTATAATGACTAAAATCAAATAAATAGTCAAAAAAAGAGGTGATGCCCTTGCCCAAAACTTATTCGGAACAGGAAAGAGAATATATTGACAAACGCCTTCGGGAGGAGGCTATGAACTGCATGGCCGCCTATGGGATCAGGAAAACCACGGTAGATGAACTGGTCAGGCGGGTGAGGATTCCCAAAGGGACCTTTTATCTGTTTTATGAGTCCAAAGAACAGCTCCTTTTCCAGGTGCTGATGGAATTCCATAAAACGATAGAAAAGCAGCTGCTGGAAAAAGCGGAGAGCCTGGCAGGAAGAAAGCCGGATGTGGAAGCAGTGACGGATATGCTTATGGATTTTTTTATGAAAGCAGATGAAGCGCCTGTTATACGGCTGATGACTTCCGGGGAACTGGAAATCCTGGCCAGAAAGCTGCCAAAGGAGGAACTGCTGGCTCATTTTACGGAGGATGCCGGAATGGTGGAAACTGTTGTCGGAAAACTGTTTCCGGCAGGCAGTGAGTGTGCGCCGGAACTGGCGGATCAATTCGGCGGAGCCTTCCGTAACATTTTTACGGCAATGGTTTACAGCCATGAAGGTGGCCGGGCGGCAGATCCCGGAGCTTTACGTCTGCTAATCAGAGGTCTTGTGCTGCAGCTTTTTGAAAGAGAGGCGGCGCTGCCGGATAATCAGGGAAACTGAATTCGGCTGTCGGGTAAAGCTCCGCTTTGCCTGCTGCCTGTTTTGAGACTGAAAGGAAGATGCTGATATGAAGAAAAAAGTCATCGCCGCAGGTCATATCTGCCTGGATATCACACCCGTTTTCCCGGAGAAAACCGTATTGGCTGTAACGGATATCCTTCTTCCGGGCAAGCTGATCCAAATGGGAGATGCCAGAATACATACGGGGGGAGCTGTGGCCAATACAGGTCTGGCCATGAAGCTTCTGGGTGCAGATGTTTCCCTTATGGGGAAAATAGGGAAGGATACGTTTGGAGAGATAATCGGCAGCCTGTTATCCAAATATGATGCGGACGCAGGTATGATTCGCACAGATCAGGCGTCCACATCCTATTCAGTAGTTCTGGCAATTCCGGGCATTGACCGTATTTTCCTGCATAATCCCGGGGCCAATGATACCTTTTGCGCAGAAGATATTCCGGAAGAGGCCTGGCAGGATACTGCTCTTTTTCATTTCGGCTATCCTCCTCTTATGCGTTCCATGTATGTAAATGGAGGTATGGAGACGGTCCGTATCATGAAGAAAGCAAAGGAAATGGGCTGCGCCACTTCCCTGGATATGGCGGCTGTCGATTCCGAATCAGATGCAGGGAAGGCGGACTGGAAAGAAATCCTGAGAAATACTCTGCCTTACGTGGATTTTTTCGTGCCGAGTGCGGAAGAACTCTGTTATATGCTGGATCAGGAACGTTTTGCGCTGTGGCAGGAGCGGGCGAAGGGCGGAGATATCACGGAAATTCTCGATGTGGAGGAAGATATCCGTCCCCTGGCGGAGCAATGTATGTCATATGGCGCTAAAATCCTTCTCATAAAATGCGGGGCGGCGGGTATGTATTACCGTACTGCATCGGAACCTGTTTTGTCGGAGGTTGGGAAGAGGGCGGAGCTTGATACGGCAGGCTGGGCCGGACAGGAAGGATTTGAAGCAAGCTATGTCCCGGAGCGTGTGCTGTCTGCTGCCGGGGCGGGAGATACGAGCATTGCCGCTTTTCTCACAGCGATGCTGGACGGGTATCCATTGAAAAACTGTTTGCAGCTGGCGGCGGCTACCGGTGCATCCTGTGTGGAGGTATATGATGCATTGAGCGGGATAAAGCCCTTTTCGAAACTGCAGGAAAAGATTTCGGCAGGATGGAAGAAAAACGGCGTTCAGCGAATTTAATAAACGCGGTATGGTGTTGAAAAATGCCGTACCGTGTTATTTTTTTGCTGGTTTCTTACGAATAAGACAGGGCAAAAGGAGAACAGAACCGGCTGAAGGATTCCTTCTGCATTACGGAGAACAGTTATACCGATGGGAAAAAGAGGGCTTTCTGGGCGGAGTGATTCAAAATTCATATAAAAGCAGTTGACTGTACAGATAAATAATATTATAATGACCACATGATTAAAAATGGTCAAAAAAGCAACCTGAAGTAGCTGTCAAGATGCTGCTCAGTACAGGGATCTGAAAAGATGCCGTCTGTTTTGAAGCAGAATATAAGGAATTATTTTTATATAATCCGGCGCAGCCTGCCGGATTATATAAAATTCTTATTTTGACTATTTAAATAAAATTGGTCATATAATTTATGGAGGAGCAGTCAATGATTACTGTGAATAACCTGTCGTTCAGCTATGGAAAAAATCCGTTCATAACCGATATGAACTTTTCGGTATCCAAAGGAGAAATATTCGGCTTTTTAGGACCGTCCGGCGCAGGGAAAAGCACTCTGCAGAAAATACTCATAGGAATGCTGCCGACATACCATGGTTCTGTGGTGGTGAATGGGACAGAATGTAAACGGTGTACTTCTGATTTTTATCAGGATATCGGTGTGGACTTTGAATTCTCGACGATGTATGAAAAACTGACCGCAAGGGAAAACCTGAAGTTTTTCTCGTCCTTATATGATAAAAAGCCGCGCCCGATGGATGAACTCCTGAAAATGGTGGAGCTTTCGAATGATGCGGATAAGCGGGTGTCGGACTATTCCAAAGGGATGAAGGCAAGGCTGAATTTTATTAAGGCGCTTCTGCATGATCCTGCGCTGCTCTGCCTGGATGAGCCCACCAGCGGTCTGGATCCCACAAACAGCCGCATGATGAAAGACATGATCCTGGCTGAAAAGGCAAAAGGGAAAACCATCCTGTTAACCACCCACAATATGCAGGATGCCACGGAGCTTTGCGACAGAGTTGCATTTATTGTCAACGGTAAAATCTGTGCGCTTGACAGCCCCCATAATTTAATTATGTCTAAGGGTGCGGCAAAGGTGACCTATACCTGGGTAGAAAACGGAGAACATACCGCGGTCTGTCCCCTTGACCGAATCTCCTGTGATGAAAAGCTGAAAAAGCTGATCGAAGAAAACAGACTGCAGTCCATTCACAGCAGTGAACCTACGCTCAACGATATTTTCATGGATATTACAGGGAGGACGCTGATATGATGCTGGGAAGGCTGACCGTTTGGGATATGAAATTCCAGATAAAATATGGGTTTTATTTACTGTACAGCGTATTAACGGTAATTTATCTGATCATTCTGCTTGCAATGCCCGAATCATGGCGTACAGCCGCGGCAGCAATTCTGATTTTTTCCGATCCTGCCGCTATGGGACTGTTTTTTATGGGTGCGATTGTGTTATTGGAGAAAAGCCAGAAGGTGCCCTGTGCATATGCGGTGTCTCCCGTCAGGGCAATTGATTATATCGGCGCAAAGGTTATTTCTCTGTGTACCATCTCGATTGCCGTTGCAGCCATACTGGCGGTCGCCGTAAAAGCGGAGGATTTGCCCCGTACGCTGCTGGGAACGGCATTGTCAGGCGCGGTATTTACACTGCTCGGAATTATTATTGCGACCAAAATTTCAAGCTTAAACCAATTTATCCTGTGGACGGTGCCGATAGAAGTGGTCGGGTTCGTGCCTGCCATATTACATATGTTCGGAGTAACGCCTGCCGTACTGCGGTACTATCCGCTCAATGTCTGTATGGATATGATAGCCGGCAAAAAGATTACGGCGACGGGGGTATTTGTTGTTGTTTTGCTGATTGCAGTATTGATTGCAGCAGCACATAAATGTGTCAGAAGGATGTGGAAAAGTGCGGGAGGTATAAAATTATGAAAGCAGCCCGGATAAGCTTTATGCAGATGATGCTGTTTATACGGCGCGATATGATGCTGTTTGCATCTTGTGCCGCTCCGTTGCTCGCAGGAGTGTTTTTCAGGTTTGCAGTACCTGTAATGGAACGGGCTTTGGTAAGCTGGACGGGCAGAACGGAAGTTCTCGCTCCGTATTATGGGCTGATCGATCTGATTTTTTCCATGCTTACGCCCATCATGTTTTGCTTTGTTACCGCGATGGTAGTTTTGGAAGAGCATGATGATCATATTGAAAATTATTTGTTTATTACAACCCTGGGGAGGAAGGGGTATCTGATCTCGCGTATTTTTCTTCCGGTGGTAATAGCTTTTATCATGACAGTTATATTGCTGCCTGTTTTTAAATTAACTGCTCTGTCCGCGGTGGAGGTTCTGCTCCTTTCCGGGACAGGAGCGCTGCAGGGAATTATTATCGCTCTGCTTATAGTGACGCTGTCAACCAATAAGCTGGAGGGGATGGCTGTGACAAAAATGTCCACACTGACTATTCTCGGAGCATTTGCCCCTTATTTTGTGCGGGGCCGGATATCGTATATTTTGTCATTTTTACCTTCCTTCTGGATAGGAAAAACAATTTATGACCATAAAATTATTTTTATGCTTCCGGCCATTCTTGCGGCTTTCCTGTGGATTTATATTTTAATGAAGAAATTCCTGCGGAAATTATCGTAGGCGGATGGCTTTTCTTCCGGGCAAAGGTAGAGTATACTGTATAGAAGAAATTTATTATATGGAAAAGCCGCCGGATGCAGCGAAGAACAGGAGGGACAGAATATGGGTGAACTCAGCAAGCTTCCGAATATCGGAAAAATAGTGGAAGAGCAGTTAAATCAGGTGGGCATTTATACAGAGGAACAGCTTGCCCGGCTGGGAAGCAGACAGGCCTGGCTGAAGATCCAGAGCATAGACAGCTCCGCCTGCATCAACCGGTTGATGGGCCTGGAAGGGGCTATACGGAAAATAAAGAAAACGGAACTGCCGGAAGATGTAAAAAAGGAACTGAAAGAATTTTATCAGGAGCATAAGCTGCCGTTTTATTGATTTTTTATGGAATGACAAAAGGAGGCCGCCTCGGAGTGATCTGAGGCGGCCTCCTTTTGTGAGGACAGAAGAGAAAAAGCGGCATGGTTTAAAAGAGAATGTTATCAGAGTATGGGCCTGCGGCAGCGTCCAACCTCATCATTCAGGGGGATTTCTTCATACCCCGGACGTGTATAGGTCTGTCCCGGGGCGGAAGTGCTGCCGCAGGAAACGGGACGGAAAGAAAAATAAGCATGAAGAAAACACAGGATTCCGCCCAAAAGCAGTACAAGAAAGAAAAAACAGACGGCAATGCCCAGAGCAAACGGAATTCCGCTGAAATCCGGGCTTAAGGATGTGAGAAATGCGGCAAGGGTCAGACATGCGCCGCCGATGGCAGCGAGATTGCCACAGCAGTTATAGGCCTCCCGCAGCCGTGGTTCATTTTTGGCAGCCAGCGAACCTGTCAGCAGAGCGACGAGCATGGCGCCGGCGAACAGTATAAGTATGTTGAGGAATGGAGATGAAGTATCCAGCGTCAGCATGCCATTTGCAAAAAGTGTAAAAATGGTAAAAGCCAGCAGCATACCGATGACAATGGTGATGATGCAGAACTTGGTAGCATTTTTCATAGGTATCCCTCCTTTCGTTAGAGATAATTTACGGGAAATGAAATCTCCTTACATTAAGATATGCCGAACAGGGAAAGGTGTGGCTTGTGGATATGTGAAATATAAATGAATCGGGAGAAAAAACTATATATTAGCAGTAGATACGGAAACGGGTATGATAATTAAAAAAAGGGTTCATTTTTTATTGTTTGGTAACGCTTTTTGTAACATGGAAAAGAGTACTATTGTTTCAGTGAGACTTATATCAACTGATAAAGCTATTAAGATGGGATATGAGGAAGGAGCAGTTTATGAGACAGTCTAAGATGAGCGGACGGAGTAAAAAAATATTAGCGGTATTTCTGGCGGCGGCAATGATAGCCGGAAATGCCCTGACCGTTTTAGCAGAGGATGTCAGCGGTAATAATGTGGAAACCGTTGAAGAAAAAGTGGAAGAAACAAGTCAGGAAAGCAGCGGAGAGGCTTCGGAGGAAGAAAGCGGCAGCCAGGAAAGTACAGAGGAAAAGCCTGAGGAGAGTACTTCCGGGGAAGAGACAACAGAGGCGGAATCTGAGTCAACAGAAGAAACGGAATCTTCGGAAGGAACTGAATCACCAGCAGAAACAGAAGAAACTGAGACAGAATCGGAAACGGAAGCTGAATCGGAAACAGCAAACGGCAGTGTGTCCGGAAACAGCGTATCCGGAAATGATGTTGAAGAAGAAACCGGATTTGAACTGACTTATGTTTATGATAAAGATGCTGTTACCGTGGAAGGCCCTGACAGAGCGGAAGAGGAAGAAGAATTTTCCTTCCGAGTTACATTGAATAAAGGCTATACCCTTTTGGAAGTCACCTGCGGCGGGGAAGCTCTGACGGCAGAAGTGACAGATGCTGCAGAAACAGATGGTTTTTCCTATGTATGTGAAAAGGTAACGGAAGATACAGAGATTGTAATAAAATCGGAAAAAGAAGCGGAAGAAGAACGGATCTTCGAAAAGAAGGATGTTGTTATCGGAAACGGCAGAGCCACAGTTACCATAAAAGCGGCGGCAGACGATGAAAACCTGAAGGATGCGGAGCTGGTGGCGGACGAGGAGACAGCGGATTCCCGGCTGCTGGAGGAATATGCGCAGAATGAGGGAATGGAATATCTGAGCCACATTGATTTCGGCCTTCATTTTGAGAAAAAGGCAGAAGATGGTTCGATGGAAGAGGTACAGCCTTCCAAACCGGTAAAGGTTACCATTACATTTACGAAGGAACTGAGCTTTGACAGCGAAGTACAGAAAGCGGAATTGCTTCATGTGACTGCAGAGGATGGAAAGCAGGAAAAGGTGGAAAAGGCAGCGGATCTCTATGAAATGGCGGCGGTGGCATATTATAGTGCACGTAATACACAGATTCCCGGTATGAAGAAGGTTGTAACCTTTGAAACCGACAGCTTCAGCCCATTTCCTATTATGCTGATGGCAGGCGTAGCGGAAAAACAGTATACCCCTCTTCCCTGGGCTAATTCAGGAAGCTACAGCTATACATCCGGTAACAGCAAGTGGAAAGCGGATCCGATAGATATTACTGAACCTACGACAGAAGGGATTTTGGTTGACATATCACATGTCTCAGCTGACGGCTATATAAAATATACGATACCGGAAGGGTTTAATAAGAAAGAAATTAATATTAATGCAATTGATGATTTAAATACTCTTTTAGCGGGAAAGTATATGCCAGGATGCAAGGAGAATTTTACTATCAAATTGATAAATAATTCAGGGATAGATTATTCATATGTAAACAATTCTTTTTATATAGCATCTGAAAGTCTTGCATCTCAATACGAAGAAACAGATGCTAAATATAGTTATACTTGGAATTACGATACTTCAAAAGAGGATATTATATCAGGATGGGTAGATGGGGCAATTGGATTTGACGGTTCTCCATTGCTTGCGTTAAGTAATTCAGCATGGAGTCCGAATCGTACAGCTAATAAAGCTTTACTTTTTCTTCTGAGTAAATATGCAGAAAAAGAGGACTTGGCCAAGTTTAATAATGGAGATACTCCTGTTACAAGTTTTCCAAATGATAAACTCAATCATAAATATTTAACAGATGATTATTTAGATGGTGTTTTGGAAAGGGCGGGGTATGCAGGGATAGAAGAATTAAACCATTACTATGTAGATTACTATAATAAGTTTTATGGTACAAATGTCACATCTATTGATGAATTTCCCCTGGAGTTTTTGGTTTCGGGATCTAGTAAACCAGGGATTTTTGGTGGTAACCGCTTCTATATGCGGGAGACAAATCCAGAGGTTGCAGAATGTGGGTATAATTTCTTTTATAATTATTGTTTAAGTTTACTTCCGGATGGGATTTCTCAAACGGAGAGCAGAAATTATTCGATTGGTAATTGGATGCGCGGGGAGACCGGATACGAAGAGTCTGTCAGAGCTTCGTTGGCTGATTTTACCAGTGGTACTGAGGCAGAATTGCTTGGACTCAGCATGATAATGGATGGATTATATACGACAAATATTTATATGAATATGAATTTCGGATGGGCGATAGGCTTAAAGCTAATCAGTAACGAAACGGAAGCACCCCCTACACCGCCCACACCAAATGATCCCACACCCGATAACCCGACAACGACTACGGATACCCCTACGGTTACTACAGCAGTGCTGGGAGTAAGCGCGGCGCCAGAGGTAGCAGTATTAGGCGAAGCGGCGGCTCCCCAGATAGGAGTACTGGGAGAAAGCAAAGGTCCTGGAACAGGAGACAACGCGCCTCTCGTTGGCTGGAGCCTTACTGCTTTGGGGGCAGTTATTTGCCTGACAGCCTTTGCCCTAAAGAAAAAGAAAAAATTGAGAAATGAATAAACTGTAAATAACCGAAAGCCGCCTCGTCAAGAGGTGGCTTTCGGTTTACTGGCGCGCCTGGCAGTGGCAAAAGAAAGCCTGATAAGAGTGACACTGCTAAATCCGCAAGTTCACATCCTCGAACTGTTTCCCGTTATTGTTCCCCAGCGAAGGCAAAACGCCCCGGTCCTGAAGCGGCGAGTGTCCCAGTATTTTAGTATAGGCCCGGTAAAAAGAAGAATAATCGCCGAAACCCGCTTCAGCCGCCGCCTCCTGGGCACTGCTTCCCTCTATCAGCAGCTGCTGGGCCAGTGTTACCCTTTTATGAAGGAGATAGTCAAATACCGTAGTTCCGGTAGCCTTCCGGAAAACCTTATTCATATGGTGCTTGCTGAGAAAGAATCTTTCCGAAAGCTGATCCAGGGTAATATTTTCCTTCATATGGCGGTTCAGGTACAGCAGAATCCCTGTAATTGTATCCGTGGAAGTGGAATGAAATCCGGCGCCGGTGGTATCTGACATGGATACAATACGTGCAAGCAGCGCTTCCACGCAGACCGGAAGGAGATGCTCCCTGAGAGAAGCCTCTTTCCGCGCACAATCCTCCAGCGCTTCAAAACAGTCCGGAATGCCGAAGCGCTCCACCTGTTCATAATAAATTTTCTCATCGGGCTGATTTTCAAATGACGGGAAAGCGGACAATAAGAAAACACGCCGTTCCACGGACAGAATATCCGGATGGAAATGAACGGAGAAGCGTTTGTAGGGCCTGCTCCCATTTATTTTCACCCCATGAAATACATTGGGGGACAGCAGGAGAAGGCTGTTGGGAGTGGGCTTGTACTGTGTCCCTTCCACCAGATAATCCACATCTCCGTCCAGGAAAAAATAAACCTCATAAAAGTTATGACAGTGAAGGGCATATTCTTCCGTGGGGATTTCGCTTTCGGAATAGCCGTAGCTTACCTGCTCCGTAGTGACATGTGCCTGTTTGTCCATTCTGTGCGGTTCTCCTTCTTTTCTTAAAAATGAAAAAAACATATGATAGAAACAGCATATCTCACCCCCGCTATATTTGCAATAAAAAAGTACTTCTGTGCAATGGCTTTTCATCCGTTTTCCGGCTATAGTAAAGGAAATGGGGCGGACTGCCTTAAAGGCTGCCAAAAGCCTGAAAAAGCATGAAAAACAGAAAAGAGAGGATAAAAAAGTATGAGGACAGGAGCACAGCTGTACACGGTAAGAGCTTACACCCAGAATGAGAAGGATTTTGCTTTCACCATCAAAAAAATTGCAGATATGGGCTATAAAACAGTCCAGATATCCGCTATCGGCAGGGATATAAAGCCGGAAAGAGTCAGGGAAATATGTGAGAAAGAGGGGCTGGAAATCGTCCTTACCCACAGCGACCCCAACCGTATTCTTTACGATACGGACCGTCTTATCGAAGAGCATAATATCATGGGCTGCCAGTATATCGGGTTAGGCGCTATGCCGGATAAATACCGTACAAAGGAATGGATTACCCATTTTATGGATGATTTCAGGGAACCGGCGAAGAAGATTGCCGCTGCCGGAAAGCTTCTCATGTACCATAACCACAATTTTGAATTCCAGAAGCTGCCTGCTTCACCGGACAATGGTGCGGATAAGGCAAAACGCATGATCGAGTTCCTCATGGAAGGCTTTAGCGCCGAAGAAATGGGCTTTACACTGGATACCTATTGGGTTGCGGCCGCAGGAGGCGATGTGTGCCAGTGGATTGAACTTCTGAAGGACAGAATCCCCTGTGTCCATCTCAAGGATATGACGGTAGACGGCTTTGCCCAGCAGATGGCTCCTGTAATGGAAGGAAACCTGAATTTCCCCGCCATCCTTAAGACTTTGGAAAATACCAGCTGCAAATATATTCTGGTGGAGCAGGATACCTGTCAGGGAAGCCCCTTTGACTGCCTGAAAACAAGCTATGACAACCTGGCGGCAGCAGGATACCGGTAAATATATTTTTCCCGGAATGCAGGCTGCAGGAGAGACATGAATAAAAAAGGAGAGCGCTAAAAATTTATGGAAAAGGTAAGATTGGGAATCATTGGAATAGGCAATATGGGAAGCGGCCACTGCGCCACGATCCTGGAAGGAAAGGTGCCGGAGCTTGAACTCGCCGCCGTTGCGGATCTGAGGGAGAGCAGAAGAGAATGGGCGAAAGAAAACCTGCCTGAGTGTGTACATATTTTTGAAAACGGAGATGATCTGATCGCTTCCGGCTGCTGTGATGCGGTACTGGTAGCCACACCCCACTATGATCATCCCAGGCTTGTGATGGAGGCCTTCGACCATGGCCTTCACGCCCTTTGTGAAAAGCCTGCTGGCGTTTACACCAAGCAGGTAAGGGAAATGAACGAGGCGGCATCCCGGTCGGATAAGGTGTTTGCCATGATGTTCAACCAGCGTACCAATCCCCTTTACCGCAAAATTAAAGAAATGGTTTCCAGCGGTGAAATCGGCGAATTGCGCCACGTCAACTGGGTCATCACAAGCTGGTACCGCCCTCAAAAATACTATGAGCAAAGTGCATGGCGCGCCACTTGGGGTGGAGAGGGCGGCGGTGTGCTTGCCAATCAAGCGCCGCATCAGATTGACCTTTTGCAATGGATCTGCGGTATGCCCAGCAGTGTGAGCGCCCATCTGAAATATGGCTCACACAGAAAGATTACCGTTGAGGACGATGTCCTGGCCACACTAGAATATCCAAACGGCGCAACCGGGGTTTTTGTTACTTGTACGCATGATATCCTTGGAACAGACCGTTTTGAAATTTTTGGCAACAAAGGGAAAATCGTTATTGAAAACAGCAGAAAAGCCACGATTCGCATTCTTCGCCGCCCCGAAGAAGAACTGAATGCCACCCTCACTTTTGATGACGTACGCGCTTTGGTGCGCGGCACCGGCTCCGGGGAAAAGCTGTATGACGAGACCGTTCTGGATATTCCCGACCAGTGGGGCGTACAACATCAGCAGGTTCTTTCAAACTTTACCGATGCCGTGTTAAATGGTGTACCGCTGATTGCTCCGGGGCAGGAAGGGATCAAAGGACTGACACTTGCCAATGCGATGTATCTTGTGGATACGGAGAAAATCGTATTTGGCGGCGGCGTTTCTAAGGCAGGGGAGCTGCTTCTGCAAAAAGTCGAAAAAGCCTACAGGAGCAGGGTTTTTGCGCACAGCAGAGAAAAGGAGTTCCTTTTGGCAAAGCTGGGCAATGCCGCAGGGATGCGCGGTGCGGCGGCATTGTTGCTACAGAAAATCAGATA
>ERZ826764.2173-NODE-2173-length-19713-cov-3.573812_pt1 | contig 19713 bp, 15 predicted proteins | sample MGYA00519870_ERZ826764 | MGnify/ENA primary metagenome ERZ826764 (study PRJEB31778, sample SAMEA3449239) | human gut metagenome | biome: human gut; feature: human-associated habitat; material: faeces | place: United Kingdom | collected 2010/2012 ...
GTGATCGGTGCTGCGGTTGTCGTGAAGAAGAGAGCATAACGTATAGCGGATAAAAGAAGTTTTCCGAAGGAGAACGGTAAAAAGGGAAGTTCCCCGAAAAGTGGGTTCTTCCCTTTTTTGTCCGCCGGTATGGATTGCCGGCCTGAAACATTGTTTTCTCGTGGAAAAACGCGAGATGTATATATCAGAGGAGAGACAATTATGAAAAAGACAGGATTCATTTCGATGTTGCTGGTATTGCTGCTGGGCGTATGTTTGCTGGCAGGCTGCGGCGGGGAAGGGACGGGAAATGACTCTGCCGGCCGAACCGAAGAGACGGAAAGCCGCACGGATATCGAGAAAGACGAAACGGACGGTGAGGAAAACTCCGAAGAAGGCTCTGGCCAACCGCAGCCGGTGGAGCTGGAAAACTTTACTTCCGGCACTCTCTATGAAGAGGGGGAGTATCTGTTCAGCATTGACTCTATGGAGATGACGGAGGATGCGTATGTGATTACTTACCGGGCTTCTACGGATGCTCGGAACTATTCCGGCTATTACGATATGCAGCTCATCATCAACGGAGTGGCTTTCCATTACAATGATTTTACGTTTACTGACGAGAACAGGGAGAGCAACAGTATGATAGGCGGCGGGCCGGATCGCGCTATTCGGGTGACGCTGCCCCGAACATTGCTGGCTCACGCAGGTATCCGGGAGGTTACGTCAGTGCAATTCGATGTAACCTTGGGATATTCGGCACACAGCAGCGTTTATGAGGAAGTGGAAATTCGAGCCACTGTCTATCCCGGCGCCAAGCCGGCCGAGGTCGATCCGTTCCCGACGCCGAAGCAGGATTCCTGGGTGCTGTTGGACAATGAAGAAGGCAAGGTGCAGATCGTGGATGCCAACTACTGGGTTTCCGCTGCGGACGGACATATTATGGGCGTAACTTTTCATATTCTGACACAGGGTAAAGGCAACGGCTATATTGCGCTCCGTAACCTGAACGTCGGTGACTGGACTTCCGGCAAACAGATGGGAGACGTCAACTGTCTGCTATCTCCGGGTGTCCGTTATTGCCGGATCACCCTTATGGGAGGAGGCGATCCCGCAGAGGATGCGGATTATTCCCAGAGCATTCTGTCATACTATGCTTACTATAATGAAGGCGGAACGGTGGAAGAGTTGTCCGCGACACTGGATTTGAGCGGTCTGGCGAATCAGTAAGCGTTTTCCGGCATGTCGGGGTCTGCTCATATCGGGACTGGCGCGTTCCGCGGCCGGCGGGGGATTGGCCGGCGTTTGTATTTGCCTGACCTGCATATAAACAGCTGTCCCTGCCGGACTTTTGATAAAAGCAGTTCTCCTTTTGCCGATTTTGGCAGAATTGCTTAAAATTATTGGGGATTTGTGAAAAGAAATCGACTTTTTCTATTGACATCGGCATTCCTATGCGTTATAATAAAAACTCAATAGGAGTATCACATAAGAAAATTTGGAAGTTTAAGAAAGGAAGGAATCTGAAATGAGAAAATTTGTTTCAGTGTTCTTGGCCGTCGCGCTTGTAGCGGTCGCCTGCTGCGTGTTCGCCTCGGCGGAGGACACCAATCTTGCGCTTGGCAAGAGCTATACCACGGTCGGGATTTATACCGAAGAGGGTGCGGCTGCACCTCAGTACCCTGACGAAGAGAACAAATCGCTCACCGACGGGCAGAAAGCGGCTGCGGAAACCGGCTACGGCGATGCTGCCTGGGTCGGATTCAACAGAATGGATGCTACGATGCAGACCAACGGTTCGATCGGTATCATCACGGTGGATCTCGGCGCCGCTTCGAGCGTCAGCGGATTTGCCATTGAAGTATTCGAAGATTCTGCTGCGGGCATCACTTTCCCGAGCAAGGTGGAATTTTTCTACAGCACGGATAACGAAACCTGGACTTCTGCCGGCGAAGGTACGAAGTCGGGCGAGGGCAGCGTCGCTGAGTTTGCTTTGACGCTGGACAGCGCTGTCAATGCAAGCTATGTGAAGGTGGAAATGACCTGCGGTGCAAGCAACTGGGTATTTGTTTCCGAGTTTGAGGCGTTCGGCACGGCCGGTTCGGGCGGCACGGATGAGTCCGAGGCTGTGTCTGAGGCCGAGTCCGAGACCGCGTCTTCTGCGGCTCCCGCCGAGTCGTCTACAGCTGCTTCCTCCGCCGGTACTTCGTCTACGCCTTCGACCTCTGACGCCGGCATTGTAGCCGTCGTCGTGCTCGCGGTCGTCGCCGTGATCGGTGCTGCGGTTGTCGTGAAGAAGAGAGCATAACGTATAGCGGATAAAAAGGGGTTTGCCGAAGAGCAAACCCCTTTTGCCTTTTTGGCGAAATCGCCTCAAAGTATATTGCTTTTGTGAAAAGAAATTGACTTTATCTATTGACATCGGCGTTTCCATGCGTTATAATAAAAACTCACTGGGAGACCGCATAAGAAACCTGAGAAGACAAGAAAGGAAGTAAACTGAAATGAAAAAATTTATTTCGGTGTTTTTGGCCGTCGCGCTCGTAGCAGTCGCCTGCTGCGTGTTTGCTTCGGCGGAGGACACCAACCTCGCGCTTGGCAAGTCCTACACGATCGACGGCTACGATTATGATGCAAGTGTTGAAAACTATGTCGATAACGAAACACATAGTAAATTGACTGACGGTATTGTTGAAGATGTTGCTCCTTGGGATGCTGGCGCGCCTTTTATCGGCATTTCCGGTGCGGAAAAAGAAACCCCTGCGGAAGAGCATAACGGTCTGACCACCGCGATTGTGCTGGACCTCGGCGCGGTTTCTACCGTGAATAAGTTCGCTGTTCAGCTGTTCGGCGGCGGCAACGGCGGCATTTATTTCCCCACGAGCGTGAAATATTCTTACAGCACCGACAACGAGACCTGGACGGAAGCCGGTGCGGGATCGCAGGTGAGCGATTCGTCCGTTGAGACCGGGGGAAGCGTATGGGACGCATCTACGCTGGAGCTGGATTCGGCCGTTCAGGCGCGTTATATCAAAGTTGAGTTTGTGCAGAATCGGAGAAGTGTTTTCATCTCCGAATTTGAAGTGTATGGCACGGCCGGTGCGGCAGGAACGGATGAGTCCGAGGCCGTTTCCGAGGCAGAGTCCGAGACTGTGTCTGCTGCAGAGTCCGAGACCGCGTCCTCTGCGGCTCCCGTCGAGTCGTCTGCGGCCGCTTCCTCCAACGCTTCGTCTACGCCTTCGACCTCTGACGCCGGCATCGTGGCCGTCGTCGTGCTCGCGGTTGTCGCTGTGATCGGCGCTGCGGTTGTCGTGAAGAAGAGAGCATAAAATACGCACAAGAATAAAAAGGAGCCTGTTTTCAAACAGGCTCCTTTTTGCGCAGGTATTTTTCATTTCTTTATGACAAGGTCCGCCGCTGCGCCGCTTTTTGATATGTGGTGCAAATCGGAAGATATACCGTTTTTCAACAGCCGCGCAGCCGTAAAAATCCGATATTGGCCGGTCAATCCCCTGCATTTTATACGGCGGATCCCCCGTGCAGCCGTCAAATAAAAACGTGGGGATCGTTTCTGTGCCCGTTCCGGCACAACTCCGGGACTTCGGGCTTGGAACAAGAGGCTTGGAATACCTCGGTCGCTGTCTTGCGAAAGCAACGAGCGCGTCTTCAATGAATCGCCGTCGTGGAGGGGGCCGTTTTATGTCACGGCGCGGGACGGCCACCAGCGGCCGGAGCGGTAACGGAGGAAAAACACAACCGAGCGGAACAGCCAATCCACGACCATCGCTGCAAAAACGCCGATTGCACCGTAGTTCAGCTGCATGGCGAGCACCAAGCTCAGCCCGATGCGGAAGGCCGCCATCGAAGAAACCGATACGATCATTGTGAACCGCGCGTCGTCGGCGGCGCGCAGGGCGTTCGGCAGCGTAAAGGCGGCCGGCCACAGCAGCATTGCAAAACCGTTGTGGATGAAGATCAGCACCCGTGCCAGCGCCAGCGATTCGTCCGAAAGCGAATAAAGCCGCAGTGTCAACGGCAGGGAGAGCAGAATAAGCGTGTTGACGGCGACGGTAAATAAATAAGTCACGGTCATCAGCCGACGGGTGTAATGCCGCGCCTGTACACGGCTTCCGGCGCCGACGCATTGCCCGACGACGGTGATCATCGCCAGATTCATTGCCTGCCCGGGGATGCAGCCGAGCGCGCTGAGGTTGTTGGCCACACCGTTGGCTGCAATCTGCACGACGCCGAACAGGGTGATGATGCGCAGCACCATGATCCGTCCAAGCTGGAATACGCCGTTTTCCAGACTGTTCGGCAGACCGATGCGGAAGATCTTGCGCAGCACCCGTCCGTTGAAGACGAATTTTTCACGAAGCGAAATGTAAACGGCATTCCTCCGGTCGGTCAGCAGCAGAATCAGCAGCAGCATAGAAGAAAAACGCGAGAGAAAGCTGCCCCATGCGGCGCCGGCGGGACCCATGTCCATTCCGTAGATAAATAGCGCGTTGAAGCCGATGTTGACGACATTGGCCAGCAAACCGCTGTACATGGACACTTTGGAGTTGCCCATTGCGCGGAACAATGCAGCGCAGCAGCTATAAACGCCGATAAAGGGATAGGAATACGCAGAAATGCGGAAATACACCGAGGCGGATTCCATCACCGCCGGCTCGATCTCGCCGAACAGCAGCCGGATGATGGGTTCGCCCTGCCAAAGGCAGACGCCCATCACCGCCAGTGAGATCAGCAGCGTAGAGACAATGACCTGCCCGGCCGTCTCTCGCGCGTTCTTCTCCTTCTGCGCGCCCAGAAACTGCGCTGCGACAACCGCACCGCCTGTGGCGAACGCGGCAAAAATGTTGATGATGAGCGTGTTAATGTTGTCCACCAGCGAAACGCCGCTCATCGCAGCGTCGCCCAGTGAGGAAACCATTACCGTATCGGCCATGCCGACGGTTATGGTCAGCGTCTGTTCGATGATCAGCGGCAGGATCAGCTTCTTCAGCGCGCCGCCGGTGAACAGGGGCGTTTCCTCCTCCGGCAGGGCATTCCCTGCCAGTGCGGCGCGCAAACGCTTTGAAAATCGCATCCTTTGCTCCGGGTCTCCTCTCTATTCGCTGCGCAGCGCGTCCACCGCGTTCTTACGCGAGGCCATACGCGCCGGAATGTGGCCGCCGAGCATTGTCAGCAGTGTGCTGATGACAATCAGCAGCAGTGCGTGCAGCGGCTGGAGCTGCGCGACGTTCTCCAGCTCCGATACGTTATAAATCAGCGTGTTGACCGGAAAGGTCAGCAGCCACGCAATCACGATGCCCAGCACGCCCGAGAACACGCCGAGGATGCAGGTCTCAGCGTCGAATACGCGGGCGATGTCCTTCTTCCGCGCGCCCAGCGACTTGAGTATGCCGATTTCCTTGGTGCGCTCGAGCACCGAGGTGTAGGTGATGATGCAGATCATAATCAGGCTCACCACCAAGCTCACCGCAGCAAACGCAATCAGCACGAAGGTGATGCCGTCGATAATGCTGCCGGTCATCTCCGAAATCGAGGCGGCCAGGTCGGTGTAGACGATCTGCTGCTCGACCGGAAGGCCTTCATTGTAAGCGTCCAGATATTCCAGCAGGCGGTCCTTGGACTCGAAATCGTTCGGGTACAGGAAGATCATATACGGGATTTTGCTGCCGCCGAGGACGGCGAGCGTCTGCTCCTTCTGCTCCTCCGTCAGGGCCTGCAGGGTGAAGACGCTTTTGTCGGAGGCCTGCTGGTCGGCGACGATCTGCGAGGAAAGGCTGTTCTCGATGATTTCCTCCATCAGCTCCTCGCTGTAGCAGATGCCCGTGTTCAGCAGCCCGATGGAGGCCGATTCCTTCAGCCGCACCACACCGCAGACACGCAGTGTGACGTTGTTTTCGTTTTCATACAGCGTCCCGTAGTCGCGGTTGGGCATATACACGCCCTGCTCGGTTTTTATGTAATAATCGTCGTTGAACACAATGCGGTATTCCTTGCCGACAATCTCGTCGAAGCCGATCTCGCTGCGTCCTGCCGCGTCAAAGCCAAGCGCATCGAAAAGGGATTCGTCCAGCCGGTTGCGGGTGTCCACGACAAGCACGACGTCATGCTTGCCGGACGGATAAGCGCCGGACAGCAGGTCATAATTCTTTTCAAGATAGCTTTCGCCGCTGCTCTTGGGGTAGGTCGAAAGCCCGACCATACGCATACTCATCACATTGGCCATCGAGCCGGTCGTATCCGACGAGGACATCCCGAAGCTGACCGGCACGATGGCGCCGTTTTTATCGGTAAGCGTGTTCATGTTTGCCAAATAGGCGCTGCCGACCGATGCGCAGAGCGACGGGTCAACGGCGTTGATGTAATCGATGTAATCCTGTGTGATGATGTTTTCGTGGACAAACCGGCTCTCGGTCGAATCGTACAGCAGCACACGGTCGGTGTCGGGGAACTGCTCGGGCAGCGACGCCTGCATGCCGCCGGCGTCCATCATATCCTCCATTTCAAGCTGCTGCGCCGCCGGGGAGATGTAGACGGGGAACTCGGCCAGCGCGTCCGACTGGAACTGGTCGATCTGGAGCTGAAAGCCTGTTGAAAGGCTCAGGATCAAGGCAATGCCGATGATGCCGATGCTCGATGCGAAACTGGTCAGGAAGGTGCGCCCCTTCTTCGTGCGCAGGTTGTTGAACGAGAGCGAGAGCGCGGTGAAAAAGCTCATGCTCGTCTTTTTCAGAGAAAAGCCGTCCGGACGGTCGACAGCCTCGCAGGGGTTGCTGTCAGCGGTGATGCGGCCGTCGGCGAAGCGGATGATGCGGTCGGCATATTTTTCGGCCAGCGCGGGGTTGTGCGTGACCATGATGACCAGCCGGTTGGCGGAGAGTGATTTGATCAGTTCCATAATCTGCACGCTCGTCTCCGAATCGAGCGCGCCGGTCGGCTCGTCACAGAGCAGGATTTCGGGGTCGTTGGCCAGCGCGCGGGCGATGGCTACGCGCTGCATCTGTCCGCCGGAAAGCTGGTTGGGCTTCTTGTGCAGATGCTCCTTCAGCCCTACCTGCTCCAGCACTTCGATGGCCCGTCTGTGCTTTTCCTCGCGTGAGACGCCGGAAAGCGTCATCCCCAGCTCGACATTGGTCACGATGGACAGGTGCGAAATGAGGTTATAGCTCTGGAAAACAAAGCCTACCGAGTTATTGCGGTAGGCGTCCCACTCGCGTTCCTTGAAGTTCTTTGTGCTTTTTCCCTTGATGATCAGCTCGCCCTCGTCGTAGCGGTCGAGTCCGCCGATGATGTTGAGGAAGGTCGTTTTGCCCGAGCCGCTTTCCCCCAGCACGGCGACGAACTCCTGCTCGCGGAAGGAAACGGTGATGCCGTCGACGGCGCGCGTCTCGACCTCACCGATGCGGTACACCTTTCTTATGTTTTTTAATTCTAACAATGTCTGTCCCCCAATCTGCAAATTCCGTCTGTTTCAAAGGGAAAGCAGCCGCAGCAGGTTACTCTGCGGGACCGTTATGCGGCGCCCGCAGCGCTTCATCCGCGCAATTCGGGAAAACGCTTGCCTTTGCCCGCCCCTGCACGTACATGTCCGTACTGCACGTAAAGGAAGACATAAGCTGACGCTGCGCATATCCGCAGGGGTTCATACGCAGGGCGTCCGTCGTTCGGGCGGCAGGCTTCCTTTGTATCCGAGTTGTCGGGGCAAATCTCTCCCGACAAATGCTCCCTGCGGGAAAAGACAGCGTCGGGCCGTTCGCCGTCCGAATGCGCGGAGGCGGAAACGCCGTCCCTGCCGCTTATACATTCTTCGTTTTTTGAAAAATTTCAAAAAACGTTTGTTTCCTAACTGTAACATTATAGCAAGCATATGTGAATATTTCTATCGCAAAGCATAAAAGCGAAAATTTCGGGGGATACTAAAGGCAGCCGCTCTTCTGCGGCTTTATATAAATTCGGCAAAAAGGGAAAAACGGAATGAAAAAACAATCAAAAAGGCGCTTTCTGCGCTGGCGGCGCTTGTCCTGGCCGTCTGCCTGACTGCCGTCACCGCGCCGGCCTACACCGACGTTTATACGGTGGTCAAGGGCGACAGCCTGTGGAAGATCGCCGTCAGATATAAGGTCGGGCTCGACGAAATCATCGCCGCCAATCCGCAGTTCGCGGACCCGAACCTGATTTATCCCGGACAGAAGGTCTACGTCCCGCTGGACGCCCCCGCGACGCTTTCTTTCGAGGAACAGGTCGTCGAGCTGGTCAACGCCTATCGCGCGCAGTACGGCCTGTCCGCACTGACGGCTGACTGGGAGCTTGCCCGCGTGGCGCGGTATAAGTCACAGGATATGCACGACCGCGGCTATTTTGCGCACAACAGCCCCACGTATGGTTCGCCCTTCGATATGATCAAAAGCTTCGGCCTCAGCTACCGCACGGCGGGTGAGAACATTGCCAAGGGCTATGCAACGCCGCAGGCGGTTGTCAACGGCTGGATGAATTCGAGCGGCCACCGCGCGAATATCCTCAACGCCTCGTTCACCAAAATCGGCGTCGGCTACGTAGCGGACGGCCATATTTGGACGCAGCTTTTCATCGGCTGACAGCGGGAGAGCCTGCACTTTTCTTTGAAAAAAAGAAAAAAGGGCTTGACAAAACCCCCGTGTTCTTATATAATACAAAGGCAGACCGCGCAGAGCGGCGGAATACGGGGGTATAGCTCAGCTGGGAGAGCGCTTGAATGGCATTCAAGAGGTCAGCGGTTCGATCCCGCTTATCTCCACCAGAAAAAAAGGCAAATCCGTTTCCTTTGGGAGACGGATTTGCCTTTTTATATTTTGAATTCCTCTCACATTGAAATTGCAGGCGGAACCGGCTGCTTCAATGTGCTTTTTTGCCGTTGCGGATGTTTGAAACGCGGATTTGGCTTGTGCCGCTTTATGAAGCTTCGGCAGCAAAAGCTGTGTGCGCCGCTTCGGAGCCTGGTCCGGTTTCGACGCAAAATGCCTGGAAGGCGTTGCGCGGTCCCGGTTTCGGACAAACGGCAAAGATATCAGATGGAGCTATGGCGGCCTTTAGCAGCAGAAAGTGATGCGAGGCCGAAAAAATCAGCCTGAGCGGCCGTTCTTTGCCGGGCGAAAGAAACCGGAAAAAATTTTCATTCGAAAAAGCCCGTAAAATCAGCAATCGTTACCGCGCGCAGGGCTTAGTTACAAAAAAGTGCCTTCTTTACAGCCGTGGCCGCCCCGTGTATACTATGGGCAAGAGCTGCGGAGGACGGCCGCTCCGAAGCCGAACGCAAAAATACATCCGACGAGAGATGCAGGAGGAATGCAGAATGAAAATCGCAGTCATATGTGCAAACGGCAGGGCGGGCAGGCGCATCGTGCAGGAAGCGCTGTCCAGAGGAATAGACGTGACCGCCGTTGTGCGTGAAAGCAATCAGACAGAGGCAAAACAGGTATTGAAAAAGGACCTTTTCGACCTCACCGCCGACGACCTGAAGGGCTTCGATGCGGCAATCGACGCCTTCGGCGCCTGGACGGAGGACACTCTCCCGCAGCACAGTACGTCTTTGAAGCATCTTTGCGACGTTCTCAGCGGTACGGAGACCCGCCTTCTGGTTGTCGGCGGCGCGGGCAGCCTGTATGTCAACCCCGAGCACACCGTCTGCCTGGCGGACAGTCCGGATTTCCCCGACGCGTTCAAGCCGTTGGCTGCTGCTATGGCAAGGGCGCTCGGAGAGCTTCGCCGCAGAGAGGACGTCAGGTGGACATACGTCAGCCCTGCGGGAGATTTCCGCGCTGACGGCGAACGCACCGGCAGATATATTCTGGGCGGCGAGGAATTGACGCTTAACTCCAAGGGCGAAAGCACCGTCAGTTATGCGGATTATGCCGTCGCTATGGTGGATGAGGCCGAAAAAGGCACACATATCCGGCAGCGCATCAGCGTTGTGGCGGAATAAAAGCACAACAGAAATAAGGAGGCATTTGAAATGAATAAGAATACCTGTAAAACCGTCAGGCTTTCCAAGGGGGAAATGCATATTTACGACTTCGGCGCCGTCAAACTGCACGCATACCAAACGAACGACCCCATCTGTGACGAGGTGTTTGTCCTTGAGAAGAACGGCAAAGCGGTCATCATCGAGTCGCCCTGCTTTTTTGACAACAACTCGGAGCTTGCCGAATATGTAAGGGATGTCGAGGTTGCGGGCATGCTGATCGCTTATCACGCCGCAGGCGGCTCATTCCTGCCCGATGTGCCCAAATATGCCACGCAGAACGCCGTTGATTATTCTGTCAGCGGCGGCGGAAAGGCGCTGATCGATCAGTTTGCAGGCGCGTTCGGGAAAGCCTTCGACAGCGACGTCCACAGGATTACTCATGTGGTCGGCGAAGGCCGGCTGACGGTCGGCGGCATCGATTTCGTCATTCGGCGGACCGCAGAGGCCTTCGATGTCGAAATCCCCGAGGTCAACGCCGTCTACACCCATATGCTCGGGCATGACTGCCATTCCATCGTCGCAGGTGCGGCGCACGCCGACGCTATGATTGCCGGGCTGCGGGAGTACATCCGTAAGGGATACGATTTGATTCTGACCTCGCACTATACGCCCGAGGACCTGAAGGACGCCGAGACGAAAATCGCGTATCTGGAAAATCTGAAGCGGATCGCGGCCGGCCGCACCGACGCCGAGTCGTTCAAGGCTGAGGTCGGCAGACAGTATCCGCAGTACAGCGGGCAGAATTATCTCGATATGACGGCGGGCTTCTTCTTCGCCTAACGGCGGATGCATAAACCGGGGCTGTCCATAAGACGGCCCCGGAACCGGTTCAAAACCGGGAAGGGAGGGCGGACAACGATGGATGCGGGAGCGTGTCTGCGGTATTTGCAGCGGGAAATCCACACTGCGGTTGCGGCGACTATAGATACGGACGGCCTGCCCGTCACCTGCGCCGTCGACATAATGGACGCCGACGAAGGCGGGCTGTACTTTCTTACCGCCAGAGGCAAGGGCTTTTACGGCCGTCTGAAAGCGACCGGCTATCTGTCGCTGACCGGCATAAAAGGCGAAAATACGATGTCCCGCACGGCCATATCCGTGCGCGGTAAGGTACGGGAGCTTGGCGGCGCACCGCTGCCCCGACTGTTTGATATGAATCCGTATATGCGGGAAATCTATCCCACTCCGGCATCCCAAAGGGCGCTGACGGTGTTCCGTCTGTACGCGGGAGAAGGCGAGTGGTTTGACCTGTCCAAAAAGCCCATTGAGCGTTTTTCCTTTTCGTTTGGGCAGGCTGTGCTTAACCCGGAAGGCTATTTTATTACGGAAGCTTGCACCGGCTGCCGCATCTGTGAAGCGGTCTGCCCGCAGGGGTGCATCGATTTTTCCGCCGTGCCGGCGGTGATTCGGCAGGCGCATTGTCTGCGCTGCGGAAATTGTATGGAGGTCTGCCCGCAGAGTGCGGTGATTCGGGAGGACGAAAAATGACACAGAAGGAAAGACGGCTGTATCTCATTCGGGAATTGCTGAAGGAGCAGCCGCAATATCGGGAAACGGAAATCCCGGAGGACGAGGACGGTCAAAGGCGTCTGCTTCGTTCCCTGTTCAATGTCCGCATGCCGCGTCCCGCCGCCCGGGCGTTCATCGAAGTGCAGGACGCGTATTTACGGGAGGAAATCCGCCGTAAGGGGATTACCGAGCTTGCCGACCTGCGGCAGGTGCAGGAAGGCGTCTATCTTTGGAAGGGAGATATTACCACCCTGCGCTGCGATGCGATCGTCAATGCGGCCAACAGTCAGATGCTGGGATGCTTCGTCCCCTGCCACGGCTGCATCGACAATGCCATCCATACCTTCGCCGGTGTACAGCTTCGGCTGGCCTGCGCGGAACTGATGCGGGCGCAGGGGCACGAGGAGGAAGCCGGCGGGGCAAAAATCACGCCGGCCTTCAACCTGCCCTGCCGCTATGTCCTGCATACCGTCGGGCCTGTCGTGGGCGGGCTGCTCACGCAAAAGGATCGGGATTTGTTGGCTTCCTGCTATCGCTCCTGCCTGGAGCTTGCCGGACGGAACGGCATCAAAAGCGTTGCTTTTTGCTGTATCTCTACCGGGGAATTCCGTTTTCCGGTTGAGAAAGCGGCTGCAATTGCGATCCAAACTGTAAAAGCGTACAAAGCGCGTACACAAAGCAAGACGGAGGTGATCTTCAATGTTTTTCGGGAAACGGATTACGCCGTCTACCGCGCGCTGCTCGGCGCAGACGGCGCGGCTGAAGGCTGCGCTGCAATCCGCTGATGCCGTTCTCGTCGGCGCGGGCGCGGGGCTGTCCGTATCGGCAGGGTTTGCATACGACGGGGAGCGATTTCGCCGGTACTTTTCGGATTTTGAGGCGCGGTACGGCTTTCATGATATGTACTCCGGCGGGTTTTACCCGTTTCCGACTCCGGAGGAAAGCTGGGCCTACTGGAGCCGGTTCATTTTCCTCAACCGGTACAGCGACCCGCCCCGTCCCGTGTATTCCGAGCTGCTGGAGCTGGTTGAGGACAAGGACTGCTTTGTCCTCACCACCAATGTGGACCATTGCTTTCAAAAGGCCGGATTTGCCAAGAATCGCCTTTTCTACACCCAGGGGGACTACGGCCTGTGGCAATGCTCTGAAGCCTGCCACGACAGGACATATGACAACGGGGAAGCCGTCCGCAGGATGGTAGAGGCGCAGGGATTCAGAATCGGCGAAGGCGGGCTGGAGCCGCCTCCGGACGCCGTTCCGGCGATGGCCGTTCCCGCCGATTTGATTCCGCGCTGTCCGGTCTGCGGCGCGCCGATGGCAATGAATCTGCGCGCGGACGACACCTTCGTACAGGACGAGGGCTGGTACGCGGCGTACCGGCGGTACGATGATTTCGTCCGCCGTCATACACGCGGCGCCGTTCTATATCTGGAGCTGGGCGTTGGAATGAACACACCGGCCATTATCAAATTTCCCTTCTGGCGGATGACGGCGGAAAATCCAAAGGCGGTTTATGCCTGTGTGAATCTCGGGCAGGCGTGCTGTCCCGCCGAGATTGCAGGGCGGGCGGTCTGCATCCGCGCGGACATTTCCGAGGTACTGGCGGCGCTTGCATAAGTGCGCCCGGCTGCAAGTCGGGATAATATGATTTCCCGATCAAACGGTTTGAAGCCGTTTGATCAACCGCGGCACAACATTCTCATCAAATAAGTACGAGAAAACGGTGGGCGGACAAGCGTGCGCTGCGCCGTCCGCCGGCGGTTTTTTTCTCAAGCCTTGTTTTGCCGTTGGGTTGCGGAGGAATTCTTCTCTTTTGCAATACGGCGGGCATTCTGTGCAAAAGGCGGGCAGATGTCTTCCGAACAGGACGTTTTTTTCTTCGGTTGCCTTATAGTTGCTTGCATGCTGCTGATGTTTCGAGTATACTATTCATCGGAAAGGGGCGTGGATATGGCACTGCACGAAAATATTAAGACCCGGCGTACGGCGCTGAAGCTGTCACAGGAATACGTAGCGGAGCGGGTGGGCGTCAGCAGGCAGGCGGTGGCGAAGTGGGAGACGGGAAAAAGCGTTCCGGCTTCCGCACATCTGGCGCGGCTGGCGGAGGGGCTGGAAACATCCGTTGCGGCGCTGGCAGGCGGAGAACATGAGGAGCGGGCGCGCTCCGTCATATGCCGCAACGCCGGTATGCTCGTCGGCCGGTTTGGCGGCTATGTTCTGCTTAACGCCGGGTGGGACGGCTACGCTTCGGGATTGTATACCGATCTGCCTGCGTATTGGCTGTCCATTGCGGCGGCCGGACTGGTACTGCTTCTGATTACATCGCTCGATATGCGGAAGCGGCATGATATGCGGAAGCCACAGTTCGCCGTAGGCGCGCTGCTGCTCTTTTCGATCTTTTTCCTTCCGTCTCTGCTGCCGCTGCCGTCAGTGGGGCTGCGTCAGCTTCTGTCGGATCTGGCCGCTGCCGCCTGCGTCGTGTTTCTGGATTTGCAATATTGGCGGCACATCTGGAAAGTCAAATGACCGGCTCTGCTTTTGGGCAGAAACGGAAAATTGTCCGCAGGTCAGAGCCGCACAGGCGTTGGGTGCGGATGCGCATCAGCGCCGTTCCTTCCGATACCGTGCGCATCGGAAGGAACGGCGTTTGGGACACCCGTTTTGACGATTGCCGTCTGCGCCCGTGACGCGAAAACATACGGGGATCTATCCGAGAGCTGTATACAAAAAGACGGCTGTATATGGGCGGCCGCCTGTTTTTCGGGCGGTTATTTCCATATTGCCTGCGTTTTTATATTGATGATTTCCATTTCAATAGCCACGCTGCGTTCAGAATGACGAGCACCGAGCCGGCGTTATGGACGAGTGCGCCGGCGACCGGATTGAGCAGGCCGGTAATCGCGAGCGCAATGGCAAGGAAATTCAGCCCCATCGAAAAGGCGAGATTGCAGCGGATGGCGGTCATCATCCGTCTGGAAAGTGCCAGCAGATGCGGGAGCGCCGCCAGGTCGTCCTTGACAAGCACGATATCCGAGGCGTCTATGGCGATATCGCTGCCCACGCCGCCCATCGCGATGCCGACATCGGCTTTCCGGAGCGCGGGCGCGTCGTTGACGCCGTCGCCGATCATGCAGACGGCCTTTCCGCTCCTGCGGATGTCATCCAGACGGTTCAGCTTATCCTCGGGCAGGCAGCCGGCGTACACCTCGCGGATTTTGAGCTGCGCCGCGATGGCATTGGCTGCTCCCTCATTGTCTCCGGTGAGCAGAACGGGCTGCACGCCGAGACGGGCAAGCTGTCCGAGCATTTGCGCGCTGTCGTCGCGGACCGTGTCCGACAGTACAATATAGCCGGAGAGGTCGCCGTCCAGCTCAACGAAAATGATCGTGCAGCCCCGCGCGAGGCGGCTTTCTATGCCGTCCGGCGGTGTGCCGCCGATGAATTTCAAGTTCCCTGCGCGGACCCTTTTTCCGTCTGCCGTTGCGGCGACGCCCTGCCCGGGGACCATTCGGAAGTCTGAGGCCGTAAGCGGTTTGCCGGGCACCTGCCGCTGCCGGCAGCGGACAATCGCACGGCCGAGCGGGTGCTCGGAAAATTGCTCGGCTGCTGCTGCGAGCGAAAGCAGTTCCGATTCGCTGCAGCGGGAGATACTGACCACCTCGACAACCTCCGGAACGCCGCGCGTGAGGGTTCCGGTCTTGTCAAAGGCAATTTTTTTCACGTCTGCAAGCCGTTCGAGCGCGTCGCCCTCGCGGACAAGAAAGCCATGGCGGGACGCGTTTCCGATAGCCGCCATGATTGCCGTGGGGGTTGCCAGCACCAGCGCACACGGGCAGAATACCACAAGCACGGTGACGGCACGGATGATCTCGCCCGACAGGATCCACGTGAGCGCCGCAGCGGTCAGCGCGATGACGACGATCCACGTTGCCCACCGGTCGGCCAGCCGCACGATTTTGGCTTTGCCCGCGTCGGCCGACTGCACGAGCCGGATCATCCGCTGAATCGAACTGTCCGCGCCGTCCCGTGTCGCCTGCATTTCAAACGCACCGTACAGGTTGACCGTGCCGCCCGAGACCTCGTCGCCGACGGCCTTGTCCACGGGCAGTGATTCACCCGTCATCACCGCCTGATTCACCGAGGTCTGTCCGGACAGCAGAACGCCGTCCGCCGGGATAGTCTCGCCGGGCAGGACGCGCAGCCGCTCGCCGGTTTTAACCGTCTCAGCCGGCACGACCGTCTCGGTGCCGTCGCGCAGCACCCGCGCCGTCTGCGGGGTCAGACGCACCAGCTTCTCGATGCCCGCCCGCGCCTTGGCGACGGTCAGGTCCTCCAGCAGAGCGCCGAGCTGCATGATAAATGCGACCTCGCCCGCGGCGAAGTCCTCGCCGATGCAGACCGAGGCGACCAGTGCAAGTGACACGAGCACATCTGCCTTGATATCGAAGGCGGTCAGCAGTCCGATCAACGCTTCCGTCAGGATGGGAACGCCGCACAGAATAATGGCCGCCCACGCCATATCGAAGGGAAAAGGGCTCCAGCCGAGCATACTTGCAATCAGCGCCGCGCCGGAAAGCACCAGCAGAGTGACGTCTTTTTTTACGCCGCCCCATTCAAGCAGCGTTTCGATTTTGTGCAGAAAGGATTTCATTCTTTATGCGCCCTCTTTCTATACCTATGGGGGTATATGTATATTATAGGTGCGGAAATATATCCTGTCAAGAGGGATAAGGCAAAAAAACGGTATTTTTGCACCGTTAAAGTAAAAAAGACCGTAACCTTGCGTTGCGGTCGAATGGTTTTTAACGACAGAAATGAAAATGTGCGGCTGCGTGCCGTTGACGCTGTGAAATCCATCCATAACGGCATTGAGACGCCGAAGGCGCGGATGCGGAGGACCGCCGGTGCCGTAGAGGGCGACAGCCCCCTCTACGGCAGGGAAGGCAATATCGGAAAAAATGCGTTTGCGGCATTCCGTAGGAAGCGTGAGCGCCAAAAAGTACCGCGTAAGCGAATCCGCCGGTGCCGTTTTGCAGGGATGGGGCGGCGCAAAGCGAGGGAGGGCTTCGGCACTTGTGCGGCCCGAGAGGGAAACGCGTCCTGCGGTTCGGAAGCATTCCGCCCCTTCGAGCGGCTTATGCGCGATACCGCTATTGCATGTTGGCAAAGCGTTCGACCGCTTTGGTGAAGCTCTCAATTGTTTTCTCCGCGTCGCCGTTGGCGATGCCGTCCCGCACGCAGTGGCGGATGTGGCCTTCCAGCACGACCTGACCGGCCTTGTGCAGTGCTGCCTTTGCAGCGTGGATTTGTGCGAGGATATCTTCACAGGGGACGTCCTCATCCACCATCCGATCGATGGCCTGTACCTGTCCGATGATCTTTTTCAGCCTGCGGTGCAGGTTGTCGGCGTCCATACATTGTTTCATCGCAAAGCCTCCTAAAACGGTGAGAATACGCAGGTTTTCGAATAAAAGCTCCCAAGAGCCGAGCGATAACCGTGTTTTTTGAAAGGAGCCGTGTAATTCGGGCGGTTGGCAGACTGTATTTTGCCCAAAGCATACAGCATTGCCGCTCTGAGAATAAGCCCGCAAAGCTTTCCTGTGTTCGCACCGAACATACAGCGTCTCCGCGTGGAAAAGGACGGGAGATGCTATCCTGCGTTCGCACTGAACTTGCAGCATCTCCGCTTGGGAAAAACTCTGGAAAAAGCGAAGCGGGAGCTTCGGTTTTTCGGGAGATGCTTTCCTGTGTTCGCACTGAACTTGCAGCATCTCCATTATAACGTATCCGGCGCTGTTTGTCAATCGCGGCGTGTTCCGATGCGCAACCACTGCGTTTGATACCGGCCTTGGCGTGCTTCTGCCTGTTTGACAAAACCCGCGCTTGGGCAGCCGTATCCGACGCTTTGCCGTATGGTTTGAAACGGCGATTTTCCTGCCGCTTTGCGAGGCGGTAAACGCGAGGGAAGCGCACCGTGCCATATGCCGCGCAGAATATCGTCGGTTCGCTCCGTTTTTATTACCTTCCGTGCAAAGGATCATAGAATTTCTCGGAAATGGGCGATGGCATAACCCGAAACGCCGGGCATGCGTTTGGCTTTTCCGGCGTTATCATAAGGCTCGGCCGAGCGGTATGATCTGCGTCCGCTGAATGAAGGCGCGGTTCCCGCGCCTACAGTACGGCGTTTTGCTCACAAACCGTATGTCCTCCGGTGCGGAAACGCCCCGAAAGGGGAAATCCGCGTATGGAAGCGGTATAACGCATCCGGTGTTTGCCGTCAACTGCAGAAATTTTTTGGAGCATATGCGGTCTTGTGCATTTTATATAAATTTTGTTTATGCAATTATGTTTTTAATGGATATAATTTGAATTGAAATTTTTGTACACTTTGCTATACTTATAATGGAAATAAGCGGTGGAGTCTGTCATAGGAATAAATCATTTCTATAATTGTTCCAAAAAAGTTTGCAAAAGAAACGTGTGTCTGGCGGGCGCAGGGGAACGCGTCGCGGGTGACATGCTTCTGCCCGGGGTGCGGCTTTGCGCAAGGGTGAATCCTGTTTGGCGGGGTATCCTTGCTTTCGGCTGTTCTTCGTGCAAAGCTTTCCGTTTGGGATGGGGCCTTTCTGCTTATTTACACATTTTAATACGGAAAGGTTTTGGTGATCTCAGCATGGACAGTCAGCTTTCCCTCTTTTACGGACTCTCCTTTCTAACGGTCGTCATTGCGTTCGCCTTCGCGGTCTATCTTTACCTTTGGGTAAAGAAGCAGAAGACCGTGAACGCGAAGATCCAGACGGTTTCTGCGCTCATTAAAGAAGGCGCGAACACGTTTATGCGGCGCGAGTACAAGATCCTGGCCAAATTCGCCGCTGTTGCCGCCGTTCTGATTCTGCTCTTCCTCCCTTCACCGATCTGGCAGGGCGATCCCGTTCCCAACATCTCGATGGCCGTGGCCTACATCGCAGGTACCGTTCTGTCGGCCATTGCCGGTAAGATCGGCATCCTTGTCGCAACACTTTCCAACGGCCGCGCGGCCGAAGGCGCCCAACAGGGCATCAAGCCTGCGTTCCTCATCGGCTTCCGCGGCGGCGCCGTTATGGGGCTGCTGGTCGTAGGCTGTTCGCTGCTCGGCGTGACCGCCGTTCTGATGATCACCGGCGACTCCAGTATTCTTCTGGGCTTTTCGTTCGGCGCCAGCTCGCTGGCCCTGTTTGCAAAAGCCGGCGGCGGTATTTTCACCAAAACGGCCGACGTTTCGGCGGACCTGACGGGCAAGGTCGAGCTCGGCATTGCCGAGGATGACCCGCGCAATCCTGCGGTCATTGCGGATAACGTCGGCGACAACGTCGGCGATGTGGCCGGTATGGGCGCCGACCTTTTCGATTCCAACGTGGCGGCTATGGCCTCGGCGCTGGTTCTTGCGCAGTCGCTCGGCGGCGGCGTCAACATTTCGATGGTATTCTGCTATGCGATCCTCGGGCTGCTGGCCTCGGTAATCGGCATCGCGACGGCGCGGGTCGGCAAAAACGGCAATCCGACGAGAGCGCTCAACTCCTCTACTTATGTGACGACGGCGATTTTCCTCGTGCTGACCGCCGGCGCAACACTTCTGTTTGAAGGCTTTTCCTGGCGTATCTGGGGCGCATCGGCAGTCGGTCTGCTGGTCGGCGTCGTCATCGGTATTGCCACGGACTATTTTACGGACGATACGAAACCGATCGTGCGCAAGGTCGCGCATGCTTCCGCTTCGGGACCGGCCTTTACGATCCTGTCGGGCGTATCCTATGGTTTTATTTCCGCGCTTCCCGCAATGGTGGGCATCGCTGTCTCGGCGCTGGTTGCTTATCAGCTCTGCGCGCCGATGGGTGACGGGTATGCCATTTTCGGTATTTCGATGGCGGCGGTCGGTATGCTTTCCATCGTCGGCATGATCATTTCCAACGACGCCTACGGGCCGATCGTGGACAACGCGCGGGGCTTGGCTGAAATGGGCGACCTCGGTGAGGAGACCATCCGCACGGCGGATGAGCTGGACAGCGCCGGCAATACGGTTAAGGCTGTCACGAAGGGCTTTTCCATCGGTGCGGCGGGTCTGACCGTCATTTCGCTGCTGGGCGCGTTTATGTCCGAGGCCAACCATGCGCTGGCGGAAGCCGGCAAGGAGCTTATCACGGGCTTCGACATTATGTCTCCGACAGTCTTTTTCG
>ERZ826764.2186-NODE-2186-length-19609-cov-4.453258_pt1 | contig 19609 bp, 17 predicted proteins | sample MGYA00519870_ERZ826764 | MGnify/ENA primary metagenome ERZ826764 (study PRJEB31778, sample SAMEA3449239) | human gut metagenome | biome: human gut; feature: human-associated habitat; material: faeces | place: United Kingdom | collected 2010/2012 ...
CTGGGTGGCTTGCGCCATAGGAGCAATGCAGCGCATGCTGCAAGCCTCCATGGCGCTCTCCGAGCGCCCCTAAAAATACGGAAGCCGCCCCGTTGTTGAGGCGGCTCCCGACGATCTCGGGTGAGATAGACAAAGGGCAGAGCTCCGCATGGAAGTTCTGCCCTTTGCATGCTGCGTTCCCACAACGTTCCGGATGCCCACTTCCGTTCGGCCGTGTCGCGCATGGCAGGAATAAATAAAGTGCATAACACTTTATGACAGACTCCACCACTTATTTCCTGCAAGCGTATTATATGATGGGCGGCCTGTCCTGTCAATGCGCAGATTGCATAGAAAATTCTGTGCAAACCAACCAGCTTTCTCTGCAAAATTTTACAAAATCATGGATGTTTTCCACAAAATTAACCAATGCTACATGAAGAGGGAATGCAAAATACGCTCTAAATTACAATATATCTGTAGCAAACTTGACGAAGACGGTATGTCAAATCGAATAAAAAATGCGCCGCCGAAGCAGCGCATTTTTTAGGGAAGCTCTGATCAGAAGCCCTGCAGGGCCTGACGGACCTTTTGGGTCAGCCGAACAGATCGCCGAGACCGGACAGAACGTCGTTGATGTCGTAGGAATAGCAGGCGTGCAGGAACCAGTCGCGCAGGCCGCTCACAACATAGTAGCCGGCGATGCAGAACGCAACGCACAGCAGGATAGTTACGAGGTTCAGCTTTACCCCGTAGACCTGCAGCAGTGTGCCGACGGTGACGACGGCCCACACGGCAAACGACGCGACGCCGAGCAGGGAGATGAGGCCGGGGTACACGAGCAGCAGTACGATGGAGCCGGTGGCCAGCGTTGCGGGGAACGTCATGCTGAGGCCGGAGGAGGCGAGCATTCCCTTAAAATCGGACGGGACCTTCGTCACCTTCGTCAGAACGAGCGTGGCCAGCAGCGTGAGGCCGAAGCCGGCGACGGGCATGAGCAGACTCGCGCCGAGCCATGCAACGGCCGGAAAATGGGAGTCCAGGCGCAGCGCATACACGAGCGTGGCAAAGAACACGGCGATGTACGTCACGGCGGCCATCAGGATGCCGCTGAGGAAGTCGTGCTTTTCCACGGCTTTGCGCGTCGTGCCGATGGGGTCCTTGCAGTAGCTCAGCCACAGCTGGGGAAGCCCCTTGATTGCAAGGCCGAAGGCGCTCGGCTCCTTTGGAGCCTGCGGCTGCTGCGGCTGTTGGTGCTGGGGCTGCTGATACTGCGGCTGCTGGGCCTGCTGCGTGCAGGGGCAGATGCCGCTCTCCGGCAGAGGGCGGCCGCAGCGTGTGCAAAATCCTGCCATAATGGATGATCCTCCTTCAATTCTGCGGTTCTCTGCCCGCAGTGATTCGCTTTTATTATACGCATAAGGCACGGGACTGTCAACCTGCCTTTGGGGGACTTCGGCACAAGCTGCAAAAATTGCATCAAAATTCGCGAAAATTGTCACACCGCCGTGATGAATTCCTTGCAAAGCCTAGCTTCGTATGGTATAATAGCAATCGGTGAAAAATCTTTCACACAGACTTCATCATATCTTGATTTGGAGGTTATCCCATGTCCACGAAGAAACCCCTGATCGGTGCAGCGATCGTCGGTCAGTCCGGCGGTCCCTCTTCCGTGATCAACGCCAGTGCCTACGGCGTGATCAAAACCGCCCTCGAGGATGAGAACATCACCAAGGTCTATGGCGCCGAGCACGGCATCGTCGGCGTTCTGGAAGATCGGCTCATGATTATGGACGAAGAGGATCCCGCAGAGCTTGAGCGCCTGCTCTACACGCCGTCCTCCGCCCTCGGCTCCTGCCGCTACAAGATGAAGGACCCCGACGAGGACGACACCGATTACAAGCGCATCCTTGAGGTATTCAAAAAGCACGACGTCCGCTATTTCTTCTACAACGGCGGAAATGACTCGATGGATACCTGCAATAAGATCAGCAAGTACATGCAGAAGGTTGGCTACGAGTGCCGCGTCATGGGCGTGCCCAAGACGATCGACAACGACCTTTATGGCACCGACCACTGCCCCGGCTACGCCAGCGCCGCCAAGTACATCGCGACGAGCCTGATGGAGGTCTATCAGGACGCGCACGTCTACGACACGGGCATGATCTGCATTGTCGAGATCATGGGCCGCCACGCCGGTTGGCTGACTGCCGCCGCCGCGCTCGCAACGAAGTACGGCGCGGGTCCCGACCTCATCTACCTGCCCGAGACTGATTTCGACATGGACACGTTCCTTGCCGACGTCGAGCGCATCTACAAGGAGACCGGCAGCTGCATGGTCGCCGTATCCGAGGGCATCCACTATGCCGATGGCAGCTTTGTCTCCGAGGCCAAGACCAGCGCGACGGACGGCTTTGGCCACGCGCAGCTCGGCGGCCTCGCCGCGCTGCTGGCGAGCATCGTGAAGGAAAAGACCGGCGCGAAGGTGCGCGGCATTGAGCTGTCGTTGCTCCAGCGCTGCGGCGCACACCTCGCAAGCGAGACCGATATCGAAGAGGCCGTCATGGCCGGTCGTGCCGCGGTGGAGAACGCCGTCGCCGGCATCACCGACAAGATGGTCGCCTTTGAGCGTGAGACTGTGGACGGCCACTACGTTTGCAAGACGAAGCTGCTGCCGCTCACCGAGGTCGCAAACTTCGAGAAGAAGATCCCGCTCGAGTGGATCAACGACTCTCACAACGGCGTCAAGCAGGAGTTCATCGACTATGTCCTCCCCCTCATCCAGGGCGAGCCCAAGCTCCCGAAGGAGGACTCCCTCCCCCGTTTCGCCAAACTCAAAAAAGTGCTGGCCAAGTAAATTTTTCAGTAAAAAAGGAACCGATTCAAAAGAATCGGTTCCTTTTTTATCCTGGTCCACGCATTCCGCTTATTCCGTGGACCACTCGCCGAGAATATCTGTGGTAAGCGGCAGCGTCGTTTCCTTCGTGCCGCTTTCCGTGTAGAGCGTCAGCGTAACGGTATTGTCCTGTGCGTGATAGGTCTCCGCCCGCGCGGTCACGCCGAGGGGCGCACTCAGGCGCGCAAGCTGCGCGTCCGCCTTATCCCAGTCGACCTCACTGCGCTGAGAGCCCCCCTCCGCGGCGTTCCAACGGTAGACAAAAACACACGACATGCCGTCGCCAAAGGTGCTGCGCGTAATGAGTTCGCTGCGCCCATCTCCCGTGAGATCAAGCGGCCACGCGCCGTCGCCCTCCGCCGCATCATCAAAGTCATAGCCAACGGTCCTTCCCGCATAGACGAAGCCCTGCTCCGTCAGCGCATAGAAGTCACAAACTGTCATAACTATGCCTTGGATCGTTTCAAGCTCGAAGCCCGGAAATCCGAGCACATCGTCCCGTGCGGTGAGGGAGACTTTTTCGGCAGCGTTGCCATTCCCGATCCAAGTGCCGCGATTCACGCCGAACGGTATGTCGATCTCCGCACCGTCCGCGCCAAAGAGCGCGTAGCGCGCATAGCCAGCCTCATCCGGCTCGTAGACTCTCAGCGTGACGGTCTGATCACTGACCTTCTCGGTCTGCGTGAGCAGCGCGGTGGGCGCGTCAGCCTCCTCCGGTGGCAATTCCTCTATGATGGGCTGCGGAGTGCGGCTTGCTAAGATGATGCTGACAAGCGCCGCTGCCACCAGCAGCGGCAGCGCGAAAAACAGGATCAGTCTGGCTGGGCTGCCCTGCGTCATATCCGTCATATTGCTTTTTACTGTCTTTGCTTCCATTTCACAGCTTCTCCAAATCGTAAGGCGTTTCCTGATAGACGTAATAATTCAGCCAGTTCGAAAAAAACAGGTTGGCGTGGCTGCGCCAGCGGAAAACAACGCCCTTAGCAGGGTCGTCATCCTCAAAATAATTCTCCGGTACGGCGATGGGAAGGCCTCTTTTAACGTCGCGCTCGTACTCCAGGCGCAGGGTGTCGCGGTCGTATTCCATATGGCCGCACACAAAGATCTGGCGGCCGGAATCCGTGGCGAGGATATGCAGCCCGGCCCTGCCGCTTTCGGCCAGCACACGCAGCGCAGGGCAGGCGTCCACCTCCTCGCGGCAAAGCTCGGTATGGCGGGAATGGGGCGCGTAGAACACTTCGTCAAAGCCGCGCACCAGCGGGTTTTTCGGGCGTGTCACCCGGTGGGCGAAAATGCCGAACACTTTTTGCGGCAGTACGCGCTTGTGGATGCCGTAATGGTAATACAGCGCAGCCTGCGCGCCCCAGCAGATGTGCACCGTGCTGTACACGTGCGTTTTGCTGTATTCAAAAATGGCGCAAAGCTCGGGCCAGTAATCTACTTCCTCGTAGGCCAGCATTTCCACGGGCGCGCCGGTAACGATCATGCCGTCGAAGCGCTCGTTTTTGATCTCGTCGAAGGTTTTGTAAAACGCCTCCAGATGCGCTCCGGGCACATGCGTGCTCTCGTGGGAATCCATGTGCAGCAGCGTCAGCTCCACCTGCAGGGGGCTGTTGGCCAGCATGCGGGCAATCTGCGTTTCGGTGGCGATTTTCGTCGGCATCAGATTTACCAGCAGGATGCGCAGCGGGCGGATGTCCTGCGTCATGGCGCGGGCCCGGTGCATGACGAACACGTTTTCTTCCTCGAGCGCCTTGTAGGCGGGCAGGGTCTGTGGAATGATCAGCGGCATAAAGCGGCGCTCCTTTCTGAACCCGCCCGGGGCGCGGGGCGCTGCCGCAGCGGGGGTACAGCATCCATTGTACGGCATGGCGGCGGCATCCGTCAAGCGCCGTGCGTCCATAATAATAAAGTATAAAGGTATTTACAAAGCGTGCCGGGCATGGTATGGTAAACAAGATAGCGTTTTGTAAAAGGGCGGCACTGTAGCATTCCAAAACGACGGACCGTACAAAAATTTTTTCGTTACATGAAACAAGGCTCACAGCTTGTGCCTTCGGCGCAGGCGGCTCCATTCAGCGCGATTTCGCCCGTGGGCGAAACCGCCGCACGTTGTGTTTTGGCGAGGGCTTTTGCGAAACAGGACGGAAAAGCTGCAGGCGGGACGGAGTTTAAGGCGTCAGCCGCGGATTGTGCGGTGCGGCCCGGGAAAAAGGAGAATTTTATGTTAACTGTAACCGACGTCAGCCTGCAGTTCGCGGGCAGCACGCTGTATAAACACGTCGATCTGAAATTTGCGGCCGGCAACTGCTATGGCATCATCGGAGCGAACGGCGCCGGCAAGTCCACGCTGCTGCGCATCCTTTCCGGCGCGCTGGAGCCTACCACCGGCTCGGTGACTATGGGCGCGGACGACCGGATGAGCGTTCTGGAGCAGGACCATTTCAAATACGACGAGTACAATGTTATGGACACCGTCATCATGGGCAACCGCCGCCTGTATGACATTATGAAAGAAAAAGAAGCGCTGTATGCGAAAGAGGACTTTACCGACGCGGACGGTGAAAAAGCCGCTGAGCTGGAGGGTGAATTTGCCGAGATGAACGGCTGGGAGGCCGAGACAGAGGCGGACCAGCTTTTGAACGGTTTGGGCATTCCGATGGACCTGCATACCGCGCCCATGTCGGCGCTGGACGGCCGCCAGAAGGTGAAGGTACTGCTGGCGCAGGCTCTGTTCGGCCGGCCGTCCATCGTGCTGCTGGACGAGCCCACCAACGGCCTGGACATTGAATCCATCGACTGGCTGGAAGAATTTTTGATGGATTATCCCGGCACCATCATCGTCGTCAGCCATGACCGCCACTTTTTGAATGCGGTTTGCACCCATATCGTGGATATCGATTACAACAAGGTGCAGATGTATGCGGGCAACTACGATTTTTGGTACGAATCCAGCCAGCTGATGCAGCAGCTCATCCGCAACCAGAATAAGAAAAAAGAGGAAAAGATCCGCGATCTGCAAAACTTTATCCAGCGCTTTTCCGCAAACAAATCCAAATCCAAGCAGGCCACAAGCCGCAAGAAGATACTGGATTCCATTACGCTGGAGGAGATGCCCGCCTCCAGCCGCAAATACCCTTATGTGAGCTTTGAGCCGGAGCGGGAGGCCGGAAAGGACATCCTGTTTGTGGAGGGCATCACCAAGACGCTGGACGGCGTGAAGGTGCTGGACAATGTCAGCTTTATCGCCAACAAGGGCGACAAAATCGCCCTCGTGGGCGAAAACGAGGCGGGCCAGACCGCGCTGTTCAAGATCCTGACAGGCGAGATGGAGCCGGACGCGGGCAGCTTCAAGTGGGGCGTTTCCACGAGCCAGAGCTATTTTCCCCAAGACAATTCCGCTTTTTTCGAGGGCTTTGACGAGGACCTTATCTGTTGGCTGCGCCAGTACAGCGAGGACACCACCGAAACATATCTGCGCGGTTTTCTGGGCCGGATGCTGTTTTCCGGCGACGAGGTATACAAGCCCGCAAAGGTGCTGTCCGGCGGCGAAAAGGTACGCTGTATGCTCAGCCGTATGATGATGACCCACGCCAATGTGCTGCTGCTGGACCAGCCCACCAACCATCTGGACCTGGAGAGCATCCAGGCGCTGGCCGACGGCCTGGCGCGCTTTCCCGGCAACCTGCTTTTCTCGTCCCATGACCACCAGTTCATCGATGAGATCGCGAATCGCATCATCGAGCTGCCGCTGGGCCAGCCGGGCTGTCTGGACCGCACGGGCACTTACGAGGAATTTTTGGAATGGAAGCACAACCGGTGAGTGAAAAACGCGCGTTGCTCAAATCTGTTTTCGGCTACGAGGGTTTTCGCCCCGGGCAGGAGCAGCTCATCGACGCGCTTTTGCAGGGGCGCGACGTCATGGGCATCATGCCCACGGGCGCGGGCAAATCCATGTGCTACCAGCTGCCCGCGCTGCTGCTGCCGGGCATCACGCTGGTGGTGTCGCCGCTCATCAGCCTGATGAAGGACCAGGTGAACGCGCTGGTGCAAAGCGGCGTGCGCGCCGCATACCTGAACTCTTCCCTGACGGAGGGGCAGACGGCGAAGGCCATAGCCAACGCCATGGAAGGTGTGTATAAAATCATCTACGTCGCGCCCGAGCGGCTGTTCACGCCGCGCTTTCAGAATTTTGCGCAGGGCATGAACATCAGCATGGTGTGTGTGGACGAGGCCCACTGCGTGTCTCAGTGGGGGCAGGATTTCCGCCCCGGGTATCTGGATATCGCCCGCTTTCTGGAAACGCTGCCCCGCCGCCCCGTGGTGGGGGCGTTTACGGCCACGGCCACGGGCGAGGTGCGGGAGGATATCGTGCGCCTACTGGGTCTCGCGGACCCTGTAACCGTGGTGACGGGCTTCGACAGGCCGAATTTGTATTTTGGTGTAGAGGAGCCGCGGGACAAATACGCGGCCGTCACACGGTATCTGGCGGCCCACACGGGCGCTTCGGGCATTGTGTACTGCCTGACGCGCAAGACCGTGGAAGAGGTGTGCGAAAAGCTGCGGGCCGACGGTTACGCGGCCACGCGTTATCACGCGGGCCTTTCGGCGGACGAGCGCCAGCGCAACCAGGACGCGTTTTTGTATGACGAAGCGCGGGTGATGGTGGCGACGAACGCTTTCGGCATGGGCATCGACAAATCCAATGTCAGCTTTGTGCTGCATTACAACATGCCAAAAAACATCGAGAGCTATTACCAGGAGGCCGGGCGCGCGGGCCGCGACGGCCAGCCGGCGGACTGCATTTTGCTGTATGGCGGCAAGGATGTGGTGACGAACCGGTTTTTTATTGAAAAGGACGATGAAAACGACGCGCTGGACGAGGAAACGCGCCGCCTGGTACGGGAGAAGGACGAGGAACGGCTGCGCCGTATGACATTTTACTGCCATTCCGGCAGCTGCCTGCGGGCGTATCTGCTGCGCTATTTCGGCGAGAACGCGCCCGAACACTGCGACAACTGCTCGGTGTGCAGCACGCAGACGGAAAAGGTGGACGTGAGCGGCGAGGCCCGCATCATCTTCCTGTTCCTGAGGGACCTGCGCTACCCGCTGGGCGCGGCCACTGTCATCGACGCACTGCGCGGCAGCGAGAGCGAGCGCGTGCTGCGCCACCGGCTGGAGCGTGCCGACGGCTATGGCCGCCTGCGCAGTGTTTCCGCCGCGCGGCTGCGCGCGATCTTCAACCACCTTACGGCCGCGGGTTATCTGGAACAGGCAGCGGGGCAGTATCCCACGCTTTCGCTGGGGGCGCCCGCGCTGGAATTTCTGGAATACGGCGGCACCGTCACGCTGCGCGTGGCCAGGGAGGCACCCCGCGCCCACGAGAGCACGGCGGCATTGCCCGCGGATATGGCGCTGTTCGAGCGCCTGAAGGAACTGCGTTTGAAATTCGCAAAGCGCGCGGGCGTGCCTGCGTTCGTTATTTTCACCGACGCGACGCTGCGCGCCATGAGCGCCCAAAAGCCGCGCACGATGGCTGAATTTTTGAAGGTGCCGGGCGTGGGCGGCAAAAAGGCCGACGCCTACGGCAAAGCGTTTTTGGAACGGATCGGGGAGGAAAGCTGACATGGAAAGCAGTGCGGCGCTGCCGCACGCAGCCCGGGAACTGCTGCTGAAAGGCGGCGGCTATGCCGTGAACTTCGAGTGTGCGCCGGAGCTTTGCGCGCCTTTGCGCGCGGAGCTGGCCCGAAGCGGGCGCAGCGTTGGCTTCGTGCGTGCGGACGAAGGCTTTTACGACAGAATGGATACGGCCGCTTACCTGCGTCTGTTCGAGCGGATGGCGGGCACACGGGGCATGGCCGACGCCGCGCTGGCCGCCATGGGGCTGGAGGACGCGCGGCGCACACCGCTGCGCCGTTTGACGCCGGCCCAGCGCAGGCGGCTTTCCATCGCGCGGGAGATCGTCCGCGCTCCCGAGGTGTTTTACATCGAAGAACCGCTGGCCGGGCAGGACGCGGAAGGATGCAGGCGTATTCTGGAATGGATGGACGGCGTGCCGTCCACAGGCCGGTGCTGCATCGCGGCCACGGCTTCCACGCGCACGGTCTATCTGCTGCCGGGCGAGCGCTACCATTTGGACGGGAACGGATTGGAAAGGCTTGAGGCCGCCGAGGAAAGCGCGGCGCAGGGCACAGCGGTGGAAAAGATCCCGGCCAAAGCCGGGGAGACATTGCTGCTGTTCAATCCCTCGGACATCGACTTTGCCGAAAGCGCGTCCGGCCGCACGGCGCTCAGCGTCCGGGGCGAAGAATACGCCTGCGCGCTCACGCTGGAGGAGCTGTCTGTCCGGCTGGAACGCTACGGCTTTTTTCGCTGCCACCGCTCCTACCTTGTGAACATGCAGAAGGTACAGGAGGTGGTGCGCTGGACGCGCAACAGCTACGCGCTGCGGCTGGAGAACGGGCCGGAATCCGGTGTGCCGCTCAGCAAGGGCCGCATTGATGCCATGCGGCGGCAGTACCGGTTTTGACAAAGAAGCCGCGTATGGCGGGAGAAAATAAAAGCTGTGCCTGCCCGGGCGGCGTATGCGGCGGGGATGGTGCAGCTTATCGTTTCGATACGGATGCCCGTATCTGCTTTATGGGCCTTTGGAGGAATTTTCGCGCCGGAAATAAAAGGGCGGCGGCGGAAAACGGCAATGGTTTCTGCTCCGTTCATGCCCCGTAATGCTCCGTTCGCCGTTTGGGATGCTCCCTTCACGGCATTTTTGTAGCAAGACTGCTTTTTTTTCGGTAAAATGATATCATTCACCGAAAGGAGCGAACCGCCAATGGACATTCTATCCATGCAGAACGTATCCCTTTCCTTCGGCAGTACCCGGGCGCTGGACGGCCTGAGCTTTGCCGTGAAGGAAGGGGAGATTTTTGGTTTTCTTGGGCCTTCGGGCGCGGGAAAAACCACTACCATCAAGCTTCTCACACGTCAGCTCCGGCCCGGCGCGGGAGAGATTGCCGTATTCGGCGCGCCCATTGCCCGCCTTGACAGCGCGGCTTATGAGCAGATCGGCATTTTGTCCGACAACAGCGGCGTGTACGAGCGTATGAGCATCTATGAAAATATGAAGCTTTTTGCAGACCTGCGCGGCCTGCCCGCCTCCCGCATCGGGGAAGTGCTGGAAAAAGTGGGCCTGGCCGACGCGGGCAAGCGCGTGGCAAAAAAACTCTCCAAGGGTATGCGCCAGAGGCTGATCTTAGCCATGGCCGTGCTGCACCGGCCCCGGCTGCTGTTTCTGGACGAGCCCACCGCTGCGCTGGACCCCGCCACCACGGCGGCCATCCACCGCCTGCTGCGGGAAATGAACGATGGCGGCACGACGATCTTCCTCACCACGCACAACATGGAGGAGGCGGACCGTTTGTGCGCCCGCGTGGCTTTTTTGAACGAGGGGCGTATTGCCGAGACAGGCGTGCCCGCACAACTGAAGCTGAAGTATGCCAAAGACAGGGTGCGCGTATTGCTGGAGGACGGTGAGGCGCTGGAGTGTGCCAGGAATCCAGAGGCGATTGGGGCGCTGCTGGCGGACCTTTCCGGACGGGGCATTGCGTCCGTGCATTCGGAAGAGCCGGACCTTGAAGAAATATTTTTGCAGGTGACGGGGAGGAATTTGGTATGAAAAAGCATCTGCGTGTTTTGCGCACGCTGTTTGTAAAGGACATTGTGGATATGTTCAAAAATCCCAACGTCCTCCTGATGCTGGCGCTGCCGCTGATCTTTATCGTTATCTATCAGTTCGTAGATCTTGGCATGTCGCCCGCTTATCTCCTGATGCTGGGCGTGATGATGAACCTGTGCCTGACGCCGCTTTCCGTGCTGGGCATGATGATCGCCGAGGAAAAGGAAAAGAACACCATGCGCACGCTGATGCTGTGCAATGTGACGGGCGGGGAGTTTCTGGCCGCGAAAACGCTGGCGGTGCTGGCAGGCACTCTGCTGGTGGACACGGTGTTGTTTTTTCTGACGGGCTTCGGCCCGGCGCAGCTTCCGGTATTCCTGCTGGTGTGCACGGCAGGCAGCATGACGATGCTGCTGTTGGGCGGCCTGACGGGGATCGTCTGCCGGGACCAGACCTCTACGGGCACCATTGCAGGCCCGCTGGCTCTGGTATTCATGCTGCCCACCATGTTTGCCGGGATGGGCGGCGTGCTTCAGAAAGTCGCGTCCTTTGTGCCGACCACGGCTACGGCCGATTTAATGTTTCTGGGGCTTGGGCACCAATCGTGGATGGGGGCGAACGTGCTTTGGGACGTCGCTGTGCTTGCCGTGTGGACGGCGGGCAGTGCAGTGCTGTTCGCGCTGGCCTTCCGCAAAAAGGGCGTGGACAACTGAGCGGAATTTTTATCGTTCAATAAACAGCATCCGCCCGCCGGAGACCCGGCGGGCGGATGCTGTTTTCGGTTCAGCGCAGGAAGTATACAAGCTCTTCCTTGGGCGGCTGGGCGGGGGTGACGCTGGCAGCCTCCAGCCAGGGGCCGACGCCGTCATAGATGGGATGCTCCTTTGCGCCCACGGTGGCCGTCACGGTCACCCAGCTGCGGTGCTGCAGCGCGGCGGCGTTTTCCGCCGCGCAGATAAAACCGATGAAAGAGATATCCTCGGCGCAGCATGTCATGCCGAAGCGGCCGGGCACAAAGCAGCCCTTGGGCACACGGGGCGTCTGACAGACATAACCCTTGAAGCGCACGGTCTTGCCCATGTATTTGTCCAGGTTGTCCATAGCGTCCAGATACCACAGCCCGAAATCCTCGTCCGCGATGTCTATGACAGGCGCGTCGGTATCAAAGGGCAGCTCATCCACAACGTCGTCGGGGTCCACGCTGCCGTCGGTGCGCTCAAACGCCATCTGGGCGCGGCGGTTCACCATGCGAACGGCGCGGTGCAGGTACGCCTTGTCCGTGGCGTCGGTGCAGCGGTTGAAGATCACCATTTCAGGGTCCTGCAATTTGTCCACGGCAAGCTGGCGCATATTGGTCATATAGGAGGCGAAGGAGGTAGAGTCCGCCAGAAGGATGATCTGGTAGATATCCCAGTCCGTGGGCAGCGCGTCATACAGCGCCTGAAGCGGCCACATACCGTTGTATTCAATGAGCACGCGGTCCACACGGTGTTTTTTCTGGTAGTCTTTTAAAAAAGCGGTGGTCAGGCCGGCCTGCTCCTCCACCGGCAGAAAGCTGACGTTTCCGCCTGCGAACCTTTCGGGGCGGTATTCATTTTCACCTTCCTCGCACAGCAGCACCAGCGTTTTTTCGCCGGTGTTGAAGCCCGGGTCCTCCAGCGTTTCCTGAATGAAAGCGGTTTTGCCCGCGTCCAAAAAGCCCGTGAACAGATAAACAGGGATACTCATGCTCATGCCTCCCCGCCGAACAGCGTTTTGAGCGCCGCTTCGTTGAGCTGTGCGCCGATAACGCACAGGCGGCCGGTGTAATCAGCGGCGCCCGTGCGGATGTCCTGCTCACCGGGAACATAGTCAAAATGCAGCCAGGTCCCGTCCGCCGCGGGGACGATGCCCTTGGCGCGCAGCACCGCGCCGTAGTCACCGGAATCCAGAGCCGTCAGGCAGAATGCAACCTCAGCCTCGGTGAATTTGCGGGGCGATTCCATTCCCCAGCTTGTGAACACCTCGTCCGCGTGGTGATGCCCCTCGTGGCTGTGATGATGGTGTTCGGCGTGATTATGGCCGTGCCCGTCCCAGCATGTCCCGCAGGTGCAGTCTTCGCCGTGGTGATGCTCTTCTGCGCTGTGACAGCAGTTTCCACCGTGTGCGTGTGCTTCGTCGTGGCAATGCTCATCCCCGTGGTCGTGGCGGTGTTCATCATGCCCATGCTCATGTCGGCACGCCTCGCAGGTACAGCCATCTTCATGGTGATGATGCGTGTGGGCAGTTTCCCCGGCAAGAGCGGTCAGCTCCGCCATCAGGCTGTTTTTCTGTTCCATCGCGTCCAAAAGCTGCGCGCCGGTGAGCGCGTCCCACGGCGTGGTGACGATGGGGGCCTTTTCGTTGTGCCCGCGCAGCAGCGCAACGGCCGCGGCCAGTTTATCCTCCGGCAGATTCTGCGTGCGGCTCAGAATGATGGCGCTGGCGTGCTCGATCTGGTTGTTGTAAAATTCACCGAAGTTTTTCATATAAATGCGGCATTTGGATGCATCCGCCACGGTGACGAAGCCCGCAAGCTCCACATCGGCATGCAGGGCCTGAACGGCGCGGATGACGTCGGACAGCTTGCCCACGCCGGACGGCTCGATGAGGATACGGTCGGGATGGTATTCGTCCAGTACCTTTTGCAGCGCCGCGCCAAAATCGCCCACCAGGCTGCAGCAGATGCAGCCAGAGTTCATCTCCGTTACTTCGATACCGGCGTCTTTCATAAAGCCGCCGTCGATGCCGATCTCACCGAATTCATTTTCAATGAGCACCAGCTTTTCGCCCTTGTAGGCCGTGGGGATGAGTTTTTTGATGAGCGTGGTCTTGCCCGCGCCCAGGAATCCGGAAAAAATTGTGATTTTTGTCATTGCTGTTACCTCCATGCAAAACGCCGCTGCATCCAGGGCAGCGGCGTGTAACGTACAAATACGGCGGAACGCGGAACGTTCAGCCCTGGCAGCCGAGCTCATCCCAGTCCTGGAAATCGGCCGGGTCCGCGATTTTGGTCGGATCAGTCACGGGCACGGCGGGCGGCGCCTCCACAGGGTTCACATTCGGCACGGGCGCGAGGGCTGCGTCGGGATCGAAAGGGCGGTAAGGCGCTTCGGGCGCATCTTCGGCGTCCGTGCCGTCCTCCAGCGGAAATTCGCCCGTTTCAACAGTGTATACTACGTCGTCCAGCGCATCGTCCTGCGGCCAAACCTTCTCGATCAGCTTAACAGCGGCCACGGCGGCGCCGGCCACGAGGCCGATGCCGACCAGTTTGGAAAGAAAGCTCATGATATCCCTCCTTGGGGTGTTGTAAAACCGTCTGCAGACGCTTTTTATACATTATAAGCATCGCGGGCAGATAAATTCATTATACACAAGAGCAGTGTAATTTGCAAGTTGAAAATTTTTAGCACTCGATATAATAGAGTGCTAAAAATTCATGTTTTGTTCATAAATTTAGCGAAAATAGTTCACGAACAGCCTTTATAATAAAAATTGTTCCGAAGGGGAACAAAAAAGAACATGTTCCGGCAAAACAACCTGTCTGCGCGCGGGCGCCGGGAAAAATAAAGTACGCACAGAGAAAAGGAGCAGATTATGTTTGACTTGATTCCGTTTGGCCGCAATGAACGCAATTTGTTCAATTATCTCGATAATGTGGAGCGCAGCTTCTGGGATGGCAGCATTTCCAATATGGCACAGTTCCGCTGCGATGTGCAGGACAAAGGCGACAGCTATCTGCTGGAGGCAGAGCTGCCGGGCTTTGAGCGCGAGGACATCGGCATTGATCTGGACGGTACAACGCTTGTTATCACGGCGCGCCACAGCAGCGAGAGCGGAGAAAAGGACAAAGACGGCAACTATCTGCGCCGGGAGCGCAAGTTTGGCTCGTTCAGCCGCAGCTTCGACGTTTCGGGCGTGGATACGGAACACATCAGCGCCGCATACAAAAACGGTGTGCTGGAGTTGACGCTGCCCAAGCAGGCGGCGCGGGTCCCGCAGGCGCGCCGCATCGAGATCGCTGGGGAATAAGCCCCCAAGCACGGCAGAAAAAGGAAGAAAAAGGCCCGTGGGCCGCCGCAGATACGGCGGCCCCCGGGCCTTTTTATGAGATGGATGCAGTGCAGGGAAAGCAGTGTGCTGTACGGGAAAGCGCTGCGGGCCGTTTTACCGGCCTGCAGCGCGCGCCCCGTCCGGACATTCCAGCGCCCAGATCTGCCTGTCCCGACGGAACACAAGGCAGGTGGCAGCACCCAGCAGTCCCAATAGGAAGAACAGAAGCGCGGCGCCCGAGCCCTTTCCGGCACCGAACAAAACGCACAGCAGGCTTCCGGCCGGGCGGCGGGCCATGAGCGGCTCGAATACCTTGTCCACCAGCAGGCCGCCGGCAAAGTACCCCAGCGGAATGGTGAAGAACTGCAGCGTATTGCGCGCAGCAAACACACGCCCCTGCATGGCAATGGGGATGTGGGTGCGCATCAGCACGTCCAGGTTGGCATTCATCAACGGGATGGCGGCCCAGCCCAATACCGCGCCCAGACACCAGACGGGGACGCTGCGGCCGAAGGCAAGAAAAAAGTTTTCCGTACTCATGGCCAGCAGCAGGGTATTGCAAACCGCCCGCACACGGCTTTTGGGCGGCGGCAGCGCCGAGGCGGCGGCACTGCCCAAAAGCAGCGCGGCTCCCGTAGCGGTGTTGACGGCACCCAGAGCAGCCTCGCCGCCGCCTTGGCGGGAAAGCAGCATGGCGGGGAATGCCGCGTTGTAGACCGACGCGGTGAAATTGATGGCGGCGAGGAACAAAATCAGGTGAAGGATGCCCCGCTGTCCCTTTAAGAAGCGCAGCCCCTGCCGGGCACAACAAAGCACGTCCTCTGCACGGGCAGCGCCGGAGGGGGCTGCGGGCAGCTTCACCAGAAACAGCAGCGACAGAAACGCGGCAAAAAAGGTGAACAGATCGAACAAAATGACGGCATGGATGCCGGCCAGCGCCAACAGTGCCGTGGCAAACATCGGCGTCAGCATGTTGATCAGAGAGTTGGCGAGCGAACGAAGGCCGCTGGCTTTTTGGTAATGTCTTTCGGGCGTCAGCAGACTGATGGCTACATCCGCGGCGGGCTGCTGCACGGTGTTCATCAGTCCGTTCAATGCGTTGAGACAGTACAGGTGCCAGATCTCCAGCTGTCCGGCCTGAAGCAGTACCAGCACAGCGACCGTGCACAGTGCAGCAAAGCTGTCACTGGCCAGCATAACGGCCTTTTTGTTCCAACGGTCGCTCAGAGCGCCTGCGAAAATGCTCATCACAACATAGGGCGCATAGGAACATACGGACAAAAGCGCTGTGGTGAGTGCAGAGCCCTGCGCCTGGTAAGACCAGACGATGAGGGCGAAATTCGTCATTGCGCTGCCCAGTGCGGAAAAGGACTGGGTAAGCCATAAGATCAAAAAGCCGCGCAGCTCTCTGATCAGTACTTTGAAAGATCTCATATCGACTTTGCTCCTTTTTTGTTTGAAATACTTCAATCCAAAAATGCAAAGTCTGCCGGGTGTGGACCGCTATGCGAACCGCACACCGCCGGGACGAATGCGGGGAAGATGCTCCATGCAGGCTCGTCCTGTCAGACCTTGCATGGAGCGGACGCGATGCAGAGCTTCACCGTGCGTATCCTCCTTTTCTTCACGGAAGGAGCCGTCACAGCCAGGTGACAAGTTCTTCCAGGGATTTGCGTTTTTTGGTGCGCAGCGCATCGTCCGCGCGGGCATAGCCGATGGCGATGATAAGACGCACACGGGCGTTTGTGTTCAGCAGCGCCTGCAGCGTTTTCTCGTCGAACCAGCCCAGGATGCAGGTGGAGAGCCCCAATTCGTGGGCGCGGTAGACGAGCTGGGACACAGCCAGGCCGATGTCCGCGGCGCGGTAGTCCTGGTCTTTCAGCTTTGCGCCCACGGCGGCACTGCGGTTGTAGGGTTGCTCCGCCACGACGATGAACGCGGGACAGTCGCCGGCAAATTTGTTCATACCCAGGCTTTGGGTGGCGGCGCCCACAGCACGGGCCGTGCCGTCTACGGCCACATAAAAATGGTATGGCTGGCTGTTGCAGGCGCTGGGCGCAAGGCGCGCGGCTTCCAGCACCTGCGTCAGCACGGCGCGGTCCGGTGTGCGCACAGGGTCAAACGCGCGGCAGCTCTGGCGCGTTTCGGTCATTTTTTTATAGTCCATTCAAAATCCCCCTGTTTCAGGCTGCAAAAAGCCCCGCGCACAGTACAGGCGGGGCGGTAAGGCGCCGATGGTGCCGCGCGCCCTCCCGTCATGGATGCTCGGCCGTGGCCACCAGATATTTGTAGATCTGCGGCTTGAATTTCTCATACAGGCCAAGGCTTTCGTACAGGCCTTTATAATAGGTGAACAGCTTGGCCTTGGTTTTCACCACGCCTACAAGGTCGATTTGTGTATGAGTGATGCTTTTTTCGTTTTTGACGTAATAATACACCGGGGTATCCACCGCGCAGAAGCGGTGGGCATAGCGGATGTATTCCAAATTGAACAGGAAATCCTCGCTCCAGTTCAGTTCCTCCCGGCACAGCACGCCGTTGTCCCGGATGAGCGCCGTGCGGTACAGCTTATTCCACAGCACGCCGTAGTAGAAGCTGGCCGGTTCGTCCATCAGCTCCCGCGCAAATTCGCGCTGGTCCATCACGTCGCGGCGTTTTAAGAAGCCGTGGCGGGTGGTTTTGCCGCCGTCTACGCGGTAGTAATGCGCGATCACCATGTCCGCACCCGCGTGTTCGGCCCGCTCAATGAGCGTGGCCGTGGCGCCCGGAGCAAGGTAATCGTCGCTGTCCACAAACTGGATGTATTTGCCCTGTGCGGCCGCGATGCCCGTGTTGCGCGCGGCGGAAACGCCCGCGTTTTCCTTGTCGATGACATGGACACGGGGGTCGATGCGTTCGTACATGTGGCAGATGGGGCTGGAAGCGTCCTTGCTGCCGTCGTTGACGAGGAATACCTCGATGTTTCGGTAGGTCTGTTTGCGGACGCTTTCGATGCAGCGCGCAAGGTCCGGCGCCGCGTTGTACACGGGGATGACGATGGATACGAGCGGTTGTTCCAAGGGTGCCTCCTTTGCTGTTTCGGTGTGGATGTGCGGAAAAGAAAACGTTATTTACATCATGGGCTTGTCCAGCGCGGCGGCGCCCGTCCACAGCTTGTGGTAAACGCCGTGCTTTGCCAGCAGCTCTTCGTGGGTGCCCTCTTCCTCGATGCCGTTCTCGCCCAGCACAAGAATGCGGTCCGCGTGCTGGATGGTCGTCAGGCGGTGGGCGATGGTGAGGGTGGTGCGCCCCTGGGCCAGCCGCGCCAGGCTCTGGCCCACCAGGTGTTCGCTTTCATTGTCCAGCGCGCTGGTGGCCTCGTCCAGAATAAGGATGGGCGGGTTTTTCAAAAATACGCGGGCAATGGAGATGCGCTGCTTCTGCCCGCCGGAAAGCTTGACGCCGCGCTCGCCCACATAGGTGTCGTAGCCGCTGTGCAGCGCCGAGATGAACTCGTGCGCGCCGGCCAGCTTTGCGGCCTGCTCCACCTCGGCGCGGGTGGCGTCCGGACGCCCGTAGAGGATGTTTTCGTACACGGTTCCGCTGAACAGATAAACGTCCTGCTGCACGATGCCGATGGCCCTGCGCAGGGATTCCAGCGTTACGGTTTTCACATCGCGGCCGTCGATGCACACATGGCCGGACGTTGCGTCGTAAAAACGGGGAATGAGGTTGCACAGCGTCGTCTTGCCGCCGCCGGACGGCCCTACGAGAGCCAGCTTTTCACCGGGGCGCACATCCAGGCTTAAATCGTGCAGCACTTTATTGTGGTCGTCCGGATATTCAAAGCTCACATGCTCGAAGGTGATGCGTCCCTGCACATTTTCCAGGGGCTTTGCGTTCTCGTCGTCGAAGATATCTACATCCGCGTCCATGATCTCGCAGAAGCGCTCGATGCCTGTCATGCCGCGCTGGAACTGCTCGGCAAACTCCACAATGCGGCGGATGGTGGCAATCAGAGTGGAAACATACAGCACATAGGCAACCAAATCGCCAGCGCTAATGGTGCCATATACCAGCGAAAGGCCGCCTGCCACAATGACCACCAGATACATCAACCCGTCAAACAGCCGGGTGGAGGTGTTGAACGCGGCCATGGCATGGTAGGTTTTCTTCTTGATGGTCTGGAACGCGGTGTTGCCCTGCTCGAACTTTTTGTTCTCTTCCTCTTCCGCGGCGAACGCCTTCACAACCCGCTGGCCCAGCAGGCTGTCCTCAATCGAAGCGTTCAGCTCGCCGATCTGGAACCGCTGGCGGCGGAACGCGGCGCGAAGCTTCAGGTTCAGCTTGATGGATACAACCGCCATCAAGGGCACGCAGGCAAACACCACCAAAGTCAGCGGTATGCTGGCCCCGCACAGGATGATGAACGAAGCCGCAATTTTGATGCCCGCAATAAAAAATTCTTCCGGGCAGTGGTGGGCGAATTCGGTCACATCAAACAGGTCGTTGGTAATGCGGCCCATGATCTGCCCAACTTTGGTATTGGAATAATAGGTGTGGCTCAACCGCTGCAGGTGGGCAAAGGCATCCCGCCGCATATCGGTCTCAATGTAAACGCCCATGATGTGGCCGGTGCCGGACATAAAATCCTGTGCGGCACCATCAATCAGCCGCAAAATGAGATACAGCAGGGCGAGCTTTAACACCGCATCAACCGTCAGCACAATGCCGGGATCGGTGGCGGCGTTGGTTAGGTAGCTCATAATTTTAGGCAGCACGATATCACACAAAGTGGTCAGTGCGGCACAGAACAAATCAAAAATCAAAATGCGTTTGTATCGCATCAGGTAAGGGGCAAACCGGCGGATCAGCGCCGGGGTGCCAATGTGCTGCTGGCTGGGGTCATTCATAAGATTAAGTTCCTCTTTTTTTCAAAAAATCAAAAATAAATGCAATGGCAACACCGCACAATTCCCGCCTGACGGCTTAAGCACCGCTCCGGCGGCTGC
>ERZ826764.2195-NODE-2195-length-19542-cov-16.976856_pt1 | contig 19542 bp, 15 predicted proteins | sample MGYA00519870_ERZ826764 | MGnify/ENA primary metagenome ERZ826764 (study PRJEB31778, sample SAMEA3449239) | human gut metagenome | biome: human gut; feature: human-associated habitat; material: faeces | place: United Kingdom | collected 2010/2012 ...
CTGCAACATCGAAAACGCCAGCTTCGGGCTGACCAACTGCGCCGAGCGCACCGCGCTGTTCAAGGCCGTGAGCGAGGGCGCGCGGGACTTCACCGCCATCGCCATCGCGTCAAACGGCTCCGCGCCCTACCCCTGCGGCGCATGCCGCCAGGCGCTCAACGAGTTCGCGCCGGGGCTGCGGGTGCTGGTCACCTGGGGCGAGGGCGAGGTGGACGAAACCACTTTGCCCGCCTTGCTCCCCCACGGCTTCGGGCCCAAGGACCTGCCGGACTGACACGCGGGGCGGGGGCGAGGTGGACGAAACCACTTTGCCCGCCTTGCTTCCCCACGGCTTCGGGCCCAAGGACCTGCCGGACTGATACGCGGGGCGGGCGCAGGGGTACGGGACGGGCGCAACGCCGTTCCCGCGCCGCCGCGCGACCCGCCGCTGATACGGAAAGAGGACGATTCATGCCAGCCTTTCATTCGGGATTTGTGGCCATCGTGGGCCGGCCCAACGTGGGCAAAAGCACGCTGATGAACGCCATGATCGGCGAGAAGATCGCCATTGTATCCAACCGCCCCCAGACCACGCGCAACCGCATCATGGGCGTATGCACGGACGAGCACAGCCAGATCGTGTTTCTGGACACGCCGGGCCTGCACACCCCGCACAGCCGCCTGGGCGAATACATGGTCAAGGCCGCGCACGACGCGCTCAGCGGCATTGACGCGCTGCTGGTCATGGTGGACGCAACCGCCGTGGGCAGGCAGGACCGCGCCATCGCCGCGGAGATGAGCGGCCAGAAGGTGAAAAAGGCGCTGGTGCTCAACAAGATCGACCTCATGCCCCGCGAAAGCCTGCTTGCGCTGATGGAGAGCTTTTCGGACGCGGGGTACGACGACATCGTGCCCGTGAGCGCGCGCACAGGGGACGGGCTTGCGCAGCTTAGGGCGTTGCTGGTGAGCTATCTGCCCGAAGGCCCGCAGTACTTCCCGCCCGACGCGGTGACCGATCAGCCCGAACGGCTGATCTGCGCCGAGCTGATCCGCGAAAAGGCGCTGCTGCACCTGCGCGACGAGGTGCCCCACGGCATCGGCGTTGAGATGCTGGCCATGAAGCGCCGCGGCGATCTGATGGAGATTCACGCCACGATCTACTGCGAGCGCGCGGCGCACAAGGGCATCATCATCGGCAAGCAGGGCGCGATGCTTCGGCGCATCGGCCAGGAGGCGCGGCAGGACATCGAGGGCCTGCTGGGCATGCGGGTGAATTTGCAGCTGTGGGTCAAGGTGCGCGAGGACTGGCGCAACCGGCCGGAGGACCTGCGCACGCTGGGATATGAGGACAAGGAATAGACAGGATGGAACGCGAAGCGCCCATGCCGGGTGGTGGCCCGGCATGGGCGCTGTGTTTGTGTGAGGGGTGCGCGGGCGCTTACCGCGCGCCGCTGCCGCGCCGCCTGCGGGCTGCACAGGCCGCCGCGCACAGCCCGCCGAGGCTTGCGAGCAGCAGCATGAGCCACAGGCCGGTATGGCTGTCGTCGCCGGTCTGGGGCGGGGTGGCGGGAATCGGGGCGAAGATGGGCCGGAGGATGACGGCGCCGGAGGGCATCACGAAGGTATTGTCCTCGCGGACGGTCACGCCGCCGAGGACCACCTCCCAGCCGGTCAGCATGTAGCCGGGGTCCGGGGTGACGGTGAGGGTGACGGTATCGCCCATCCGCGCGGGGTTGGGCGAGGCGGTGACCGTGCCGTGGCCATCCTCCCCGAGCTCCACGGTGACGCCGTAGACGATGTACAGGGTGTAGTTCTTCACCGTCTTTCCGTCCTCGGAGGTGACGGTGAAGGTCCATGTGCGGCCGCCGTCCGTGGACGCGGGGGCGGTGGTCATGACGGCGTAGGGGGACAGGGTGACGGCGATGTCCCCCGCCGCGGGCAGCGGCGAACCGGCGGGCAGCTGTACGGTGATTTCCGTGCCGCTGATGACGCCCGCGATGTTCTTCACGGTTGCCCCGGTCACGTCCGCCTCCGTGCCCACGCCCAGCGGAACCAGCGTGAGGGTCACGCTCATGGTTTGATTGTTATGGCCCGTATTATAGTCATAGGTGACGGTGGGCTGAACCCCGGAGTCGCGCCAGATGGCGGTTGTGCCCTGTACGGCTGCGCCCGGCGTGGTCGTTACAACGTTGGAAACATTCGGGCCGATCAGCTCCGCGAGGTTCGCCGACCAGGTTCCGTCCGCGCCGCGGTCCACTCCCAGCTGCGCCGTCTGGTCGATGCAGTTCAGGTAGATCAGCTTCGCGTTCTCCGACACATCCAGCGACGTGAGCTGGTTGCTGTTGCAGGTCAGCTCTTCCAGCGCCGTTAAGTCCGACACATCCAGCGACGTGAGATCGTTGTTGTAGCAGTTCAGGTGTGTCAGGGCCGTGCAGCCCGACACATCCAGCGACGTGAGACCGTTTTTGTAGCAGCGCAGACGCTTCAACACCGTTAAGTCCGATGCATCCAGCGTCGTGAGATCGTTGTCGTAGCAGTACAGATACTCCAGCGCCGTGCAGTCCGACACATCCAACGACGTGAGCTGGTTTTCGTAGCAGTGCAGGTATGTCAGCGCCGTGCAGCCCGACACATTCAGCGACGTGAGATCGTTGTTGTAGCAGTACAGGGATGTCAGCGCCGTGCAGTCCGACACATCCAGCGACGTGAGCAGGTTGTTGTAGCACATCAGCGTTTCCAGCGCCGTGAAGTGCTTGATGCCCGTCAGGTTGGAAATGCCCAACCTTTGGACGTTTATCTCCGTTACGGCGGCGATCTCCTTCGGGGAGAGAACGTTGTCATTGTTCGTGTCAAAATTGTCTTTCACATGCCGCCGAAAAGTCGCATCCGGGAAATGAACTGTGTCAATCGGTATCCCCTGCGGTTCCGACGCCATCGCCGCGACCGGCGCGAGGAGCGCCGCCGCCAGCAGCGCCAGCAGCAGCAACCAAATGCCTCTGTGTTTTTGCATGCCTGTCCTTCCTTTCCCCGCCGCCCGCGTCACCACACGACAAAAAGGACGCACCCCGCTTTTCTCAAAAAGCGGAATGCGCCCATCGGGCCGCGTATGTTCGAGGCTTCCCCAAAAACGGGCAGACCTATCCCTTGCTTGCTTGCTTGCCTGCTTGCGAGAGCGTAGCCTGCGCCGGTCATGCCTGTCGATCCCCTTCTGTCAGCATTTCCTTATTATTATAGGAAAAAGTCGGCGAAAAAGCAAGCTGTCTGCCAAATTGTAAAAGTCGCGTAACAAAACGGTCAGAGCACGCGCATGCGGTAGCCGCAGGTAAACGCGCTGCCCACGCCGAGGGAGACGTGGTAGGGCTTGTCCTCGAAGCGGCCGGTTTCATCCGCGAAGGCGAGCATGCCCTGCCACGGTTCCAGGCACACGTAGGGGGCGTTCTTGCCCGGCATGGTCCACACGGCCAGCACCGGCATGTCAAACGAAAGCCGGATGCCGTGCCCCGTCTCCCGGTGGACGAGATCCACCGAGCGGCTCTTCAGGCCGTCGAAGATGAAGGTATCGACGCGGTCATAGTCGGCGTGGCGGAGGGGCAAGGTGCGCCGGTCCGCCTCCAGCGGTAGGGGCGCGGTGCGGTCCACCAGATGGGTGGCGAGGTCGCACAGGCTCACATGGCCGTCCTCCGGCTTCTCGAAGCGGAGCACGTAGTCCTCAAAGCGGCCCTGCCCGCCCACGGGGCAGGCGAAGGCCGGGTGCCCGCCGATGAGGAAGGGCATGTCGCGGCCGGTGTGGTTCTCCACGGTGAAGCGGGTTTCAAAGCCGTCCGCGCACAGGCGGTGGGTCACGTTCAGGGCGAAGTCGAAGGGATAGAGGCGTTTGGTTTCGGCGGTTTCGGTGAGGGTGAGGGTGATGAAGTCGTCGCCCTGCTCGCTGACGCGGAAGGGCAGCTCCCGCGCGAAGCCGTGGCGCGGCACGGGATAGCGCACGCCCGCGATGCTCGCGCCGCCGTCCCTGAGCGCGCCGATGGCCGGAAACAGCACCGGCGACACGCCCTTCCACACGGCGGGGTCGCCGCTCCAGAGGTATTCGGTTCCGGCGGCGTCGCGGTAGCCCCGCAGCTCGCCGCCCAGCTCGGCCACGCGCAGCTGCGCGCCTTCGTGGTTGATGCAGATCATGGGGATTGGCTCCTTTCGTCGCGTGTCGAAAAAGCTCGCCTTCGGCGATCTTTTCCGCCAAAGGCTTACGAAATGTTTGCGCCCAGAGGCGCAAACTCCCCGCCCGCCCGGCAAAGCCGGGCGATACGATTTCACTTTGGAGGGCCTTCGGGCCCTCCAAACCACCCACGGCATTTACAGCCTTTCGGGAGCCATGGGTTCTGCCGCTGATTTCGGCGTGCGGGGGGCGAAACCCTGCTGAAGCGGGACAAAAAATGGGCCGCAGGGGGGATGATGCCCCTGCGGCCCCGGATGGCTGGTGCAAAAACGATGCGGGTGGAATGAGCCGCGTTTCTTGCGGCCTTTGGCCGCTCGCAACGCTTGCGAGGTTGTGCTGCGGCACAGGTTTTGGGACGCTGCCCCAAACCCCGGCAGGGGCCTGAGGCCCCTGCACCCCACTCTTGATCCCCCGGCCCCGCCGTCACCACAATTTTTCAATGCTTACATCCTTAAAGTAATACGTCACGATCTCCTCCGCCGTGCTGCCCGCCTGCGCCATGCCATAGGCGCCCCACTGGCTCATGCCCACGCCATGGCCATAGCCCGTGCCGGCCATCACGAGCTTGCCCTCCTGCGCGCGCAGGCTGGTGATGAGGGTTGAGCGCATCTTCGTGGACCCGAGCGCGATGCGAAGGTCCGACGCGTCCACGCTCTGCCCGTTCAGGCCAAGGCGCACGGCGCGGCCGCTGTCGCCGCGCTCCTCGATGGTCAGCTTCGCCCCGTCCTCCAGGGTGACGTCCACGCCCAGCGTCTCGCAGGCCGCCTCGACCTCCTCATACGGGAAGGATGCCTGCCAGTGCTGCGCCTCCCTGAGCATCTGCGCGTCCTTCTCCCCCGTCGCGCTCTCCGGCTCGTTGCCGGGCACGATCTGCGTGTAGGGCGGCTCGTCCTTGTCCCAGCCCAGCCCCTCGCGGGCCAGCGCCGTCAGGCCGCCGCTGTGCGCGTGAAACCAGGCGTAGGGCAGCTCGCCCCCGGCGCTGAGGACCAGCCCCTCCGTCTCGCTCACGGCCTGCCGGATGCGGTCGTTGACGGCGGAGGCGTCGTAGGCCTGCGCCTCCTCAATGTCGGTGGAGATGTCCGCGCCCTCGTACTTGCTCTGCTTGTCGGCAAGGAATTTGAGCACGAACGTGCGCGCGAGGATCGCCTGCGCCTTGAGCGCCTCCAGCGGCCAGTCGTTTTTCATCTCGCCCGCGAGCACGTCCTCGACGTAGGTTTCCACGTCCACGCGCTCCACCTGCTCGTCGGCCACCACGTACACATCCAGCACGGGCACGCCGTTTTCGTCCGTTTCCAGGCGCTCTTTGGGCCAGTCCACCTGCGCGCGGGCCGTCGCGCTTTCGGGAGCGGGGGCGGGTTCGGCGCTCACGGCGCAGCCGCCCAGCGCCAGCGCGGCGGCTATCAGCAGCGCCAGACATGCCGTTTTCTTCATGCAAAACGACCTCCTTCGCGGGCAGTATGCCCCGAAGGAGGTCGCGCAAAGCCTGTTAAATTGCGGTCATGCCTGCGGATGGACCTCGTAGCCGGGCTTCTGGCTCAGGCCCTCCTGACGCAGGTGGTTTTCGCGGTTCTTGCCCACGTAGACGCGGTAGAGGTCGTCGGCGGTCATGCCCGCCTCGATGCACATGCTGACAAAAAAGTGCAGGATGTCGGAAAGCTCCTCCCGCACGCAGTCCGGCCGAAGCTCGTGGGGGTTCTTCCACCACTTGAAGTTGACCTCCTCCAACAGCTCCGCAAGCTCGGAGATCATCGCCAGCGTCTGCTTTTGCAGCCACGTTTCCATCGGGATGCCCTCAAGGCCGCGCTCGCGCTTGAGCTTGTCCTGAAAGCCCTTTTGCAGCTCAAAGATGTGGTCCAGCTTATCCATGAAGCATCATCCTCCGATCCGGGCAAGCAGCGCCTCCGCGCCCCGGCCCACGATGGCCGCGCTCCCCTTCTGCCCCAGCAGGCGGCGCGCCAGCTCCATCACGGCGTCGGGGGTGACGGCCTCGATGCGCGAAAGCGTCTCCTCCGGGGTGCGCACGTGCCCCATCAGCAGGTGGCCGCGGCCGAGGGCCTGCATGCGTCCGCCGGAGCTTTCCAGCCCCAGCAGGAAGCCGCCGCGCAGCTGCGCCTTGGCGCTCTTGAACTCCTTTTCGGTCAGGCCGTCGCGCAAAAGAAGGTCCAGCTGGCTTTGCAGCTCGCTGAGCACCGTGGGCGCGTTGTCCGGCGTGGTGCCCGCGTAGACGCAAAAGCTCCCCAGCCCCTGATACGAGCTGGAATAGGTGTACACGCTGTAGGCCAGACCCAGCTCCTCGCGGATGCGCTGGAACAGGCGGCTGCTCATGCCGCCGCCGAGCGCGTTGCCAAGGACGGAAAGGGCGTAGAGGTCGTCGCTGTCGGAGGGCACGCCGGGGAAGCCCAGGCAGATATGGGTCTGCTCGGTGTCCTTCTCGCGGGCGAGGCGGCCGGGGGTGAAGGCCTGCGCCTGAGCGGCGCGCGCATCGCCGCGGGCGGCCGCAAAGGGCGTGAAGTACCGCTGAACCAGCGAGACGAACGCGTCCCAGTCATAGTTGCCGGCGATGGCCACGACCATGTTTTCCGGGGTGTAATGGCGCGCCCAGTAGCCCTGAAGCGCATCGCGGCCATAGCCGCGGATCAGGTCCGCCGTGCCCAGGATGGGGCGGCTGAGCGATCCGGTGTACTGCGCCTCGCTGAGCAGGTCGTGCACGAGGTCCTCGGGGGTATCCTCCACCATGGCGATCTCCTCCAGAACCACGCCGCGCTCCTTCTCCAGCTCCCCCGCGTCAAATACGGGGCGAAGCGCGAGGTCGGAGAGAATATCCACGGCCAGGGGAAGCTCGTCGTCGGTCACCTTGGCGTAAAAGCAGGTGCATTCCTTGCTGGTGAAGGCGTTGAGCTGGCCGCCGGCGAGGTCCATCTCCTCGGCGATGTCGCGCGCGGAGCGGTTTTGCGTGCCCTTGAAAACCATGTGCTCGATGAAGTGGCTCAGGCCGTTTTCCTCCGGCAGCTCGTTCATGCTGCCCACCCGGACCCACACGCCCACCGTGCAGCTGCGCACATGGGTCAGGCGCTCGCCCGCCAGGCGCAGGCCGCCGGGCAGGGTTACGAAATCAAACATCGGCTTCGTTCCTTTCCTTGCTGAAAAACCGCCGCGCGCGTGCCCCGGCGGGGCGCGCGGCGGCGGTCATATCGCGGGAAATCAGGTGCGGTCGCTGCCGCCGGAGGGGCGGCCGTCGCGGCGCGGGGGACGGCGGCGCTCGCCGCTGAAGGGGCGCTGTCCGCCCTCATGGCTGGGGTAGGTGATGTCGTTGCGGATGAGGTTGATGCGGCCCTGCGAGTCGATCTCGTTGACCTTGACCTCGACCTCGTCGCCGATGTTCATCACGTCCTCGACCTTCTCCACGCGGTGGTCGGCCATCTTGGAGATGTGCAGCATGCCGTCCTTGCCGGGGGTCAGCTCAATGAAGGCCCCGAAGTTCATAATGCGCACAACCTTGCCCAGATATACGTCGCCCACCTCGATATCCTTGGCGATGCCCTCGATGATCTTGCGCGCCTTGGCGGCGGCGGCCTCGTCGGGGGTGGCGATGTAGACGCGGCCATCGTCCTCGATGTCGATCTTCACGCCCGTTTCGGCGATGATCTTGTTGATCATCTTGCCGCCCGGTCCAATGACTTCGCGGATCTTTTCGGGGTTGATGGTGAAGCGCACGATCTTGGGCGCGTACTTGCTCAGGTGCTCGCGCGGCTTGTCCAGCGTATCCAGCATGATCTTGAGGATGTGCAGGCGGCCCGCCAGCGCCTGGCTGAGCGCCTTTTCCAGAATCGCGCGGTCGATGCCGGCGATCTTGATATCCATCTGGATGGCGGTGATGCCCTTGACGGTGCCGGCCACCTTGAAGTCCATGTCGCCCAGGAAGTCCTCAAGGCCCTGAATGTCGGTCAGCACGGCGACCTTGCCGGTCTCCGCGTCCTTGATGAGGCCCATGGCCACGCCGGCCACAGGGCGCTTGATGGGCACGCCCGCGTCCATGAGGCTCAGCGTGCTGCCGCAGACGGAGGCCATGGAGCTGGAGCCGTTGGAGGAGAGGATCTCGCTCACCAGACGCAGCGCGTAGGGGAACTCGTCCTCGCCGGGCACGACCGGCTCCAGAGCGCGCTCGGCCAGCGCGCCGTGGCCGATCTCGCGGCGGCCGGGGCTCTTCATGCGGCCCGCCTCGCCGGTGGCGTAGGGGGGCATGTTGTAGTGGTGGATGTAGCGCTTGAAATCCTCGGTGCCAAGGCCGTCCAAAATCTGCACGTCGCTCATGGAGCCGAGGGTTGTGACGGTGAGGGCCTGCGTTTCGCCGCGGGTAAAGACGGCGCTGCCGTGCGTGCGGGGCAGAATGCCGACCTCGCACCAGATGGGGCGCACGTCGGTCAGGCCGCGGCCGTCGGGGCGGATGCCCTCGGTGAGGATGCGGGCGCGCATGATCTCCTTGTTGAGGTAGTACAGCGCGTCGTCCACCTCGCTGAGGCGGCCTTCGAACTGCTCCGCAAAATGCTCCTCGCACTCGGCCTTGACCTGCGCCTCGCGCTCCTGGCGCTCGTGGCGGTCGGTCGTCTCGAACACCCAGCGGCACTTGTCATAGGCGTATTCGCGCACGGCGGCCTTGACGTCCTCGCCCGTGGTGATGAGGGCGACCTCGGCCTTTTCCTTGCCGATTTCCTGCTGGATGCCCTCGATGAAGGCGACCAGCTTCTTGATTTCCTCATGGCCAAAGAGGATGGCGCGCAGCATGAGCTCCTCGGGCACTTCCTTGGCGCCCGCCTCCACCATGAGCACCGCGTCCTTGGTGCCGCTGACGGTCAGGTGCAGCGTGCTCTTCTCGCGCTGGGCCGCGTCGGGGCAGAGGACCAGCTCGCCGTCCACGCAGCCGACCACCACCGTGCCGGTGGGGCCGCCCCAGGGGATATCGCTCACGGACAGGGCCGCGGAGGAACCGATCATCGCGGGGACCTCCGGGGGGATGTCCTTGTCCACGCTCAGGCAGGTGGCGACCACCTGCACGTCGTTGCGCATGCCCTTGGGGAACAGCGGGCGCAGGGGGCGGTCGATCAGGCGGCAGGTGAGGGTCGCCTTTTCGGTGGGCCGGCCCTCGCGCTTGATGAAGCCGCCGGGGATCTTGCCCACGGAGTACTGCTTTTCTTCAAAGTCCACGCTCAGCGGGAAAAAGTCCACGCCCTCGCGCGGCTTTTCGCTCATGGTGGCGTTGACCATGACCACGGTGTCGCCGTAGCGCACGAAGGCCGAGCCGTTGGCCTGCTGGGCATACTTGCCAAACTCGATCGTCAGCGGACGGCCCGCCAGTTCTGTGGAAAATACCTTGTAATCCATTCTTCTTCTCTTCTCCTCATTCCATCGGGCTCGCGGCGGCCTGCCGCGGGCGTTTGCGCGCGGCGCCCCCGCCGCGCGTGTGCAAAACAGCCGCGCCGGGCGGGGCGTGCCCGCCGTGGCGCGGTTGCAAATCGAGAGGGCTTTACTTGCGCAGGCCCAGCTGGGCGATCAGGGCGCGGTAGCTCTCGATATCGGTCTTTTTGAGGTAATCCAGCAGGCCGCGGCGCTTACCGACCATCAGCAGCAGGCCGCGGCGGCTGTGGTGGTCCTTCTTGTTGATCTTGAGGTGCTCGTTGAGGTGGTTGATGCGGCTGGTGAGCAGCGCGATCTGCACCTCGGGGGAACCGGTGTCACCCTCGTGACGGGCATAGGTCTTGATGATTTCGGACTTATCCATGGGGTTTGCCTCCTTCAGACTGGCGGCGGGGCCGCCGTGTGGTAATCGCCGCGTCCATAGCGGGCCGTTGGCCTTCGGCAGGCCAGGGGCGCGGTTCTGCCTGGCGCTGTGCGCACGTTCTTTATTTTACCACGGCGCATAGGGTTTGTAAACGCCTTTTGCAAAAGAAAGGGCATCGATTTTTTGCGCCTTGACGCGCGCGGGATGCGGTGCTATGCTCTTGGGGCCGGCAAGACGGCATTTTTTGTCATCTTACGAAAGAAGGAGGATGCTGCCTATGAGGCGGTTGACGGCGCTGGCGCTGGTGCTGGTGTGCCTCACGCCCTGCGCGGGCCTTGCGCAGGAGACGGTGGAGGCGGATTTTGAGGGCGGGCACTGGCTTTACGAGGATACGGCGCAGGGCGTGCGCGTCGAGATCGTACGGCATGAGAATACGGAAAACCGCGTGCTGTGGTACGAGGCGGACCTTGTCTGCGGGGAAGATTCGCCGCTTCGGTTCCTGACGGCCAACGAGGACGCGCCGGGCAGGGGGTTCTGGTACCCGGAGCGGCTGGCGCGGGAGAAGCGGGCGGTCTTTGCCATCAACGACGACCAGTTCGGCCACCGGGTCTACAACCACGACACCGTGGGCGTGATCGTGCGCGGCGGGGAGGTGCTCAGCGAGCGCACGCGAAAGAGCGGCAGCAAGGGCTGGCCTCCGCTGGACACGGCCGCCTTCTTCCCGGACGGGAGCATGCGCGTGTTTGAAAGCGCGGAGCACACGGGCGAGGAATACGTTCAGATGGGCGCGGAGACGGTGCTGGCCTTCGGGCCGTGGCTGGTGCGCGGGGGCGAGATCAACCCCGCGCTGGAAACGTCCTACCGCACCAAGGAGCCGCGCACGGCCATCGGCATGATCGAGCCGTACCACTATGTGGCGGTGTTTGTGGAGGGGCGCATCAAGCGCAGCGGCGGCGTGCCCGTCCAGTGGCTGGCCGAGCGGATGGCCGGGCTGGGCGCGGTGGAGGCGATCAACCTCGACGGCGGCAAGACCAGCTGCCTGCTTTTCATGGGCACGAAGATCAGCCTTTCCAACCCCGACGGGCGGGTGCGCGACGGGCGCAGCGTGTCGGGCCTGATCGGGCTGGGCGAGAGCGAGCTGGTGCCGGAGTGGACGGGGCTGGACAAATAAAAAGGCGGGCGGCGGCATCGGACCCGGCGGGGTGATGCCGCCTTTCCGATACAAGAAGCGCCGCCCTCCCGCAATGGAAGGGCGGCGCTTTGCGTCAGGCGTTGGCGAACTTGCCGCGCACCTTGTCGATCTGCTGCTGCTGGGCCTGCTCGCTGGGGTACCAGCCCTGGGCCGCCATCTTCTGGTAGAGGCCCTCCTGCATGCACAGGCTCTCCTCCAGCGCCTGGTCAAATGCGGTGTGCACGTTCTGCGTGGCGGATTCGATGGTGCCGTGCAGATAGAGGTCGCACACGCCCTTGGTCGTCAGAAGCAGGCTTTCCATGATTTCCTGGTCGTTCATGCCGCGTTCCCCCTTCACATCAGGCCGTAGAGCTTCTGAAAAAGCTGCTGGTGCCGGTTGGCCAGCTGGGTGACGTAGTTTTTCAGCTCCGGGTTCGTAAGCGCCTGCGCGGCCTGACGGCACTGACTTTGCAGAAACGTCTCATGACCCAGCGCGTCCTCGATGTACATGAGCTCTTTGGGGCTCATTTCAATCACCTCCGGCAAACAGGTTTCCCAGTTTCCGGCAGGTTATGCGCGCGCGGCGTACACATGAGCCCGATCAAAAGCGGAGCGCCCGTCATCATGCAGAAGGAATAGCGGTTGCCCACCAGCGGGCCCAGGCATACCGTAAACAGGTACATGAGCAGGCACAGCGCGGCCGCCGCCACGCCCCGGTCGCGCCTGCGGATCGCGCAGGCCAGCGCCAGCAGAGAGAGCCATGTGTACAACGCCGGCTGGATCAGCATGGACAGCACGGGATATGCCCGATAGGTATTGCGGTCAAACAGGCTGAGCATGGCGTCCCGCAGGCCCGGCAACAGGCTTTGCTGCTCCACGCCGAGGTTATCGTAAAACCACAGGTAGATCGCGCCCGTGCGGCTGGTGAAGAGCGTGTCGTCCAAAAACCAGTATCCCTTGCACTGGTAGAGGAACGCGTCGATGTACTCGATGGGATAGTGGAACAGCTCCCGCCCCCAGAACTTGAGGAAGCCCCACAATTCGCCCGGACGGCTGACCTTCAGGTGCAGCTTGACCCGATCGGCACTCCACACGTCATACTGGTCGGCATAGGGCACAAATTCAATGATCTCGTATCCCACGGGGTCCTCCGTGCCATGCAGGGCATAGACGCGGGCGAGCTGCTGCGCAGGCACGCTGAGCATCTCGTTGACCAGGCCGCTTTTGGCGCCCGTGGCCAGCTGCAGGCCCTTGCCCGCGCCCAGTCCCAGCACCAGCACGGCCGCCAGCAGCGCCGTCATGCGCAGGCGCGCGCCCCGGCCCGCCAGCGCCGCCGCAAAGGGGACCAGCAGCGCCAGCGCGTAGGGCGCGTTGTTGCGAAAGAGCACCATGAAAACGCCCACGGCTACCGTGCCCGCCACCCACCGGCGCGAGCGCAGCAGCCGCGGATTGCGCATGACCTGATGCAGCCTGACCGCGAACACCGTGATGAACGCGGCAAAGGGGATATCCTTGGTACAGCCCAGGACATGCAGCGAAATCTGCGGTCCCAGGCAAAACAGCGCCAGCAGCCCAAGCCGCACCCACCGGCGGCAGCCCAGGCGCACAAGGTAGCACAGGCCGTAGGCCAGCGCCCACGCCACGAGGAGCATCTGCGCCACGGAATAGAGCAGCATGCCCAGCGCGTGGCTGCCCAGCAGCCCGCCCAGATCATACAGCCATCCGGTCAGGAGCGTATGCAGCAGCGGGTGATGCGTGCTGAAGATACCCGCCAGATAGTCGGGCAGCTGCGAAAAGGTATCGTAGGCATGGATGCCGGGGTAGAAGGCCAGCAGCATGGGCGTCCAGGCCACAAGCATCAGGACCATGGGGGCCAGCAGGGGGTGCCGGGGGACGCGGGGCGCGGCGGTTGCGGGGTTTTGGGGCGCGCACGCGGGGGTCGCGCTTTGGGGCGCGGTCGCGGGGATCGCGCTTTGGGGCGCGGTCGCGGGGGTCGCGCTTTGGAGCGCGGGTTCGGGGGTCGCGCTTTGGGGCGCGGTCGCGGGGGTCGCGCTTTGGGGCGCGGTCGCGAGGTTCGCGCTTTGGGGCGCGGGTTCGGGGGTGGCGCTTTGGGGCGCGGTCGCAGGGGTCGCGCTTTGGGGCGCGGGTTCGGGGGTCGCGCTTTGGGGCGGGACGAGGGCGGCCATGTGCTCGTCCAGCCACAGGGCGGCCCAGCCGGCGGCGGGGCCCAGGCACAGCGCCGTGCCCAGCGACAAAAGCAGCCCCTCGATGCCGGTCTGCCCCGCGGTGTCCAGCCGGTAGCCCAGCGCCAGCGCCAGCACGAACAGCGCGCCGAACGTACCGAAGCACGCCTTTGCGCGGCGGTCCTGCACGCGCAGGAAGCGCATGCCCGCCACCGACGCGGTTGCCCACAGGAGCACCCACGCGAAGCGCACGCCTCCCGTGGCGGGGAAACCCAGCAGCGCGCAGGCCATGAGGCAGCCCAGCGCGCTCATCAGACAGGCAGCAACGACGGTTCCCCGGTCGGTGCGGAACATCAAAAAACGCCTCCTTTGTACAGGAAACGGGCTGTGCCCGGCGCGCACAGCGGCGGAAGGTAGGCCCGGTATCGGAGAAAAACAGTGGAGAGCCCGCGGCTGCGAGCGCGCAGGCACGCGGCGCTTCCCCGTGCAGGGGCCGGAGGGGCGGGCGCGGGGCGCGAGGCACGCGGCGCTTCCCCGTGCAGGGGCCGGAGGGGCGGGAAGGGGTGCGGGGCACGCGGCGCTTCCTTGCGGCGCGCGGGGCGCGGAGCGCACTTCATTATGATAGGGCCTGCGCGGTCAGCACCCCGCCCATGCCGCCGCCTCCAGAAGCGTGTCCATGACGGGCACGCCGGCGGTCAGAAGCGTTTCGCGGCTCTGGTGGCCGCGGGCGACCAGCACGCATCCCGTGCCCATGGCGCGGGCCACCTCCGCGTCGTGGAGGGTATCGCCGATCATGAGGGTGGACGCGGCGGGCACGCCGCAGCGGGCCAGATAGTCCAGACCCACGGCCTCCTTGCTGCGCGCGTAGATATCGGAAAGGCCCAGCACGTCGGTGAAATACGCGCGGATGGGAAAGCGCGCGATCTGGCTTTCCAGCATGTCGCGGCGCGTGGCCGAGAGCACCGCCTGCCGCACGCCCGCCGCCGCGAAGCGCGCGAGCGTCTCCACCGCGTCCCCATGCAGGGGGACGTTGTCAAAGCCGCGCACGTATTCGGCCATCCAGGCGTGGGCCACGGCCACGAACGTCTCGTCCGTGACCCCGGCGCGCTCGTAGTAGCGGCGCACGGGGAAGGTGAACTGGCGGTGGTACTCGGCCACGCTCCCGATGCGGGGCAGGCCGAAGGCCGGAAAGGTGCGGTTGCGCACGCCGATGGCGTAGGTGAGGTCGTCGAGCAGGGTGCCGTTCCAGTCCCAGAGGACCTGCCGGATGGGGCTGACCGGGGGCGGGGGCGCGGCGTTTGCGGGGGATGGGCCGCACGCGGGGTGCGGGGTGTTTGCGGGGGCGTTGCTGCCCGCCGGACGCGGGGTGTCTGCCGATTGGGGGGCTGGGACATCCGCCGGGCGCGGGGGCGGGCTGCCCGCGGGGCGCGGGGTGTTTGCGGGGGCGCTGCCGCCTGCCGGGGATACGGCGTTTGCGTAGGTGGTGCTGTCCGCCGGGGCCGGGATGTCCGCCGGGCGCGCCCCTCCCTTCGGGCGCGGATCAGTACGCACGGGCGAAGTAGATGAGCTTGTCGGCCTTCTTGCCGCAGCACACGCAGGTATCCCCGATGGGGGTCTGGTCGAAGGGCATGTTGCGGCTGGAGGCGGCGGTCAGCTCCTTGATCCTGTCCTCGCAGGCGCGGTCGCCGCACCACATGGCGCGGGCGAAGCCGCCGTCCACGGCGCGGGTGAGCTCCTCCATGTTGTGCACGTCGGTGATGCGGGTCTGGCGGAAGGCGTCGGCCAGGGCGTACATGTTATGCTGGATATTCTCCAGAAGCCCGGGGAGCATGGCGGGAAGCTCGGTAAGGGCGACGGTCTGCTTTTCGTAGGTATCGCGGCGGAACACGACGCACTGGCCGTTTTCCACGTCGCGCGGGCCGATCTCCACGCGCACGGGCACGCCCTTGAGCTCCCAGTCGTTGAACTTGAAGCCGGGGGAGAGGGTGTCGCGGTCATCGAGCTTGACGCGGATGCCGGCGGCCCTGAGCTGGTCGTAGATCTCGGCGCACTTCTCCATCACGCCGCCCTTGTGCGCGGCCACGGGCACGATGACGGCCTGAATGGGCGCGATGTGCGGGGGGAGCTTGAGGCCGCGCTCGTCGCCGTGGGTCATGATGATGGCCCCGATGAGGCGGGTGGACACGCCCCAGCTGGTCTCATGGACGTAGGTGAGCTTGCCCTCCTTGCTGAGGTACTGGATATTGTAGGCCTCGGCGAAGTTGGTGCCGAAGTTGTGGCTGGTGCCGGCCTGCAGAGCCTTGCCGTCCTGCATCATGGCCTCCATGCTGTAGGTCGCGCGCGCGCCGGCGAACTTCTCCTTGTCGCTCTTGCGGCCCACGAGCACGGGCATGGCCAGCTCATCCTCGGCCACCTCGCGGTAGATGTCGAGCATGCGCATGGTCTCCTCCTGCGCCTCCTCGGCGGTGGCGTGGATGGTGTGGCCCTCCTGCCAGAGGAATTCGCTGGTGCGAAGGAAGGGGCGCGTGCTCTTTTCCCAGCGCATCACGCTGCACCACTGGTTGTACTTCATGGGCAGGTCGCGCCAGCTGCCCACCCACTTGGAATACATGGCGCAGAAGATCGTCTCGCTCGTGGGGCGCACGGCCAGGCGCTCCTGCAGCTTCTCGCTGCCGCCCTGGGTCACCCACGCCACCTCCGGCGCGAAGCCCTCCACGTGCTCGGCCTCCTTGAGCAGCAGGCTTTCGGGGATGAGCATGGGCATGTAGACGTTCTCGTGGCCGCTTTCCTTGAAGCGGCGGTCGAGCTGCTCCTTGATGCGCTCCCAGATGGCGAAGCCGTAGGGGCGGATGACCATGCAGCCGCGAACCGGCGCGTAGTCAACCAGCTCGCTCTTTAGAATCACGTCGGTATACCATTGGGAGAAATCCACGTCGCGCGGGGTGATGTGCTCCACGAAGCCCTGCTTCTTTTCGGTGTCCTTTGCCATGATGCGCCATTCCTTTCTTCGTGCGGATACAAAAAACAGGTTCCCATGCTCCCGGCCATGGCCACGGCCATGCGCTGGGACGAAGGGAGCCTTCGCGGTACCACCCGGCTTAAAACGCTTTCAGCGTGTCGGAAAAGCTCGCCTTCGGCGATCTTTTCCGACGGGGAGTTGCGCCGTCCGCCTACTTCGCCGCCGGCTCGCCGGGCGGCGGACGGCGTAAGGAATGTTTGCGCCTTTGGCGCAAACTCCCCGCCCGCCCGGCAAAGCCGGGCGATACGATTGCAGCTCGGAGGGCCTGCGGGCCCTCCGAACCTCCCCGGAAGGGGACGATCTGAACGCGAAAATGCGTTTTCACCTTTGTTTGCGCCGGATATCGGGGGCGGGCCGTCGGGGATTGGCCGAGGGAGCGCAGAGACGGGGGCGCGCCGGGGTCCGTGACCGCCCTCGCAGCCGGGGAGGCGGCTCTCTTGGCACGGGACAGGGGGGCGCGCGGTTCTCGCGCGTTTCCGGCGCGGGGCCGGGAACGGGGGTATTTTACCACAGACGGCCGGGGTTTGCAACGGGGAAATGAGGCTGCGCGCGGCCTGCCTGCCGCTTCAAAAAAATTGCGCGTCTTTTCCAAAAAACGATTGACAAAGTGACGGGCCTATGCTATGATAATAAACGCCGCTTGAGCGGCAAGTGACGCGGGGTGGAGCAGTTTGGTAGCTCGTCGGGCTCATAACCCGAAGGTCGAGGGTTCAAGTCCCTCCCCCGCAACCAGTATGGCGGCGTAGCTCAGTTGGCTAGAGCATTCGGTTCATACCCGGAGTGTCACTGGTTCGAATCCAGTCGCCGCTACCACAAACCCTGTGAGGCATGCCTCACAGGGTTTTTTTGATGTGCGGGCTTCCGGGGCAGCCTGGCAACCCCTTTCGGGAAGTCCGGCGGGCCGCCCCCTTCAAAGGGCATGCGTATCGCCCGGCTCCGGGCGGCGGGGCGTTTGCGCACGCAGCCAAAGCATCCGGCAAAAATAGGCCCGCGCACCCGGCTGCACGCTAAAACCCGCAAAGCGCAAGGCTTTGCGGGTTATGATGGTACGCCCGGTGCGGTTCGAACGCATGGCCTTCAGAGTCGGAGTCTGACGCTCTATCCAGCTGAGCTACGGGCGCGCGACAGCTCCCGCCGTGCGGCGCACGGAAAGGCCGGAGGGACCCGGTACGCCGCGCTGCGGGCAGAGGATATTGTACCCTCGCAGGGCGGATTTGTCAAGGGTTTTCCCCGATGGCGCAATTCTTCCCGAAAAACACCCAAAATACAGCCGCCCCCCTTGTCAGGCCGGGCGGAATCCTGTATCATAACAGGCAGTGCGGCAGAAGTTCCCGGCGTTCCGGGGAGGATTGGAAGGCGCCGCAGCAGGGTTTGCAGTCTTTGTAGGATGGAAGGATGGATTCACAATGATGAAAATTGGTGTATTGGCGCTCTATGCCCTGATGATGGTGGCGGTGATCGTGCTGACGGCGCGAAAGAAGCTGTCGCTGAACGAATTTCTGCTGGGCGGGCGCAACGTGGGCCCGTGGCTGAGCGCGCTGAGCTACGGGGCCAGTTATTTCAGCGCGGTCATCATCGTGGGCTACGCGGGATCGACCGGGTGGACGGGCGGGCTGTCCGCCGTGTGGTGCGGCATCGGCAACGCGCTGGTGGGAAGCCTGCTGGCCTGGAAGCTGCTGGCCCGCCCCACCCGCCGCATGGGCGAAAAGCTGGGCACGGCCACGATTCCCGGCTTCTTTGAAAAGCGCTACCGCAGCCGGGGGCTGCGGCTTTTGGCGAGCCTGATTATCTTTGTGTTTCTCCTGCCGTATTCGGCCAGCGTGTACAAGGGGCTGGGCGGCATGTTCCAGCGCGCGTTCGGGTTTGACTACGCCTGGTGCGTGACGGCCATCGCGCTGCTGTCCGCCGTGTACCTCTTCGCGGGCGGATACCGCGCCACGGCGGTGACGGACTTCATTCAGGGATTCATCATGCTGGCGGGCATCGCGGCGGTGGTGGTGTACATCGTGCGGGCCGCGGGCGGCGTGAGCGGCGGCGTCGAGGCGCTCGCCGCCGAGGGCATGGGGTCGCTCCTGCCGCCTCAGGGCAAGGGGTCGTGGCTGCTAAGCAACGTGCTGCTCACCTCCATGGGCGTTTTGGGCATGCCGCAGATGATCCACAAGTTCTTCGCCATCCGCGACGAGGGAAGCGTGAAGCGGGCGACGGTGATCTCCACCGCCTTTGCGCTGATCGTGGCGGGCGGCGCGTATTTCGCGGGCAGCTTCGGCCGCGTGGTGCTGGCCAGGATCGCCGCGCCGGACGGCGCGGGCACGCTGTACGACCTGGTCGCGAGCGGGGCGATGTCCATGGACGACATCATGCCCGCCATGCTCACCGACCCCACGGTGGTGGGCATCCCGGACGCGGTGCAGGGGCTGTTTGTGGTGCTGCTGCTGTCGGCGAGCATCTCGACGCTGACCTCGCTGGTTTTGTCCAGCTCGTCGGTGGTGACGCTGGACCTGGTGGGGCCGGTCGCAAAGCTCAGGCCCAGGGGCGCGACGCTGCTGATGCGCGTATTGTGCGCGGCGTTTGTGGCGCTGTCGCTGGCGATCAACTTCTGGATGCAGGATACGCCGATTGTGTCGCTGATGTCGCTGTCGTGGGGCACGATTGCGGGGGCGTTTCTGGCGCCGTTCCTCTACGGGCTTGTGTGGCGCGGGGTGACGAAGGCCGGCGCGTGGGCCGGGGTGATCGGCGGGGCGCTGATTTCGCTGCTTCCGCCGCTGGTTGCGGGGGATATGAGCCTTGCGCCCATGAGTGGGGCCGCGGCGATGATCGCGGGGCTGGTGATTGTGCCGGTGGTGAGTCTGGTGACAAAGCATGTGCCGGGGATGGCGTTTGACGAAGGGTTTTTGGATGAGATTTTCGGGAAGCGGGAGGAAAAAAGAGTGGGGTGCAGGGGCCTCAGGCCCTTGCCGGGGTTTGGGGCAGCGCCCCAAAAACCTCTGCCGCAGCAAAAGCCGTGAGCGTTGCGAGCGACCGAAGGGACGTGAGAAACGCGGCTTGATGCAGGAAGAAGCGGGAGGACGGCGGCGTTTCCGGCGGCAAAGCCCGTCGAGCGTTGCGAGCGACCGAAGGGACGCGAGAAACGCGGCTTGATGCAGGAAGACGCGGGAGGACGGCGGCGTTTCCGGCGGCAAAGCCCGTCGAGCGTTGCGAGCGACC
>ERZ826764.2201-NODE-2201-length-19513-cov-3.369103_pt1 | contig 19513 bp, 21 predicted proteins | sample MGYA00519870_ERZ826764 | MGnify/ENA primary metagenome ERZ826764 (study PRJEB31778, sample SAMEA3449239) | human gut metagenome | biome: human gut; feature: human-associated habitat; material: faeces | place: United Kingdom | collected 2010/2012 ...
CGCTACGTGCGGGATGCGTTTCGGTTTCAGATACTTATACGCCTGCTCGCGCAGCCAGGCGAGCTGGGGCTTCGCGCCGTAGTCGCGCAGCCTTATTATCCGCGCGTACACCGCGCCGTCAAGCACGTCCGCGCCGCGCCGGGACACCAGCATCTCCCGCATCTCCGACGAGGACATCGGCAGCGGCGCCGCGTCTATCACCTGCACTCTCGCTCCGTACAGTTCATGGAACCTGTCGGCGCAGCGCTTTATCTCAGGCAGGTCACCCTCGTCCCTCGGCAGCACGCATAGCGACGCTGCGCTCAGGATAGCCCTGAAATCGTGCCAGCGCTCGAAGCTCGTGAGCATGTCCGTGCCTATGACGAGCCAGAGCTCCGCCCCCGGGTACCTCGCCGCAAGCTCCGCGACAGTGTCCGAGGAATAGCTCTCGCCGCCCCTTTTGAGCTCCATGTCCGAGACTTCGGCCTCCTGGAAGCTCCGAAAGGCCAGCTTTGTAAGCTCAAAGCGTTCCTGCGGCGATGGGCTGCCCTCTGCCAACCGCTTGTGCGGGGGGTCCGCCGCCGGGATCACCAGGAGTTTATCCGGCCCGAGCGCCTCATACGCCAGCCGGGCGGCCCGGACGTGCGCCGGGTGCGGCGGGTTGAAGCTGCCGCCGTAGACCGCTATCCTCATTTCCGCTTCTGGGCCTTGGGCAGTTCTATCTTCGGGTCCGTCTCGTTGCGCTTGTACAGCACGAACTTGCTGCCTATCACCTGAACCTGCTCGGCCCGGCAGCGCTCCGAGAGCGTGTCGCAGGCCTCCCGCGCCGTGAGCATCGAGTTTTCCAGCACGCGGCCCTTCACCAGCTCGCGCGCGCGCAGCGCGTCGGACAGCGCGGCTGTTGTGTTTTCGGTTATTCCGTCCTTGCCTATCTGGAGAATGGTGTCCTCCTTGGCGGCCAGGCCGCGCAGATAGGCCCTCTGCTTACTTGTCAGCATCGCAATACTCCTTCAGCACCTTTGCGAACTCGCGCAGCGCGCGGCCGCGGTGCGATATTTCGTTCTTTTCCTCGTGCGTCATCTCGGCCATCGTGCGCTCCTCGCCCTCAGCTATGAACATCGCGTCGTAGCCGAAGCCGTTCTCGCCCTTCATATACGTCGCTATCCTGCCCTCGCAGGTACCGCGCGCCCGGAGCACGTCGCCGTTCGGGAACACGCAGCATATGGCTGAGACGAACCTGGCTTCACGATGTTCCACACCCTCGAGCTTCTTCATCAGGAATTTGCGCCTGTCTAGGTCGGAATCCTCATGGTTGCCCGTATACCTGGCGCTGTGAACGCCCGGCTCACCGCCGAGCGCGTCCACCTCAAGGCCCGAGTCGTCGGAGACGGCGGGCAGGCCCGTGGCCTTCATCGCGGCCTCGGCCTTGAGGAAGGCACCCCCATGCGCGTACCGGTCCTGGAGTTCTGCTACAAGAACGACGATCTCGGCGACCCGATGGTCAACAATTACCATATCCTCGCTGCCGGCTTTGCAACGCAGGAGGAGATTGATAAGATCAGCTCGATGGCTCTGAAGGTCAACGAGCTCATGCTGGAGTTCTTCAAGAGCATCGGCGTTGACCTCATCGACTTCAAGATCGAATTCGGCAAGACCTCCGACGGCGAGATTATCCTCGCAGACGAGATTTCCCCGGATACCTGCCGTTTCTGGGACATCAACACCCATGAAAAGCTCGATAAGGACCGTTTCCGCCGCGACATGGGCGGTGTGGAAGAGGCTTATGCCGAAATGATGAAGCGCATCGGCCTGAACTGACTGTAAAGCATATAACGAAACGGAGTCCCCGAAAACGCGGAGGCTCCGCAGTCGGTGCAGTACAGACCCCGATTCAGCGTGTCGCACTTATGACAGATCCAACAGAACTGCTGCGGCTCGTCCTCCTCGTCATCCGCCGCCGAAGCGTCCTTCGCCGCCAGCGCCGCGATTGAAAAAACAACCCCGGCAGCCAAAAAGAACAACTGCAGAAAGAAACCTGCACCGAGATAGGAAGAAAGCCCTCCCAGCCCGGAAATCTGCAGCGCCGCGCCGAAGACGAACGCAACGGCCGCGCCTGCCGAAAACGCCTGCCGCACCGTCGCAAGAAGCGCGCAGAAAAAACCGAAAAACAGCAGCAGAAAAGCCGGGAAAGGCGAGGCTGTCCCCTCCCCCGCCAGCCGATCAAAGGCATTCATAAGAAGCTCCACCCCCGTCACTTTATAGTTGGGCAGAGAGACAAACGGAAAAAAATACATAAACAGCGCGCAGACCGCCATGCAGACGGCGACGACGGCATATGCCTTTTTACGTCCCATAACGGCACACCTCCCGAATCGGTTCCGGCGTCGGCATTCCTCCGCCGCACGCACAGAACGGCAAGACCGGCTCCTGCATTTGTACATTCCTCCAATAAAAAAGTGCGCAGCCGGAGCTGCGCACCGAAAAACGCATCTCCGATTGCTGTCACACAAACTTCGGCAAACCGCAGGGAATGCACAAATGGAGATTGCATTTTTACCGAATGGATAAAAATACAGCCCCTGCAATCTGCCGGATTCAGTTTGTGTGACAAGGGTATCTTACCACATCCGCGCGGAATTGTCAAGGAAGCGGACGCGAACGGATGCCGCCGCGCGGGAGTTTTATTTTCTTCGCCCGCAGACTTGACATGCGCGCGCCGCAGTGCTATATTGAGAAAAACGGATAAAATGAAAGGGCATGCCGAGTATGACAAACCGAAAGAACTGGCCCGTCGGCCTCTCCACCTCGCACTTCGGAGCGCTGGCCGGCCGCGAGGCCGGGGTCTTTGCCGAATACCGCAGGGCGGGCATCCGCATCGCCGAGCTTTCGCAGTCCGACGGGCAGCTTATGGCCGCCGGCTTTTACGAACATCCGCGCAGAATCCGCGACGCGGCGGAGGCCGAGGGCGTGACGCTGCGTTCGTTCCACATACCCTTCTCGCAGACACTGCATCCCGCCAACCTCGACCCTGCTGCCGACCGCGCGGCGATGGAACGCATCCGCCGGTCGATGCACGCCGCCGCCGAAGCGGACATCCGCATATTTATCGTCCACCCGTCCTCCGAACCCATCGGGGAAGCCGAACGGCAGGAATGCCTCAGTCGCTCGCGCGAAAATCTCGCCCTGCTCGTTCGGGAAGCGGAAGCAATCGGCGCAAGGCTCTGCGCGGAAAACCTGCCGCGCACCTGCCTGTGCAACAGCAGCGCGGAGATGATCGCGCATCTGAAAGCGATCCCCGGTCTGTATATGTGCTTTGACAGCAACCACCTGCTCGGCGAGGCGAACCCCGATTTCCTGCGCAGGCTGTACGAAGCCGGTCTGGCGGGCCGCATCGGAAGCGTGCACATCTCAGACTACGATTTCACCGACGAACGGCACGAGCTGCCCGGCAACGGCAAAAACGACTGGCCGGCCATCGTCGCCGGACTGGAGCGGCTGGACTACGACGGTCCCTTCCTTTACGAGCCGCACGCGAATGCGGCCGGCCGCGCGGTCATTACACCTGCGATGGTCGCCGAAAACCGCAGCCGGATTCTGAGCGAAAGCGTTTGACAAACACGGCGCGGTTTGCTATAATGAAGCAGACCCGCCGCGGCGGAAAGAACACCGAAAAATGATAGAAATACAACGAAGCGGAGGCTTCCTGAAATGACCAGACGCGAATCGCGTGAAGCGGCGATGTGCCTGCTTTACGAATACAGCTACAACACGCATAAGACTCCCGGGGAAATCGTCAACGCCGCCGTGGAGAACAGGGAGGAAAAGCTCTCGGGCTTTACGCGCGAGCTGTTTACGGGCGCCTGCTCCCGGCTGCCGGAGATCGACACCATCCTCACCGCGTCGGCGGACAACTGGCGGCTGGGACGCATTGCGCGCGTGCCGCTGGCCGTGCTGCGGCTGGCGGTCTACGAACTGCTGACGACGGGGCCGGAGAATGAAAAAATCGTCATCAACGAAGCGCTTGAAATCTGCCGCGCTTACGCCGACGAGAAAGCCGTCGCCTTTGTCAACGGCGTGCTGAGCAAGGCGGTCGTCGCCGTCGGGAGCGCACGGACATGAACGCGCCCGAGATCCGCACGCTGACCGTCACCGAGCTGAACACGCTGGCCAAGGATTATTTGGAGAACCTGCCGCTCTTTCGGAATATCAGCGTCAAGGGCGAGCTGTCCAACGTCACGCTGCACCGCACGGGGCATATTTATTTTTCCATTAAAGATGAGGGCGCGGCCGTCTCGGCCGTGATGTGGAGGAGCGACGTCTCCTCGCTCGACTTTATGCCCGAAAACGGGCAGAAGGTCACAGCCGAGGGAAGGGTGACGCTCTGGGTCCAGCGCGGGCAGTACACCTTCAACGTCCGCTCGATGCGGAAGGACGGCGCGGGCGACCTGTTCGCCGCGTTCGAGGAGCTCAAACGCAGGCTGGCCGCCGAAGGGCTGTTCGACGCGTCGCGCAAGAAGCCGCTGCCCAAATACCCGCGCACCGTCGGCATCATTACCGCGCCGACGGGGGCCGCCATCCGCGATATGATCAACGTCACAGGCCGGCGCTTCCCGCTGGCGAAAATCCTGCTCTATCCCACCCTCGTCCAGGGAGACGGCGCCGCGCCGCAGATGATCGAGGCGCTGCGGGCGTTCAACCGCGAAAAAAAGGCCGACGTCATCATTCTCGGACGCGGCGGCGGCTCGACCGAGGACCTGTGGGCCTTCAATGACGAAGCCCTCGCGCGCGCCGTCTGTGCGTCCGAAATCCCGGTCGTCTCGGCCGTCGGCCACGAGGTCGACTATACCATCTGCGATTTCGCCGCCGACCTGCGCGCCCCCACGCCGTCGGCCGCGGCCGAGCTGGTCGTCCCCGACCGGGCCGAGACCAAGCGGCGGCTGCAGAACGTCATCACCGCGATGCGCAAGCCGCTCGCCGACAAAATCCAGTCCGAGCGCCGCGTTTTGCAGGCGCTGCGCGGAAACCGTGTGCTGACCGACCCGCTGGCCTCCTTTGACGAGCGGCGGCTGGCGTTGGGCGCTTTGGACGACAAGCTCTGCCTGTTCGCCGAAACGGCCGTCACAAAAAGCCGCGAACGGCTGCACGCGCTTGCCGGACGGCTGGAATCACTCAGCCCGCTTTCGGTACTCTCGCGCGGCTACGCGGCCGTGTTCTCGGCCGGCGGCCGGGTCATCAACAGCGTTTCGCGCGTGCCGGACGAACCCTTTGAGGTGCGGTTCGCCGACGGCGGCGTGCGGGTCGCCCGCACGGACGAATGAACGGCCGCAGGTTTGAGGGCGGGACATTCGAGGGGATCGTCAAAAAGGACTGCACGCTGGAGGGGTATACCTTCTGCGACTGTACCTTTTCCGGCTGCGTGCTTGAAAACGTCAGGCTCGTCCGCTGTGCGTTTTCCGGCTGCCGCTTTACCGGCTGCCGCGTCTCGGAGCCGGAAACGCTGCATTCCACGGTCAGCCTGGCCGTCCTGACAGACTGCGCCCTCGTCGGCGTGGACTGGGCCCGGCTGCTGCCCGCCGGGATGTTCGCCGAGCCGCTCGAAGCGATGAAAGGCTGCCGGCTGAAATACAACGGTTTTTCAAAATCAACTTCCGCAAATTCACCTTCTCCGGCTCGGACCTGATCGGCTGCACGTTCGGCGAATCCGAGCTTGTCGAATACGATTTTCGGGACTGCCGGCTGGACCGCACCGAATTTTTCCACTGTGACCTGCGCCGGTCGGACTTCCGCAGCGCCGTCGGCTACCAAATCGACGCTGCGGCCAACAAACTTAAGGACGCCGCCTTTTCCCTGCCCGAGGCCTTCCGTCTGCTGCACGGGCTGGGCATCCGTCCGGACGGATAAAACTTGTTAAACGGAGCAAAGCTATGACAGACACGACTGAAAACAAACTGACCTTTGAAGAAGCGATGAAGCAGCTCGAGACCATCGTGCGCGACCTCCAGAGCGGCAATGCGCCGCTGGAGAAGTCGCTTGAGCTGTTCAAGGAGGGCAGCGCCCTCGTCGACTACTGCACGAAGCTGCTGGACAGCGCCGAACAGGAGGTCAAGAAGCTCGTCCCGAATCCCGACGGCACGCTGCGCGAGGAGGCGCTGGACCAGGCATGAACGGCTCTCTGACCGACGCGCTGCAGGCGGTCGCTTCGCGCACCGACGCGTTCCTCGACCGCTTCCTCGCCTACGACCCCGGCTGCCGCGCCGCGCGGCTGTTTGAAGCCATCCGCTATTCCTCGCTGGACGGCGGCAAGCGCATCCGGCCGTTCGTCGCCTTCGCATTCGCCGACGCGCTGGGCGCTTCCCTGCCCGACGAATTCGCCGCGGCAGTGGAGTTGATCCACTGCGCCTCGCTCATTCACGACGACCTGCCCGCGATGGACAACGACGATTTCCGCCGCGGCAAGCCCGCCAATCATAAGAAGTTCGACGAAGCGACGGCCATCCTCGCGGGCGACGCGCTGCTCATCAAAGCCTTCGGCCTGCTTGCCGACGCGGACACAGAAGCGGAGAAGCGCGCCCGTGCCGCATCCCGGCTGGCGTTTTATGCCGGCGCAGACGGGATGTGCGGCGGGCAGCAGATCGACCTCGACCACACCGGCAGAGCAGCCGACGGCGACGTCCTCCGCGAGCAGGACGAAAAGAAGACCGGCGCGCTGCTGGCGGCCGCCGCAGAGCTGGGAACGATTGCCGGCGGCGGCAGTCCCGCCCAAATGAAGGCCGCCGCACAATACGGCGTCGCACTGGGGATGGCCTTCCAGATGGTCGACGACCTGCTCGACCTGCGCGGCAGCGCCGCAGCGATCGGCAAGACTGCCGGGAAGGACGCGGCGGCCGGCAAGGCGACCTATCCGGCACTGTTCGGCGCCGACGAAACCGAGCGCCTCGCCGCCGCATACAGCGCACAGGCAAAGGAAGCGCTGGACGCCTTCGGCGACGGCGCAAAGGCCGCCTTGCTCTATGAACTGACCGATTTCCTCCTTGCGCGCGACCGCTGAGGCCGGCAGGCGGACATCGCGCCGGACGGAGACCGTTCGTGCAAGCCTTCCTGACCACATGATTTCGGAAAAATCTCAAACGGAAACATATTCAAGCATTATACGAGAGCCGCACGTCATCCTGCCGCCGCGTCCGAAAAAGAAACGGAACGCCGCCAAACCATCAAGGCTTCAGCCGTGCATTGCGCGGTACTGCCTTTAGGCATAGCCGTCCGGGCACGCCATATGGCCCGCCGACCGGTAATCCGCAGAAAGCGCGCAGAAGCGATTCGGCGTTTACGCCGCCGGAAGGCCGGACGGTGAACGCGTCGTTCGGCTGCTGCTTGCAGGATGCAGGGGTTCCCCTGCGTTTTTCAGGATTCCGTCAGCATTTCCCCTCACGTATGACGCTTTTCCCTGTTTTTCCTTTCCGCGCCTATCATCTGCGCCTGCAAAGACTGCGGGAGCCGTTTGAAAAACGGGGTTGAAAAACAGGGAAAAGCGTGATATAATAAAATTGTCATTTGGGTCGCGCAAACACGTTTGCAAACAGCTCTGCCGCACCCGCAGTCGATTCCCGTCCCGCAGCGAAGCCGACAATCCGCCAAGCGGGCTGTGACGGTGCCATTTTCGGATAAATGCACAGTGCTTGCGGCCGCGCCGTATTTTTCCGCGCATTTTTATCAATAATAAATACAAGCAAAACCCAGAGCACAGATGCAGCCGTCTTTGCATACGGAACCGCCGCATCTGTATCCGACGCATCCGTGAGCAGACGGCACGGGCCGGAGCAAAAGCAATGTTCTGACCGGCTCAAACGACTTTCGCCATTGCATATGCCGGAGGTGCATACGGCCCGGGCGCACGGGCAGATATCCGTTTCTTCGTGACGAAACGCTTCCCCGCCCCTCTTTTTTCGGAGATGCGGCGCCGCTTAACGGCACACGCACAGGCGCTGCGGCCGATACGCCCCTCGCCCATGCGGATGCGTGCGGATATCCGGCATTGCCGTCCCGCCGCGGGCGCGGCTGATAAAAATCAAATTTTCCGTGATGGCGCAGTATCCTTAGTTAATCCGTCGTTTCTGAAAGCGTGCCTAAAAATACGCAGGATGGCATATCGATGAAGCTCCTTGTGCTTGCTTTTTACGCCCAGTTTAGGGTGAGTGCTGGGAGATTGGTCTGCGGGCTGCCCGTAACGGCATACGGGAGCTGACCCGCTTTCCTTGGAGGCTTTTTTCTGTGGGCGAGCGGCCTTCCGGGCCGCAGGCGCTTACAGAATTAAGATTAAACCTATCGCGCGGTGCGTTTTATGATGCTGTGGATAGATGTAGCCTGCCTTGCGTGGCTATGGCGGATGGGGTCGCAAACGCCGGCGAAGCGGCGACGGCCGAATCGCCCGGTCTTATAGCCCCTGAAATCATGGCTGCAAAAGAGGATAGGAAACGGTAGCGGATTATGGAGGAAATCTCCTAGGCTGTTCAGACAAAGCCCGTTTGCTTTTATCGGGCGTCTGAGACGCGATGCGGATTGCAGTGTGGACTTAAAGGCAATCATGTCCCGGCGATGGCGACACGCCGGCTTCGGCTTTAATGGGAAACCGCTCTGTCGGCGACGAAGAGCAGCCGTCGGGGAAATCCAACCTGACCGTATGCCACAAGGTTTACGCGTCGCGCCGCCATCCAAAAAAGCACGTTTGAAATCCCATATTGCGTAAAAACAGCGCAGCGAAATAATCAAAGTTCACCTGCTTTATGCGCAAATTCCGTCTGAAAATGGGCTTCGGCCCGGTTCTGCCGGCTTCGTCGGCGCAGGCGAATTTCATCAACTTTTGTGCCGCGAGCTTGGCGGCGGAATGGAGATTTATCATTTATGCAAAATCCGTCCGACGGCCCGTTGCGCCGGAAGAAGGAGAAAGAGAAGGGCCGTAAGCGGCAGATGCGCCGCTGGGCGCTGACCGTGCTGCTGGCCAGCTTTTTCATTACGGCGCTGCTGTCTCTGGCCTCCGGCGAAATCATAGAGACGCTGCCGATGTTCGCATCGATCATCGTGCTTATCCTGTTTGTCTCGCTTGGCATCGTATTCGACATCATCGGCCTTGCGGTCGCCACGGCGGACATCACCGCCTTCAATTCGATGGCCGCCCGCAGGCTGAAGGCCGGCAGGAAGGCCGTTTGGCTCATCTCCAATACGGAAAAGGTCTCGTCCGTCTGCAACGACGTCATCGGCGACATTGCGGGCGTCGTCTCCGGCGCCACGGGCGCCGCCATCGCCGCGCAGCTTTTTTCCGCTTCCGAAGCCGAATTTTGGCTCTCCCTGATGCTGACCTCGCTCATTGCGGCGATGACCGTCGGCGGCAAGGCGCTCGGCAAGCAGTACGCCGTCCGCTACAACGAAAAAATCGTTTACTGGGTCGCCAGACTGCTGTGCGGATTCAGAAAATGACGCCGCAAGGCGCAAGCCATTTACAGTTAGGACGTTTCCGATGCTTATCGAAAAGATCAATTCTCCCGCCGACGTAAAAAAGCTGTCGGCCAAAGAACTGACCGCGCTTGCCGAAGAGCTGCGCGGCAGGCTGATAGACGTGATATCCAAAAACGGCGGTCATCTTTCCTCCAACCTCGGAGTGGTCGAGCTGACCGTCTCTTTGCATTTCGTCTTCGACTCGCCCGACGACCGCATCCTGTGGGACGTCGGACACCAGAGCTATGTACACAAGCTGCTCACCGGCCGCCGGGATCAGTTTGACACGCTGCGGCAGTTCGGCGGCCTGTCCGGCTTTCCCAACCCCACGGAAAGCGCGCACGACGCGTTTGTTGCCGGGCACTCGGGGAATTCCATTTCGGCGGCGCTCGGCTTCGCGGAAGAGGAAGCGCGGAAAGGCAGCGGCCGCTTTACGGTCGCCGTCGTCGGCGACGGCAGCTTTACCAACGGAATGATCTACGAGGCGCTGAACAACTGCGGCAATAAAAGTTTGCGGCTGATCATCGTCCTCAACGACAATGAAATGTCCATTTCCAAAAACGTCGGGGCGGTGAGCAGCTATTTTTCCCGCTTCCGCACCGGCGGCCGCTATCTCCGCTTCAAACGGGTAACGGCACGGCTGCTGCTGGCGCTGCCGCTGATCGGCAGGCCGCTTTTCCGCCTGCTTCGCGGCGTCAAAAACCTATTCAAGCGCATCCTCGTGTCCGAAAACCTGTTCGAGCTGCTCGGCTTTGCATACATAGGTCCGGTAGACGGCAACAACATAAGCCGCCTGAACACGGTGCTGCGTGAAGCGAAAAGTATGGAAAAACCCTGCGTCGTCCACGTCTGTACAACCAAAGGGAAGGGATATCCCGGCGCCGAGCAGCGGCCCGACGCCTACCATTCGGTCGGCGCGTTTGACAAAGCCTGCGGTATTGACCCGGACGGCTGCTGCACCGGCTTTTCCGCACTGTTCGGCGAGATTGTCTGCGCACATGCGCAGGCCGATCCCGCGCTCGTCGCCGTCACCGCCGCAATGTGCGACGGGACGGGGCTGTGCGCCTTCCGCTCGATGTTCCCCGACCGGTTCTACGACGTCGGCATCGCCGAGGAACACGCGCTCACCTTTGCAGCTGGGCTTTCCGCTGCCGGCGCGCACCCCGTTCTGGCGATCTATTCCTCGTTCTGCCAGCGCTGCTTCGACCAGATCCTGCACGACGCTGCGCTCCCCGCGCTGCCTGTGGTGCTGGCCATCGACCGCGCTGGACTCGTCTATGCCGACGGGCCGACACACCACGGCGTGTTCGACGTTTCCTTCCTGCGGACCGTTCCCGGGATGACCGTATATTCGCCCGAAACCGCCTCCGAGCTGCGTGATTCGTTCGACAAGGCTTTTGCCTCCAAAACGCCTGCCGCCGTCCGTTATCCCAAAAGCAGCGAATGCGCAGAAGATACGGGGGCATACACCGTCTGTGCGGACGGCGACCTCAAATACCGCGATTTCGGAAGCCCGAAAAAGGTTGCCGTCACCTACGGCCGGATGGCGGCGGACGTTTGTGCCGCAGCCGCGCTGGCCGGCGACACGCGAGTCGTCAAGCTCGTCAAAATCCATCCGATTGATTATAAAGCCCTCGGCGCGCTGCTCGACGGCGCCGAAGCGCTGCTGCTGTGCGAGGAGGGCATCCACGCCGGCGGCGTAGCCGAGGGCATCGCCGCAGAGCTTGCGGGCGGCCGCAGGACCCGCATCCGCGCCATCGAGGGCTTCGTCCCCCACGGCGACGCGAAAGCACTCAAGCAATTGCTTGGCTTCCTGCCCGAGCAGCTTGCCGACGACCTGCGGGGGCTGGAAGCATGAGGCTGGACGCGCTGCTGTTCCAAAAGGGCCTCTGTGAAAGCCGCACCCGTGCCGCCGCGTACATCCGCGACGGAAAAGTGACGGTGGACGGCGCCGTCGTCCGCAAGCCGTCGGCCGATACGCCGGAGGACGCCGTCCTGGAGATTGACGCCGATTCCCCTGCCCTTGTCTCCCGCGCGCAGCAGAAGCTGGAGGCAGCGATGGCGCATTTCGCGCTCGACTGTGCCGGACTGACTGTACTGGACGTCGGCGCATCGACCGGCGGCTTTACCCGCTGCCTGCTCGACCGCGGCGCAAAGCATGTTTATGCGCTCGACGTCGGGCACGGCCAGCTCCACCCCTCGCTGCGCACCGATGGGCGCGTGACGGCGATGGAGGGAGTCAACGCGCGGCACATCACGCCTGATTTGTTTCCCATCCCGCCGCAGATGGCGGTGATGGATGTTTCGTTTATTTCGCAGGCGCTCATTTATCCCGCGCTCGCCGCCGTACTGATGCCCGGCGGCACGCTCGTCACGCTTGTAAAGCCCCAATTCGAGGCGGGACGCGCGCACATCGGCAAGGGCGGAATCGTAAAGCCCTCCGAGGCGCTTTTCGACGAAATCTTTGCCCGCCTGCAAGGCACGGCGGCAGAATGCGGCCTTGAACTGCGGGGGCGCATGCCCTCTCCCATCCGCGGCGGCGACGGAAACGCCGAGTTTCTCGCGCTGTTCGTCCGCGCGGAAGGGACCGGGGCAACGGAAAGGACGGAGAAAAAGGGATGAAAAACATCGCCGTGCTTCCAAACCGGCAAAAGACGCGCGCGGCTGCGGCCGCAGCCGACGCGGTGCGCTTCCTGCGCCGCTGCGGCCTGCGCGTGCTGGCCGAGACGGAGAACCGCGACATCGTCGACGCGGACGAATACCGCTCGATTGCAGACGGCCTGTTTGCCGCCTGCGACGCCGCCGTCGTGTTCGGCGGGGACGGCACGCTGCTGCGCTACGCCGTCGAAACGGCCAAGGCGTCGCTGCCGATGATCGGCGTCAATTCCGGCACGCTCGGCTATCTGGCCGAGCTGGAGCAAGACGAGATCCCCCAGCTCGCCGCGCTCTGCGGCAACGACGTCCGCATCGAAGAACGGATGATGCTGGAAGCGTCCCTGGACGGACGGGTGATCGACTACGCACTCAACGAAGCGCTCATCTCGCGCGGCGCCGCCGTGCGGATGCTCGAGTTCCGCCTCGACTGCGACGGGACGGCCGCCGCCACCTACCGCGCGGACGGCCTGATCCTTTCCACCCCCACCGGATCGACCGCTTACGCGATGTCGGCCGGCGGCCCCATTGTCGACCCGCGTCTGGACGCGTTTGCCGCCTGCCCCGTATGCCCGCATGCATTTGCAGCGGCACGGGCGCTGGTCTTTTCACCCGAATCGGTGCTGACGGCGACTGTTGCCGCCGCCGAGCCGGATAAAATCCTGCTCACATGCGACGGACGCACCGTCGCCGAACTGCAAAGCGGCGATTGCGTGTCCGTGCGCCGCGCCGCGCTGCGCACACGGCTCATTCGCATCAAAAAGGATGCGTTCTACCAGACGCTTTACAAAAAATTCAACGCGGGAAGGAGCATATAGATGAAACGCAGCCGACAAAAGGCAATCCTCACCCTACTCAGCCAGCGGCGCATCACCACGCAGAAGCAGCTTTGCGACGCGCTGCTCGAGCAGGGCTTCCGCGTCACGCAGGCCACTCTCTCGCGGGACATCGCCGAGCTGGGACTGACAAAATCCGAAAACGGCTACGGACTGCCACGCGTCAGCACCAATGAAATGGCCGATGCAAAAAGCATTAAAATCCTGTCCGAAGCCGTCCGCGAGGTCGACTGCGCAGAAAACATCGTCGTTGTCAAGGCACTCACCGGGATGGGCAGCGCCGCCGGCGCCGCCATCGACCATCTGCACCTTCCGGAGGTGGTCGGTTCCGTCGCCGGTGACGACACGGTCATCATCGTCGTGCGCAGCGCGGAGGCGGCGATGGTACTGCGCGAGCGGCTGTTGGAGCTGCTCGGGTAACCGGTTCCAGGGGAGTTGTGGTCGAAATGCTGAAATTTCTGCACATCGAGAATATTGCCGTCATCAAGCGTCTGGACCTGTCTCTCGGACCCGGCTTCAACGTCTTCACCGGCCAGACCGGCGCGGGCAAGAGCATCATCCTTGATTCGCTGCTGCTGCTCTGCGGCGCGCGGAGCGACCGCGACCTGATCCGCACAGGCGAGCAGAAGGCGGTCGTCGAGGGCGTTTTCGAAATCGGCGAAGCAGCGCTGCCCGTGCTGGCGGAATACGGCGTCGAGCCGGAGGACGGCGAGCTGTTCCTGACCCGCACGCTGACCGCCGACGGCAAGAGCGGCGCGCGTGTCAACGCGCGGCCCGTGCCCCTGTCGGTGCTGCGCGCCATCGCTGCGAAGCTGGTCACCGTCCACGGCCAGCAGGATACCCAATCCATCCGCTCGGAGCAGGAGCAGCTTTCGATGCTCGACGGATACGCCGGAAACGAAACCGTCCGCGCCGAATACGACGCCGCGCGCGCCGAATACATACAGAAAAAGCAGCGCTATGAAGCGCTTTGCGAAAGCGAAAAGGACAGCGCCGTGCGTGCCGAAATCTTAGCCTTCCAGTCGGCCGAGCTGACCGCCGCAAACGTAAAAAAGGGTGAGGAGGATGCGCTGCTGGAAGAACGCAGCCGTCTGGTCAACACCGAAAAGATCGCCCTGCTGGCGAACGCCGCCTACGATGCGCTTACCGGCAGCGACGCCGCCGCCGAGCTGTCCGCGTCCGCCGCCGACGCGCTTGAAAAGCTGTCCGCTTATATCCCTGCCGCTGCGGCGCTTGCCGAACGGGTCAAAAGCGCGATGTTCGAGCTGGAGGACGTGGCCGAATCGCTCCGCGACTACCGCGAAGCCGAGGAGCCGGGCGCACGGCTCGACAAGCTCGAACAGCGCCTGTCCGACATCCAGGGGCTGCGAAAAAAATACCGTACCGACGCCGACGGCCTGTCCGACCTGCTGGACGAGATCAACACCTCGCTTTCACAGCTCGAGCATTTCGACGAGCACCTCGCCGAAGCTGCGCAGGCGCAGCAGGAGGCGCTGGCCGCACTGCAAAAGCGGGCCGATGCGCTGTCCAAGACCCGCGTCAAGGCCGCCGCCGCGTTCGAAAAGGCGGTCGGAAGCGCACTGGCCGAACTGGATATGCCGAAGGTGGTCTTCCGCATCTCCCTCACACCGTCCGAGCCCGGGCCGTCCGGCGCGGATAAGGTCGAATTCCTCATCTCCGCCAACGCGGGGGAGGCGCCCCGCCCGCTGGGCAAGATCGCCAGCGGCGGCGAGCTTTCCCGCATTATGCTGGCGATGAAAAGCGTGTTCGGCGGCGGCGAAAGGACCTCCGTGTTCGACGAAATCGATGCCGGTATCTCCGGCAGCACCAGCTATAAGGTCGGCCGGAAGCTGCACGCGCTTTCCGCCGGCACCGGCGCGCAGCTTTTGTGCGTTACCCACTCGGCGCAGCTTGCCGCGCAGGCCGACACGCATTACCTGATCGAAAAGCAGGTCGAGGGCAGCCGTACCGAAACACGCGTAACGCTGCTGGATAACGCCGGACGCGAAAACGAGTTGGCCCGCATCCTCGGCGGCGAATCTGTCACCGAGGCCGCGCTCCTCGCCGCAAGGGACCTGCGCATGAAAGCCGAACGGTAACCGAACGGGGTTTTGCTCCAAATCCCATTTATATTCTCTAAGACTTTTAAGAAACGGGATTGTGAAAGGAAATAGCCCTCAGCCGAGGCTCAGGAGTGACTTTTTTCAGCAGTCTGCAAAATGGAACGGTATGCTGTTCGGCCGAACAGGCCTCCGCTGTATGGAACAACCCGGCCGCACCTCTATGCAAAGAATACCGGAAACCATCCGCAGCAATTCCGGCCAAAACGTTCCGATGCTCCGGCTGTGCGAGACGCACCGGATCTGTTTGAATTGCGCTTGCGGGAAATCCGCTCCGCTTTTTGCTTTTCCACGGCGCGGGGAACCGCACATCGAAAACAGCCCCCGCAGCCGGTTGCGCAGTTCGGAAAACAGCGCCGCCGCGTCATGAACATGGCTTTTCGCAATCCGTCGGAAACGCTGTATCCCAAAAATCCCCTGACAAACTGTTCCGTCCTTCTCCCGAACGGCAAAGACCGGCTCTTTCAATAAAAAAGACTGTCTGCCGCATAGCCTGCTACGAAGCGTCAGACGATTGCGCCGCCGGCATTCCCTGCCATCCGGCAAAATATACCGTGCCCATCCATTCGGGAACCGCATAAGCCGGAACGCGCCCGTGTTCCGATTCCGTCCGCGCCACGCCGGTTCTGCCGCAGCAGGGCCGGCTCCAAAAACCATTTTCTTCTCCGCAGGCCGCGCGCCATATTCGGAGATGACACATAAAAAATTTTACGAAACGGGGTATTTCCATGAAAAAAGCGCTTTCCCTCTTCCTCTGTTTGCTGCTGCCCGTGCTGATGCTCGCCGCCTGCGGCCAGCCGGCCGACGACCGCACGCCGGAGGAACTGTTCTACGCCCTGCCCGTCTCCTCGGGGATCACCGAAACGCTTGAGGACTCGGCGCTGTACGACCTGTTTGCATCCGGACAGCCGCTGCGGATGAATGTGGATTTCTCGCTCGACAAATTCACGATCCCCATGCAGGCCGACCTGTCGGGAACCGCTTTCTCCTTTTCGATGGACTGCAATTCCAAAGCGGATCTCCGCGGCAATCTGACCGTTGATATGCCGGACGAAAAAGTCGCCTGCGACCTCCTGATGACCGGCGAAAACGCCTATGTGTTTTCTGACACGCTCGGCGAAAAATGGCTGCCGATCCCGATTTCCTCTTTGTTCGGGCAGACGGGTATTGATCTGGGAAATGAGCTTTCCGCTTCGCTCAACACGCAGCTTCTCACGCGCATCGAGCCTGTGCTGACCGGCTGTCTGGATGCGATGCTGAACGCTTTGCGGTCCTATCCGCTGACCACCGAGCAGGTCTCCGTCGTCTGCGGGGAGTTGGAGGAAACCGGCACCGCCGTCACGCTTGAACTGACCGCCGAGCAGCTCATCACGCCGCTGGCGGGCGCGCTGACCTACCTGCGCGACAGCAGCGACGCCTATAGCCTTATCACCGAGCTGTCGGGCGAACCGATGACCGAAGCCGAATACCGCGAAGCGATTGACGACGCGATTGCCGAGCTCAACGAAAGCGCGTCCGAACTGCCCGACATCTCGCTCAAGCTGACGCGCACCTTCAAGGAGGGCCGCCAGCTCTCCGCCGCCTTCACGCTTACGGGCGACGATAGCATTGAAGTTGCCGGCGAGCTGATCACGCTCAACCCGAGCAGCAGAAAGCAGGCCTTCTCGCTGGACGTGCGTGCCGCACAGCAGGGCGCCGAGCTTCTGACTCTGACGGCCGACGGCTCCCGGAACGGCGGCGAAAAGCTGCTTTCCGCCTCTCTGAAGGCCGAGGACGCGGATGTCACGCTGCGCTACACGGAAAGCAGCAGCGGCGTCGACGCTTCCCTCAATATTGCAGATGCGTACGGCGACGGTCTGACCGGCTCGTTCACTCTGAAGGGGGAAGAACTGAACGCCTCGCTTGCACCGACCGAAGGCGGCAAACAGCAGCCCGCCCTCCTCACGCTCACGGGCAGAGTCCGGCAGAGCGACAACGCGTTTGACGCCGACCTTGCGCTCAGCGTCGGCGCGGACGGCATGCGCATCTCCATCCCTCTCCGGATGAGTATGCAGCAGAATAAGAACGGAATCGAAATGCGCTTCTCCACCTCGCTTGAAATGTCCGGAACACTCGATTTTGCGTTCAGCGGCAGCTATTCGATCGTCAAAATCGACGACTTCACCGTCGAAGCGCCATCCAATGTCTGCACACCCGAGGAAGCCGAGGAGATCCTCGGCAGCAGCCTGCCGGTTTCCGGCCTGCCCGAATTCGATTTTTAAGACGATGCAGCTCTACGATCTGCACGTCCATACCGCTCTGTCATCCTGCGCCGCGCGGGATGCTTCCATTGCCGAATACTGCGCCGACGCCCGCGAAGCCGGCCTGCCGGTGATCGGCTTTGCAGACCACGCGTGGGAAAAAACGGTCGCGGGCGCCTCGCCCTGGTACGCCGCGCAGGATTATGAACGGCTGCTTGCACGCCGCGCGGAAGCCGAGTGCGAAACCGGACTGAAAGTCCTGCTGGGGGCCGAGGCGGAGATGGCTGCCGGCGTGGTCGCCTTCACGCCGCACAGCGCCTCGCTCGTTGATTACATCATCTGCCCGCATTCCCACACGCACATGAAGGGCTTTGTCCTTCCCACAGACGCCGACACGCCCGAAAAGCACGCCGACTTCCTCGTCAAGAGCTTTTATTCGCTCTGTATGCACCCGCTGGCCAAATACATCCTCGGCATCGCGCACCCGATGTACCCCATTGGGAAAACCGTCGATGAGGCCGACAGGCTGTTCGCACATATGACCGACGATGCGCTCTTCTTTATCTGCCGGGCCGCCGCCAAAGCGGATCTTGCGCTGGAACTCAACGGCAGCGTTTTCTCTAAGCTGCCCTCTGACCGGATTGCATCCTCGGGTTACGCGCGCTTTTTCCGCGCGGCCAAAAGTGCAGGCTGCCACTTTTTCCTTGGCAGCGACCGTCACAGCAGCAAGCTGCACGTACAGGACAACACGCTTTCCCGTGCCGGCGAAATCGCCGAAGCCCTCGGCTTGTGCGAAGCCGATTTCACGCGCGCGCTGGACAAGGCGATGTCGCTCTGAAAGCCGAAAAACGGCGCCGCCGCTGCCGGACCGCCTGTCATAGCCAAGTCGGCTTCAAACGCACTGCACGCCGCGCAGCGGGAAGGAAGTACGCATACACGCCCCCGCCGTCCTGAGGACGGCGGGGGCGTGTTCCCGGTGCAGGCTCGCCGTTCTGCGGAAAACCTCCAGGGACGGCGAACCTCCCAACCGCTTCTTGCAAAACGGCGACGCGCATTCGCCCGGACGCGCATATATGCGCTGAGATTTATGAGACGGCTTTTATGCGGAAGCACAGGGACAACGTTTCCATAAAGCGGTTTTAATCCGCAAACAGGAAATCGGCTTCGAGCCGATTTTTTATTTGCCGTCCGCATATTATGCGGGGAATTTTCCGTTTTTGCTCTGCATTCTTCTGCAAATCTAAAGAGATTACAGCCAGCCGCAGGCTGCATCAAGGGACAACGCGCCGCCGGCACCGCCGCAGTGCTGTTGTTCGCATGCTTTCCGCAATCGCTCCCGCAATCCCTGCGTTCATCCTGAGCACCGCAGCGCCCGAACCGCCGTTTCGCTACTGCCGTCTGCCGCCGGACAGAATTTCATATTTTACGTATTTACGGAATTTTCCATTGACAAGTCAAAGAAATTATGATATTATGTATATACGCAATTCAAACCGCGAGGAGGCTAATACATGGAAACCGTCAAACAAGAACTCGAGAATCTGAAAAAGGAGATGGAGATGCTGAAAGCCGCCGTCTCGCATCTGACCGACGGCCACTCCGCAACCGGCGCAAAAACACCGCCTTCCGCTCCCGTCCGGGAACCGCACCCCGATCCGACGCTCAACCGGATTATGGAAACGCTCAACCGAACCATAGAGCAGGAAAACCGAACCGGCAGCATCACCTACCTCGGCGTTTTTGCTTCAGGCGGGAGACAGTCCAACTGGATCCGCAGCGCGGTCAGCACGGACGACTTGATTGCGCTGGCCGAAGACGGCACGGCCGAAGCGATTCTGCGCTGCATCGGGAATCAGGACAGGCTTACGCTGCTGCTTGCGCTTATGCGCAAGCCGATGAACGTCGCCGCAATGGTGGAAAGCTGCGGCTTCCGTACAACCGGGCAGGTGTACCATCATCTGCGGCCGCTGTTAGCGGCAGATCTGGTGTATGAAGAAGAGCATGGGGAACGCGGAGTGTACGCCGTCCGCCCTTATCGTGTGCAGGGCATCATCATGCTGCTCGCAGGCGTTGCCGACCTGATGGACGCGACCTATTCCAGGGGCAGCTTCACGCTGTCCGGCGAAGCGTCTCCGATGGAATAGCGCCGCACAGGACTGCCACGCATACGGCAGGACGGCGGCCGGAAAGGGACTTG
>ERZ826764.2204-NODE-2204-length-19467-cov-3.546157_pt1 | contig 19467 bp, 19 predicted proteins | sample MGYA00519870_ERZ826764 | MGnify/ENA primary metagenome ERZ826764 (study PRJEB31778, sample SAMEA3449239) | human gut metagenome | biome: human gut; feature: human-associated habitat; material: faeces | place: United Kingdom | collected 2010/2012 ...
TACCGGGCGGATTCGGGACTTTAACCCGTTAGAAACGTGCGCCGCTAGGCGCACACGCAAAAGAAGCCGCCAGTCTCTGTTTTCACATAACTGACGGCTTCTCCTTGATATCATTTATTCCTTATAGGAACTCTTTTACAGACTTGTAAACACCCTTGGCATCCAGACCGTACTTCTCTACCAGAGCAGCAGCGGAACCGGACTCGCCGAAGACATCCTGCATACCGACCTTCTTCACTGGTACAGGGTAATGTGCACACAGGCAGTCGCAGACTGCACTTCCCAGTCCGCCAATGACGGAATGCTCTTCCACGGTGACTACCTTGCCGGTCTTCTTCGCGCTGTTAAGGATGATCTCCTCATCGAGAGGCTTAATGGTACAGATGTTTACAACCTCTGCGCTGATGCCTTCCTCTTCCAGCATCTTCGCTGCGCCCAGCGCAGAATCTACGCAGATACCGGTGGCTACGATGGTGACATCTTTACCTTCACGGACTACAGTTCCCTTACCGATTTCAAAGCGATAACCGGGATGATCGTTGATCACGGGGACCGCGGCACGTCCGAAACGGATGTATACGGGTCCTTCATATTCCAGAGCGGCACGAACAGCAGCTCTTGCTTCCACATCATCGGAAGGGCACATTACTACCATGCCGGGGATGGTGCGCATCAGGGCGATATCCTCGTTACACTGATGGGTAGCGCCGTCCTCACCTACGGTGATACCTGCATGAGTTGCACCGATCTTGACATTCAGATGAGGGTAACCGATAGAGTTACGTACCTGTTCAAAAGCACGTCCTGCTGCGAACATTGCAAAAGAGCTTACGAAGGGAATCTTACCTACCAGAGACAGTCCTGCAGCCACACCCATCATGTTGGACTCTGCGATACCGCAGTCGATGTGGCGGTCGGGATATGCCTTACGGAAGATTCCGGTCTTGGTAGCTGCTGCCAGGTCGGCATCCAATACGACCAGATTGGGGAATTCTTCTGCCAGCTCCTTCAGGGAGTTACCATAGCTTTCTCTGGTTGCGATTTTTTTCACGGTATTCTCTGCCATTACTGCTCACCTGCTTTCTCTAATTCTTTTTCGATCTTATCAAGGTCTGCCATTGCCACTGCATACTCCTCATCGTTGGGAGCCTTGCCATGCCAGTCCACACTGTTCTCCATGAAGGAAACGCCCTTACCCTTCAGGCTATGGAATACGATACAGGTAGGCATGCCCTTGGTCTCTCTTGCTTCCTTGAATGCTGCACGGATCGCATCAAAATCATGAGCATCTGCATTGATCACATGGAAATTGAATGCCTCGAACTTCTTATCGATAGGATAAGGAGAGCATACCTGGTCGATAGGTCCATCGATCTGCAGATTATTGTTATCTACCATAACACAGAGGTTGTCCAGCTTACGGAAGCCTGCGAACATGGCTGCCTCCCATACCTGGCCTTCCTCGATCTCACCGTCACCCAGCAGTGTGTATACACGGAAATCACGATTCTCCATCTTTGCACCCAGTGCCATACCTACTGCTGCGGAAATGCCCTGTCCCAGGGATCCGGAAGACATATCCACGCCGGGGATATGGATGCAGGGATGACCCTGTAGATAGGAACCCAGGTGACGCAGAGTAGGCAGATCCTCTACCGGGAAATATCCTCTGTAAGCCAGTGCGGAATAGAGTCCGGGAGCTGTATGACCCTTGGACAGTACGAATCTGTCACGCTCCTCCATATCGGGATTCTGTGGGTCAATGTTCATCTCCTCAAAATATAAAAATGTAAAAATATCTGCGGCTGACAGGGATCCACCGGGATGTCCCGCTTTCGCACCATGAACTGCGGTCACAATGCCCTTGCGGACATCATTGGCACGCTTTTGCAGTTCTAAATTCTTCATTGTCTCCTCCATTCCGCCATATTGGCTTGTCTGTTGCGATTTACGTTGTTATACTAGCATACTTACGAATGCTAGTCTAGTAAAAGAATTGCTCTTCTACCGTAAAATATTGTTGTCTTCTATCAAACAGCTTTGCCCTGTCATTCATAAATTTTCTCACTTCGTTCGAAAATTCATTTCATGGAGGGGCGCTTTGCTAATAGAATTTGTCATATAGTGCTAGTACGCAAGCGTCCACGCACTATAAGTCAAATTCTATTTCAAAGTTGTTTGGCCATAGTATGCATTCTTTCCATGCTTGCGATTATAGTGCTTATCCTGCAGCTCCTGCGGTGCCGGCTGAATTCTGGGGTTGATCGTCTCTGCACGGTATGCCATTTTGGCCACTTCTTCCAATACTACGGCATTGTGGACAGCCTCTTTGGCATCCTTGCCCCAGGCAAACGGTCCATGATTCTTGCACAGCACAGCGGGAACTGCCTTGGGATCCTTGCCCAGACGCTTGAACTCATTGACGATCAGATGTCCGGTATTTTCCTCGTAAGCATCCTCGATCTCTTCCTTCGTCAGGCAGCGCACGCAGGGAACCGGACCGTAGATATAATCTGCATGGGTGGTTCCGTAGCAGGGAATGTCTCTTCCCGCCTGTGCCCAACTGGTAGCATAGGAAGAATGGGTATGCACGATACCGCCGATCTCCGGGAACGCCTTGTACAGCTCCAGATGAGTTGCAGTGTCGGAAGAGGGATTCAGATCCCCTTCCACCTTATTGCCGTTCAGATCCATGACTACCATCATCTCCGGTGTCAGCTTGTCATAATCCACACCACTGGGTTTGATCACGAACAGTCCACTCTCTCTGTCAATGGCGCTGACATTTCCCCAGGTGAAAGTCACCAGACCATACCGGGGCAGATCCATATTTGCTTCATATACTTTCTGTTTTAATTCCTCTAACATATACTTAATCTCATTCCTTTCCACAGCCTGCCAACTTTCCGACACATAGGTATCGTGTACTTCCGTACACTCTGCAGGCTCAAATTGCATCTGAAAAATTATTTTGCCGCAACGGCTGCCTTTTCTGCGGGAAGCAGTTTCTTGTACTCTTCCAGGAAAGCATCAAATCCCTTCACATCCTCAGGATCCGGGTTCAGTGTGGTTCCGGTCTGTCCTGCGAAGATCTTGTCATTCAGATAGGAAGAAAGAGTCTCGCCGTCTTTTTTCTCCTTCATGAAAGCTGCCAGAATAGCAATACCCCAGGCACCGCCTTCACTGGCTGTATCCATAACGGTGATCGGTGCGTTCATGCCTGCTGCCATGACACGCTGTCCCACCACGGGAGTCTTGAAGAAGCCGCCATGGCCCATCAGGGAATCCACGGCCACATGCTCTTCTTTTAACAGAATGTCCATGCCAATCTTCAGGGTAGCAACTGCGCTGTACAGATGGGAACGCATGAAGTTTGCCAGTGAGAAATCCGCATCGGGAGTTCTTACCACCATGGGACGCCCTGCATCCAGTCCGGTGATGGGCTCTCCTGAGAAATAATTGTATGCTGTCACGCCGCCGCAGTCCGCAGCACCTTCCAGTGCCTTGCGGTACAGCACGCCGTACAGTTCATTCTTATCTACTTTTACGCCAAAGCTCTCTGCACATTCGCCCAGAAGATTTACCCAGGCATTCAGATCGGAGGTACAGTTGTTGCAATGTACCATAGCTACCGGCATACCGTCGGGAGTGGTGACCATATCGATCTCTTCGTGTACTTTTTCCATAGCCTTCTCCAGTACCACCATAGCGAAAATGGAGGTTCCGGCAGAGACATTACCGGTGCGGACTGCCACACTGTTGGTGGCTACCATGCCGGTTCCCGCATCACCTTCGGGAGGGCACATGGGTACGCCGGGCTGTAAGGTTCCGGTGGAATCCAGTAATTTTGCACCTTCCGCGGTCAGAACCCCGGCAGGCTCTCCGGCTACCAGTACCTTCGGCAGAATGTCACGGATCTTCCAGTCAAAATTGTGTAAGCCATCGAACTGATCCAGCATCTTCTGATCAAAATCCATAATGGTGGAATCAATGGGGAACATACCTGCTGCCTCACCGATGCCCAGCACCTTTTCTCCGGACAGCTTCCAGTGAATGTATCCTGCCAGGGTGGTGAAGAATGCGATATCCTTCACATGATCTTCTCCGCTCAAAATAGCCTGATACAGATGTGCAATGCTCCATCTCTGGGGAATGTTGAAATTAAATACCGGGATCAGCTTCTTGCAGGCTTCGGATGTCTGTGTATTTCTCCAGGTACGGAAAGGCACCAGAAGTTCTCCGGCTGCATTGAACGGCATATAGCCGTGCATCATTCCGCTGAATCCCAGAGAGCCCAGGGTGGTCAGCTTCTCGCCGTATTTTGCCTCTACATCGTCTGTCAGGCTCTTGTAGCATCCCTGCAGGCCTTTCCAGATATCTTCCAGGCTGTAGGTCCAGATGTTGTTCTCCAGACGGTTCTCCCAGTCGTAGGTTCCCATGGCGATGGGTGCGTGGCTCTCATCTACCAGTACCGCTTTGATTCTGGTGGAACCAAACTCAATACCGAGGGCTGTTTTTCCTGTTCTGATCGCTTCTTTTACTGCTTCGTTCATTGTGTTCTCTCCTTTTCACTTCTTTATTTATCTCATTTTTTATTTCCGTTTTCAGTGCATTCCGCAACAGATTCCCGCTCTACGACACGGGTGTCAAATTCGTAAGTCAGGTCCTTTTTCCTGCCCGCGATCATCTGTAACAATGTCTCCGCTGCTTTTTTCCCCAGATTCTCCTTGGGGTGCGGCAGGGAAGTGATGGGCACCTCGCTGTGTCTCGCCAGATCCGAATCGTCGATGCTGATGACTGACACATCTTCCGGTACCCGGATATTGCGTTCTGTCAACATCCGAATCAACTGAAAAGCAATCTGATCATTGTATGCCAGAAGGGCGGTGCATTCCTCCACCCGATTCAGGATTCTGTCCCGGCAGTAACCAAGTTGCTTCGATTCGTCCGTGTCGATCCACACCATCCGGGAATCCGTCACAGTGAGCCCGGCCTCTTCCATGGCCTTCAGATATCCCAGATAACGCTGTCTGCCCTGACCGTCATCCAGCTTCAGGATTGCCCCGATCTTCTGATGCCCCTTGTCGATCAGATATCTTACGGCCTTGTAGGCCGCCTCCGCATCATTTAACGATACATGCGGTGCCTCCAGCTCGGGATAATAGGTATTGAAAAACAGAAGCGGTATCTTTCTGGCCATCAGGTGCCGGTACAGATCCAGGTTCGGATTCGGCAATCCGCTCTTTGTCCCCTCCATGATCACTCCGGCCACATCGTCCCGTTTCAACAGATCCTTCAGAATACTTTTCTCCCGGTCCAGCGTGTTGTTTGTGAAATAGATCTGGACAGAAAACCCGCTTTCAAATAAAGTATTCTGCATTCCCTGTAAAATTCTGGGGAAAATGTAGCTGTCCACGTAGGTAGTCACCACGGCGATGCTGTTGCGCTGTTCCAGATTCTTCCGGCGGTCAAAGCTCACATAAGTGCCACTGCCACGGATCCTCTGCACCAGCCCGTCCTCCTCCAGCGTGCCGATAGCTTTCCGCACCGTCTGCCTGCTGATATGGAACTGTTCCGACAGCTGATTCTCCGAGGGAACTTTCTCTCCCGGACCTAGTTGTCCGTCTGAGATCTGTTCCTGTATGTAATTAATGAGGTTTTGATATTTTGTCTCCATAATCACTTTCAGTATAATCAGACCACCGTACAAAGTCAATACATCTTTTACCTGTTTTAGGTACATTTGTATATAGTTGTATGGTGTACAACATTGTAGTAAGTCTATCCCGTGGAGTATTCACATATACTCTTACCAACACTCTTTTTCATCAGGTAATCATCGTGCGTAAACGTCCCCCTCTCTCCTTCCCACAACTACTCGTATGTATTAGTCTTCTCTGCGCCCTCACCGGTGCTCTGACCCTTGTAGCTTCCCATACCTCCCCGGATAGACGTTTTGAGCAATTCACCTCTCAACTTTTTCAGGAGGAAATGACTGGCAGTACCCTGAATATGCACTACACCATTGCCGATCCAAAGACCTTTGGCATCTCCGAATATGAACCTGTGCTTCCGATCTACCACTCCGGCCAGCCGGAAGACAGCAAAGAACACTGTTCCGACTTGTTGCACCGGCTTGACCGTATAGACCCTGACAGACTTTCCCCGGAAAATGCCTATACTTACCGGTTATTGCATCGCTCTCTGGAAAATGATCTGGCTCTGGCAGATTTTCCTTATTACAATGAGCCTCTGTCACCTTCCTCCGGAATGCAGTCCCAGCTTCCCGTTCTGCTGGCGGAATACACCTTCCGCACAAAACGGGATGTCACGGATTACCTGGCTCTCCTGGATCAGATAGATGACTATTTTTCCTCCCTGCTTCTCTACGAGCAGGAAAAAGCTGCCGCAGGCTTCTTTATGCCTGCCTGCTCCTCAGAAAAAGTCCGGAAGCAATGTGACACCATTGTCACAACCGAAGAACTGGCACAGGGAACCCATTTTTTACAGACTACTTTTGAAGACCGCCTGTCAGAGCTACCGAAGCAGGGACTTTTTACACCGGAGGAGACTGCCTCTCTGATTGAGACCAACGACCGCCTGCTTGCCACGGTGGTGCAGCCCGCCTATGCCGCCCTGTCCGAAGGGCTTCTTTCTCTGGAAACTTCCACCAATGCCGATTCCACTGCATCCGAAACAACTGCCAATGCTGCTTCGGGCAAAAACAACAGTGCCCACAATGGGCTCCCGAAAGGGCTCGCCCTGCTGCCGGACGGAAAGACCTACTATCTCCATCTGCTGTTTTCCGAGACCGGTTCCTCCCGTTCCGAAAAAGAACTGGTGCAGATGCTGCTTGTGCAATTTCAGAAAGAGCAATCCGCAATCCGCAATCTGGCTTCCCAGTCCCCTTCCCTGATTACACTGCTTTCTGAAGAAAATACGGCAGTTTTCCCTCTGGCAGAACCGGAAGAAATGCTCTCGGATCTACAGGCTCGTATGAAAAATGACTTTCCTGTCAGCAGTCCCGTTCCCACCGTCACTGTCAAAGATGTGGTCCCCAGTCTGGAACCCTATAGTGCACCGGCCTTTTACCTGACCACGCCTCTGGGAGATTCCGACAATAATGTCATATATATAAACCGCCGGAACTCCCCTCAGGGACTGGAGCTCTACACCACACTGGCTCATGAAGGGTTCCCGGGTCATCTCTACCAGACCGTGTACAGCAACCGCATCTTTTCCGACATGCACACGGATCCTGCCAGAAAACTCATCTGGTACGGCGGTTATCTCGAAGGCTGGGCGTTGTATGTGGAATTTCTTTCCTATGATTATGCGGCCACTCTGTTGGAACAGGCCGGGCAGCCTGATGCCGCACAGGTGGCACGGCTGGAAAAGCATACCCGCAGCCTGCAGTTGTGCATGTACACTTTGTTGGATCTCCTGATCCACGGAGAGGGCGCCGGATACGATCAGGTGGCAGAGGTTCTTGGGAAATTCGGTATTGATTCTCCCAGGACCTGCGAAGCAATCTACACTTATATCGCAGAAGAGCCCTGTAATTATCCGAAATATTACATCGGTTATCTGGAGATTCTGCAGCTGCAGGACACCGCCAGAAGTCACTGGAAAGATGCTTACTCCGACCTTAGATTCCACACCTTTTATCTGGAACAGGGAACTTCTGATTTTTCCTCACTGGAAGACCTGCTTTTAATGACAAATTAACATTTTTGTGATAGGATAAAGTGTACGTATCATCAGGTTGGAGGAACCCATGACACAGTTTACAAGCAAGGCTATCGAAGAATCCTTTATCCGGCTGCTGAATGAACGGCCGCTGGATAAGATCACTATAAAAGACATCGTGGATGACTGCGGCATCAGCCGCAACACTTTTTACTATCATTTTCAGGATATCACCGCTCTGTTGGAACACATTCTGAATGCAGATGTGGAGCGGGTACTGTCACAGCATCTGGATATGGACTCCTGGGAGGACGGCTTTATCTCCGCTGCCCGGTTCGCTCTGGAGAATAAGCGTCTGGTCTACCATATTTACAATTCCGTCAGCAGAGAACGGGTGGAGCGCTACCTTTACAGTATCGCCGGAGAGGTCATGCGGCTGTATGTATCCAGGATCACGGAACAGGTGGAACATGCGGCTCATAAAAAAGTATTTCCCGAAGATCAGAAAATGGTGGTAGATTTTTACAAATTTGCCCTGGTTGGCATGATTTTAGACTGGCTGAACACCGGAATGAAGAAAGATCCGGAGGGACTGATCCGGCGTGTCGGCGAGATTTTCCACGGCAATATCGAAGCAGCCCTGACCCGTGTGGCCCGTTAATTTGGACATTTGTCCATGTTTGCACATATTTTGGATTATTTAAGAGCAATGCGCAATTTTTGTGCATTGCCTTTTTTTGTCCGTTTTCAAGACTGGATTCCTTGCATACAATACCAATTGAGAAAGAATCGACAACGAAAGGAGCCCTGTTTTATGAAATTTGGTAAATGGGTCGTAAAATGCCGTATTCCTATTCTGATACTGGCAGTTGCACTACTGGTCCCTTCCCTGATCGGTATGATCATGACGCGGATCAATTACGATATGCTGACTTACCTGCCCGGTGATATTGACACGGTAGTGGGTCAGGATATTCTGATGGATGAATTTGGAAAAGGAGCCTTTTCCTTCGTCATTATCGAGGGAATGGATCCCAAGGATGTCTCCTCCCTCCGGGAAGATATTTCCCATGTAGATCATGTGGACACCGTTCTTTGGTATGACGATTTCGCAGATGTTTCCGTTCCCATGGAAATACTTCCTTCCAAACTATATGACGCTTTCAATTCCGGTGACAGCACCATGCTAGCGATCTTCTTCGATACCTCCACCTCCTCCGACGATACTATGGAGGCGATCACAGCGATCCGCAGCATTGCCGGCAAGCAGTGTTTTGTCTCCGGTATGTCCGCCATGGTCACCGACCTGAAGGATCTGTGCGAAAAAGAGGAACCGATCTATGTAGGTATTGCCGTTGCACTGGCCTGCGTAGCCATGATGATCTTCATGGACAACTGGATCACACCGTTTGTTTTCCTGATGAGTATCGGTATGGCAATCCTCTTAAATATGGGTACCAACTATTTCCTCGGAGAGATCTCTTACCTGACCAAAGCACTGTCCGCTGTCCTGCAGCTGGCTGTAACCATGGACTACTCTATTTTCCTCTGGCACAGCTACGAAGAACAGAAGAGTATGTATGAGGATAACAAGGAAGCCATGGCTGTAGCCATCAACAACACTCTGACCTCCGTGGTCGGAAGTTCCATCACCACGGTAGCCGGATTTATCGCTCTGTGCTTTATGAGCTATACCTTAGGTCTGGATCTTGGTATTGTCATGGCCAAGGGTGTCATCCTGGGTGTCATCGGTTGTGTCACAACGCTTCCTTCCATGATCCTGGTACTGGATAAGTTATTACAGAAGACCAGTCACAAATCCCTGCTGCCGGATATGGGAAAAGTTGCTTCAGGTATCACCAAAGTATTCCCGGTATTCCTGATCCTGTTCCTGGGGCTGGTACTTCCTTCTTATCTGTCTTATAAAGCAACCAACAATGAAGTGTATTACGATCTCGGTGAAACCCTTCCCGAAGATATGGCCTACGTGGTAGCCAACAGCAAATTGCAGGAAGACTTCGGTGTAGGTGCCACCCATATGGTACTGGTAAGCACCGATGTATCTGACACTGACGTACGTGCCATGATCCACGAGATGGAAAACGTCGAGGGTATCAAATATGCTCTGGGTCTGGAATCCGTAGTCGGCCCTCTGGTACCAGAGGAAATGCTTCCGGAATCCGTAAAAGAAGTATTAAAGAGTGATGACTGGGAACTCCTTCTGGTGAACTCCGAATATAAGACCGCTACCGATGAGGTAAATGCCCAGATCAATGAGCTGAATACTATTTTGAAAAAATACGATTCCAAGGGCATGCTGATCGGTGAAGCTCCCTGTACCAAGGATCTGATCGAGACCACCGACGAGGACTTCAAAGTTGTAAATACCGTCTCTATCGTAGCGATCTTCGTGATCATTGCTCTGGTAGAAAAAAGTATTACCCTGCCGCTGATCCTGGTAGCTGTTATCGAGTTGTCCATCTTCATCAATCTGGGCCTTGCTCACCTGACAGGAACGTCACTTCCTTTCATTGCCCCGATCTGTATCAGTACGATTCAGCTGGGTGCTACTGTGGACTACGCTATTCTGATGACCACAAGATACAAGCAGGAACGCTACGAAGGCAGGGACAAACGTGAAGCTGTCACCAACGCCCTGAAGGTATCCATTCCTTCCATTATCGTCAGCGCCATGGGACTGTTCTCCGCCACCTTCGGTGTTGCCCTGTATTCCGACGTGGACATTATCAGTTCCCTCTGTGATCTGATGGCAAGAGGCGCTATTGTAAGTATGTTTGCTGTTATCCTGTTCCTGCCGGCCATGTTCATGCTGTTCGACAAGATGATCTGTGTCACCAGCATCGGCTTCCGGAACAAGAATGCAGAACCCTCCAATACATTGAAAGAAAGGACGGCATAAGATTATGATCAATTTGAAAAAACAAGCCTGGAGAACCGGGGCTCTGTGCCTCGCCGGTGTGGTAGCCTTAAGTGTTACCGGTGTCTCCGTATATGCAAAAACTTCCGAAAAGAAAGAGACCGAGGTCAAGGAGCAGATCCGGGATGCCGTAGATGACATCTGGAAATCCGAAGATACCTCCGCAGCCTCCATTGATGAGACCGTCTATGTGATCCTGAATGCAGACGGAACCCAGCAGAAGATCTACGTCAGCGACTGGCTGAAGAATCAGGGAGAAAAAGATTCCTACACCCAGAGCAATCCCGATAAGGATGCTCCCATTTCCCTGAAAGTTACTTATACGTTGGACGGCAAGGAGATCTCCCCATCAGATCTGAACGGCCAGAGCGGTCATGTAGTGATCCGCTATGATTACACGAACGAATTATATGAGACCCGTGAGATTGCCGGAAAAGAGGAAAAGATTTATGTTCCTTTTGCGGTAATGACCGGTATGATCCTGGATAATGACAATTTCAGCAATATTAAGGTGTCCTCAGGTAAGGTCATCAACGACGGCAGCCACAGCGTTGTCACCGGTATCGTCTTCCCCGGACTGGGTACGAACCTGGATATGGAAGAGGATTTCGACGATTATCTGGAGATTGAGGCCGATGCAACGGATTTCACCATGAATGAATCCTACTGCATCGCCACCAATTCCGTCTTCTCCCGTCTGGATTTCAGTAATGTGGATGATCTCGATGACCTGACAGAGGCAATGGATGATCTGGAGGATGCTACCAACAAACTGTTGGACGGGACTTCCGATCTTTATGATGGTGTCACAGAGCTTTATGACAAATCCGGTGACTTGCAGGATGGTGTAAAAGAACTGTCCGATGGTTCCAACGACCTCCGGGATGGCGCTTACAAAGTAGCTGACGGTACTGTCACTTTAAGAGGCGGTGTCGGTTCTCTGCGGAGCGGCATCGGTACACTGCAGGAGGGCACCAAGACCCTGTTAGCAGGTACACAGAGCCTGCAGTCCGGTACTAATGATCTGAAGAATGGTCTCGGTCAGCTGACTGCACAGAATGATACTTTGAACGGCGCTGCCGGCCAGGTATTCGATACTTTGTTGAAAACTGCAGCTTCCCAGTTAACGGCTGCCGGTCTCACGCTTCCGGAAGAATTGACAATATCTAATTATGCGACCATATTAAATACTCTGTATCAGCAAATGGAGCCTCTCTCGGATGCTGACGTTGCTCTGGGATATGTCCTCCAGCAGGCCGGACTGACAATTGAAAAATATCAGGGTATGATTCAGGCATCCCAGAGCGTATCCTCAGGTGATGCCGCACTTCAGGCAAATTTGAAAACCATTCAGGATAAAGCCACAAGTCTTTCACAAGCTGCCGGCAGCATTGCTGCCTTGAAAGCTTCTCTGGATGGCTATAATCAGTTCTACACCGGTCTCCAGACTTACACCGCCGGTGTAGCATCCGCAAGTGCCGGTGCTTCCAAACTGGCTGACGGTTCCGCCCAGGTCGTTGCCGGTGCTTCCCAGTTAAAGGATGGCGCTGACAAACTGGCAGACGGAAGTAAAGAGCTGTATGATGGTGCTGATACTTTAGTAGAAGGTGCCAGAGATCTGGCCTCCGGCAGCGGCAAACTGGCTAACGGCGTAAACGAGCTTTCCAATGGAAGCGATAAGCTGATCGATGGTATCAGTCAACTGAAGGATGGTTCCAAGGAATTAAAGGACGGCATGATCGAATACAATGACGAAGCCATCAGCAAACTGACTGATATGGATACCGATGAACTCCAGGAAGTGATCGATCGTATGAAAGCTACCTCTTCCGTATCCGAAAATTACAACTCCTTCACCGGAGACAATAACGGTATGGACAGCAGTGTGAAATTTATCTACAAAATCAACGCTGTAAAATAAAACATCACAAGCCCGTAACTTGACAAAGCCCCTCTCCTTTTCTATACTTGCAAAAGGAGAGGGGCTTTTCGCTTCCTATATTCCGCTTCTGATAACAGAAAGGCATACAAATTCCCATGGAACAACTATTATTCAGTCTCAATGCAACGATCCCCGTATTCCTGGTCATGGTGATCGGTTATGTTTTACAGCAGCTGCATGTTACCAACGACTCTTTTGTCAAAACCCTGAATTCATTCAATTATAAAATCACCCTGCCCGTACTTTTGTTCAAGGACATGTCCACTGCAGATTTTTACAGTGTATGGGATACCGGTTACGTGCTGTTCTGCTTCTTCGTGACCCTGTTCTGCATCGTCATCACCTGGGTCGTGGCAGGCATTTTTTATAAGAACAAATCCCGCCTGGGAGAGCTTGTCCAGGCAAGCTATCGAAGCAGTGCCGCTGTCCTGGGTATCGCCTTTATACAGAACATCTACGGGAACTCCGGCATGGCTCCTTTGATGATCGTGGGTACGGTTCCCCTGTACAATATCGCTGCCGTGCTGATCCTGTCCTTCACCGGACCGGATGCGAAGGGCTTTGACAAGAAATCTCTGATGAAATCCTTAAAAGGCATTATCACGAACCCCATCATTATCAGTATTGCCCTAGGTATGTTGTCCAGCGCCTGCCGGATCAGTTATCCCGTGATCATCTCGAAGACCATCAGCAATATCGCCGTGTTGGCAACCCCATTGGCCCTGATCGGTCTGGGTGCCGGGTTTGAAGGCCGGAAAGCTCTGAAGCTGCTGGCTCCCACCGGAGTAGCCACCGTGTTAAAACTGGTGGTATGGCCTGCTCTATTCCTGCCATTGGCCGTGCATTTCGGTTTCACCGGAGAAAAACTGGTAGCGATCCTCATTATGCTGGGCTCTCCCACCACTGTCAGCTGCTATATCATGGCGAAAAACATGAACCACGAAGGAACTTTGACTTCCAGTGTGGTCGTAGCCACCACTTTTTTAAGTTCCGTTACCCTGACGGTGTTCTTGTTCATTTTGCGAAGCTTGCAGTTGATTTAGTTATATGATGCCCACGAATTGTTCCGTGCTGCGCACTCTCACAATTCTACCCAATATTCGCCTATCGTGGGATTATCATCCCATTTTTCCCGCAAGGAAAATACTTGCCACTGTTCCCGCTAACGTTGCCAGCAATGCCCCCGGCAGCGTGTAGCGGGTTTTTGTTACTTTTGCTGCCAGAAAATACACGCTCATGGTGTAAAAAATAGTCTCGGTACAGCTCATGAGGATCGAAGTCAGCATCCCGGCATAAGAATCCGGCCCACAGGTCTTAAAAATATCCAGTACCAGCCCGGTTGCCGCAGAGGAAGAGAACATTTTCACAATAAGGAGCGGTATCAGCTGTGCCGGAAGTCCCACCGCCTGTGTGGCAGGTCCGATCAGATGCCCCAGCAGGTCAAAAAAGCCGGAGGTCCTGAGAATCCCCACTGCCATCATCAATCCTACCAGTGTCGGAAGGATCTCCACAACGATGCGCAGGCCCTCTTTGGCCCCTTTCAAAAAAGTCTCATAGACCTTCACCCCCGAGACCATCCCATAACCCACGATCCAGAAAATCACCATGGGAATCATAATATCTGACATGTGTGTCAATGTGTTCATCATGATCCTCACCTGTCCTTCCATTTACAGTAAATGATGGCAATGATCGTACTGAACAGTGTGGCCACCAGCGCCGGAGCAATGATCACCGCCGGATTGGCGCTGCCGTACTGGCTGCGATAGGCGATCATATTGACCGGGATCAGCTGTAAGGATGAAATATTCAGAATCAGGAAGGTGCACATTTCGTTGCTGGCTGCCGTGGCCTCTGCTCCATACCGCCGATCCTCCGATCCCTGTCGTCCCTTCTCCGTCCCCTGCCCTGCCCCCTGTTTCTCCAGCTCCGCCAGCTGCTCCATGGCCTTTAATCCAGCCGGCGTGCAGGCCCAGCCAAGCCCCAGGACATTGGCAATGAGATTCGTGGTTATGTATTCCCCTGCCGGGTGATCCTCCGGGAGCCTGGGGAACATGAATTTCAGAAAGGGGCGAATCCCTTTTGTCATTTTCGCGATCATTCCAGACTCCTGCGCGATCTCCATCAGTCCCATCCACAATGCCATGACCCCCGCCATGGTGATGCAGAGGCTCACGGCCTCTCTGGCACTGTCTAACGCGCCTCCCGTCAGTGCACTCATCTGCCCGGTACAGACACCATAGATCACGCCTAACAGGATCATTCCTGCCCAGATATAGTTAAGCATCTCATAAACCGCCTGCTGTTCCTTCGTTTCACTATATGCGGGCAGCGGTATGTCCTATGCGGCACAGGTCACCTTTGCACGTTGCTCCCGACGGGATGTCACATGCAAAATGAGCCTTGCGGGCAGTGCTCCCTGCCAGATTCAACGCTTCTTATCAAGTGCACTAAAATAAACCTCCCGGGAATAAATTCTCCGGGAGGTTTACTCTAAACTACATTTATAAGTTATATTTATTACCTTCGGATCTACAGAGTTCCCTGTGTGAACAGGCTTCTCACATGTGCCACTTCTTCTGCGGTGGCTTTCTCCGCCGGCACATAATAAGACTTCTCTCTGGCGATCTGGTACAGTTCCTCCTGGGACTGCTCACAGGCCGTACGGAACTGCTTCAGTGTCTGTTTTAACTCCTTATTCTCCGACTGGGCGATCATTCCCGCATAACGGGTCAGCTCGCCGTTGATTCCGGCCAGAGTATCTGCTACCATTGTCTTTTCCTGCATTCTGCTGCCTCCTTACTGCAAAAACTTCATAAGCTGCTGTTTGTTCTCCATCGCGCTGCGAGCACCCTTTTCAAAAAACTGTTTTACCTTCGGGTCCTCCGCTTCCTTGGCGTACTCCTGCATTTTGCAGTGGGTCGTGTCAAAACCGCCGATCAGATGGCGCAGATTCTGCAGATCTAATTCTGAAATATCACTCATGCTGTTAACCTCCTTTTTCTTATTTGCGAGGTTAGTATGCGCAGGATATTTTTTTCTATACTAGATAAAGTTTGCAAAAATAGATACCGAAATCACGGTCAAAATACCGCAGACCACGATGGACAGACTGCTCATGGCGCCTTCGATCTCACCCAGTTCCATGGCTTTTGCAGTTCCCAGCGCATGAGCACTGGTACCGATGGCAAGACCTTTGGCAATAGGATCCTCGATCTTACACAGGCGGCAGATCGTATCTGCCAGAATATTACCTAAGATCCCGGTGACAATGATGACAACTACGGTAATGGTCACGATCCCACCCATTTTTTCAGAAATCCCCATACCGATAGCCGTGGTAATGGACTTCGGCAGAAGCGTTACATACTGCTCATGATTCAGACCGAACATCAAGCTTAAAGCAAAAACGCTCACCATGGCAGTCAGCACGCCGGCGATGATTCCGCCGAAAATGGCCTTGGGATAAGTCTTTAACAGCTCCAGCTGACGATACAGAGGCACTGCCAGGCTGACCGTTGCCGGAGTCAGGAAAATACTGATATATTGCGCACCGTTTGCATAGGTCTCATAATCTATATGGAACAATAACAATACTGCCACGATCAGGATTACGGAGATCAGTAAGGGATTGGCAATGGCTTTTCCGGTCTTTTGCTTGATCCACAGACCGATCTCGTAGGTGACCAGTGTAATAGCAATGCCGAAAAATATGGACTGACTCAATATTTCATTCATTTATCTGTCCTCCTTATCATCTGCGGCAGCTTTGGTTCCGACCGTCTGCATGGCTGCGGCACCTTTGTTTTTCTGCCCCCGGATAATATGCTGGGATACCCGACCTGTCACAATCATGATCAGTACCGTGGATACCACCGTGATCACGCAGATGGGAAGCAGCATCTCTTTTAAAGCATCCACACTTGCCATGATTCCCACGGTAGCGGGTACAAACATAATGGACATGGCATCCACGAGGAAATCCGCTGCGGTCTCCACCTTTTCCAGTGGGATCAGCTTCGTGATCAACCCCACCAGCATGATCACCAGACCATAAACGCTGGCTGCGATGGGAAACGGGATCAGGATCTCCAGAAGCTCTGCCAAAAAGGAGATTCCCAGGATAATCGAAAATTGCTTCACATATTTCATGATATTGTCACCCTACCTGTTAACTTTAGTATTTCATTTCTTTGATGTCGGGGCTTTTGACCCTGGCATCATCATTATATTGCACACAAACAAAAGAAGCTGCGTACTATTTTTCAGTACGCAACTTCGTATTATACTACTCGGTTTTTACTTTCACAATCAGCATTCTCTACCATTTAAGTAGACTTTTTGACCTTGCTTTCGTGAATTTTTACCTTACATCTGGTGTCTTACCACCGCATATTCGTCATCCAGTCGAAAGTAGGGACATTCCTGCTGGGTTCCGGATAAAAAGCGGTACATTTCATCTTCATCCAGATTCACCATGCAGCAATAGCATTCATAGTCTTCGTCATATTCATAATTGACACAAGCGTCACAATTAGTCATTTTCCCTCTCTCCGCATATGCCTTTCATGGATGTATCCTACATTATCCTCATATGCTTTTGTCTGTTTTGCTTCGGTTTCATTATGGTATTTTCACTGTTTCATGAGTTGCCATGCAAGTACTGATAGATTTCCCGTTTTCCGACACCCCTGTCTTTTGCCACCTGCTTCATGGCGGATTTATTATCCATGCCCTGCTCTTCGTAATAAGCCATATGTTCTTCAATGCTCATGGATTCCCAGGATGCGATCTCTTCCTGTCGTTTCTCTTCCGGACTTTTCCCTTCCACTACCAGGACATATTCCCCGCGGGGCTCCTCTGTCTTGTAGTAATCCAACGCCTTTTCCAAAGTGGTGGGGAATACGGTCTCGAACTTCTTGGTCAGTTCACGGCACAACGTGATCCGCCGCTCCCCCAGTGCCGCATACAGTTCCTCCAGTGTTCGGATCAGATGATGGGGAGCTTCATAGAGGATCATGGTACGGCTCTCGGTCTTCAGTTCCTCCAGGATCATTTTCTTTTCCTTTTTATCTGCAGGCAGAAATCCCTCAAAGCAAAACCTTCTCGTACTGAGTCCCGACAAAGTCAGCGCCGTAATGCATGCTGCCGGACCCGGCAGAGAAGTGACGGGAACGCTCTGCTCCTGGCACATCCGCACCAGTACTTCACCGGGATCGGAGATCGCCGGGGTACCGGCATCAGTGACCAGTGCAATATTCTGTCCATTCAGCAGCTGTCCTACCAGCTGGTGCGCTTTTTCTACTTTATTGTACTCGTGGTAACTGGTCATAGGTGTGTGGATGTCGAAATGATTCAGCAGCTTGATACTGTTACGGGTATCCTCCGCCGCGATCACATCCACCGTCTGCAGGGTCTCCAACACCCGCGGTGTCATATCACCCAGATTTCCGATAGGCGTCGCACACAAATATAAAGTTCCGGGCATGAGCTCCTGCCTCCTCTCCAAATCATAGTAGTCTATAACTATTCAAAGCCATGATATCATGTCACTATGTATGGCGAATGCTCGCATTCGTAAGAACATTTGACATGATTTATATTGCGAATAGTGTTCTGAATAGTTACGCTTATATGTACTAGCGGAAAAAGCAGCGTTATTTTAAAGTGTTTCACGAATCCTTTTGGTAAAATATGCTGCGGACGGGAGGTGTCTGTGGAGGACCGGGAAGCTGTGACTCCCGGGAAGAAGTTTCCCAGGAGAAAGGTGGAAAAATATTTTCAAAAGCTTCAGAAAAACGGCACAGAATTGTATGTCGACGGAGAAAAGGTCTCACCGTCGCAGGCGGCAGCGTATGCCGTCAGAGAAGAAAGCCCGTATATGGCAGACTATATATTGGGAGAACAGGGCAAAATCAGCCAGGTCCGGCTGGATAAGGTGGATCTGCGTTAAAGGGTGTCAGCTCTTGCCCGGGTAATACTTTGAAACAGAGAATGCGCTGCGGGGATGCAAAACGGGATTGCCTCTCTGGCTGTATTCCGCAGTGCAGGATCTGTCTCTATTGTTCCTTGTATTATATAGAGGAATTGTGATAGAATAAAACTGTTCTGCCGATAGAAGACGGAACGGAAGAAAAGGCAAGAATGGTGCAGGCGGCAGCCTGCGGATGGGAGCACATATGAAGAAAAGAATACTACCGGTGATCATAGCAATCCTGCTGATCCTTGTGATCGCGGGCGGAGCACTGGGAAAGGTGCTGTTGGATAAATATTCCTACAGCAAAGAAGAGGCAGACTGGAACGAATTTTATCAGGTGTCAGAGAGTGACAGAAGTGCCATTATTTTACAGGACGAAATGGTAGAAGAACAGGCACTGATCAGAGATGACGTATGCTATTTTGATCTGGCAACTGTCCATAAATATATGAACGAAGTGTTTTATGCGGATATGACGGAAAAACTGTTGTTGTACGCCAATCCGACAGAAGTGATCCGTACGACTTTCGGCGAGACTTCCTATACGACAACAGAAGGCACACAGGATGCCGGATATGTGATCAGTTTCGTGGAAGGGGATACCGTATATGTGGCGGCGGATTATGTGAAGCTGTTCACAAATTATTCCTATGATTGTTATGACAGACATGTGCAGGTCTACACCGAATGGGGGACCAGACAGGTGGCACAGCTGAAAAAGGATACGGCGGTGCGTCTGCGGGGCGGTGTGAAGAGCCCGATCCTCACGCAGGCAGCGAAAGGAGATACCCTGGAGATTCTGGAGCAGCTCGGCTGGCAGGTCCCGGACTACATCGCCCTGTCGGTGGGGGACGGCTGCACCATCGCCGGGGCGTGGAAGGGCCTCAAGGATCTGTACGCGGCCGGGTTCATTGACCGGCT
>ERZ826764.2207-NODE-2207-length-19433-cov-10.677573_pt1 | contig 19433 bp, 17 predicted proteins | sample MGYA00519870_ERZ826764 | MGnify/ENA primary metagenome ERZ826764 (study PRJEB31778, sample SAMEA3449239) | human gut metagenome | biome: human gut; feature: human-associated habitat; material: faeces | place: United Kingdom | collected 2010/2012 ...
TGTAATCAACAGATCCTCATTAAATGTATCTATATCCTGCAATTCATGCGAGTTTAAAACATGAACTATATGGAGATTTTTTAACAAATTCAATTTTGCACAAATTAACTCTATTGTCCCTTTTCTCTCATTAGAAATCAGTACAGCATCATAAACAAAAGTGTCCTGTTTATACTGTTCAATGGCAGCACAAAAATGAACGTAAACGCCAAATAGCAAGTACCGTGACATTTTCAGGCGGCTGCTTTGCAGCCACCGATATTTAAACTTTGCGAATCCCTGCTGGAAGTTTTTCTGACCAAGGCAGAAGATCTTCCAAAAAGGAACAATCTTTATCATTCATATGTTTCGGGATTTCTTCCAAGAGATACTGCACATAATCATAAGGCTTCAGATTATTCGCTTTTGCAGTTTCCACAATACTGTAAATGATTGCGGAAGACTTAGCTCCATTGATCGTATCGATCATCCGCCAATTCTTTTTCCCAATACAAAAACCACGGATTGCTCTTTCAGATGCATTATTATCAATCGGAACATCTCCATCTGTGAGAAATACACGGAGATATTTTTCCTGATTCAGTGCATAGCCGACAGCATCACCAAATTTATCCTTCTTGGACACATTTATGGTTTTCAGGTACGCAAAAAACGCATCCACAAGCGGTTTGATAACCGCCTGCCGTTGCTTAAGCCGTTCATCAGAAGAAAGGTCATTCAACTTCCCTTCTTCCCGATAGATCGCCTGGATCTGTTTCATCAGCAGAAATGCATTGGATTCTTTTTGACAGGATTTAGGAATCAGCTTTAAAGCTTCATCAAATCTGCGGCGGCAATGCACCCAGCATCCGGCAATGGTCAGTTCTTCCAGCTCTTTTTCTAAAGTATGGTAGACCTGATAACCGTCTGTTACACAAATGCCGTCGTATCCTTTCAGGAATTCCCGCGGATGGGATGCATTTCTTGTCTGCTGGTATTCATACAGGACAATCTGCCGGTCTTGATACAGATGACCGGAACGGTATACCCACATCCAGCTTTTGCTCCCGGCTCCTCGCCCGTCATGGTTTACAAGCACCGGCGTCTCGTCTGCCTGGATGACGTGATAGAAATACAATTCTTTATGAAGATGATCATAAAGGATCGATAGATATTCCTCTGCCAAACGTATGCACCAGTTTGCCATGTTCTGCCTTGTGATCTGCAGGCCATAACGCTGGAATTCCTGCTCTAACCGATAGAGAGGAACTGCATTCACATACTTTCCATTGATGATCGCAGCTCCAAGAGATGGTGATACCAAACTTCCATGCAGTAATGCTTTTGGATGGTCTGCTTTGACCATGTGCTCATCTGTTTTGCTGGCATACACGCCGATGTGATGTTCTTCCACCTCTACCTTCGCAGGTACGAAATAGTATTTTCTGGAAATAGCATCCGGTAACTGTTTCCATCCCTTGACGCCGAATTCCGCTTCCAATTCCTCCTCAGACAGATAATGGTCGATCCGTCTGACAGGAAGCCCGGAAAGATCTGCTTCTTTCTTTCCTTTGCGTTTTGGCTGTTTGGGTAATTTAAGTTCCAGATCCTCGGGCTCTGCTGCATTGAGGTCACAGACTGCTTCCGCTTCATTAAAAAATACAATTGTCCCGTCGACTTCGCAAAAACAGATCTGGCTGGTATCTTCCATTTTTTCAGAAGACCTGCCAAAACGCTTCTGCTTACCAAGGATCACCTGTTCCATCAGAAGCTGCATTTTTTCATTCGATGCGTGAAGATCCTTTGTTATGGCTTCCAGTTGTTCCTGCTGTTGTAAAAGAAGCTGGATAAGAAACGACTTATCAACGCTATTTAATTGTTCCTCCGTATACTTGACTGCCATAACCGAACCTCACTTTCCTGAGTGGTATTATAGCAGAAACAACGGTTTTTGGCTATTTTTGCATTCTGTCACCTTCGTCATTTTGACGGTGGATAACAGTCATGGATACCTGAAAAGAAAAGCCTGAATTTCAGATATTTATGACTGTTATCCACAATCTGGAAAGTTTTAAAGCCAAGGGCATATAGAAACCCACAGAAAACTTTCCGGATGTGAATAACTTTCAATTTTATATCGCACAGGACAACCTGGCATGGATGAAAATAATTTTATTTTCTACGTTTTGCACAAATCACAAGGAGAATCCGGGATCAGGAACTTCTTCTATAGGATACCTGGCAACGATTTCCAGACCCTGCATCAACATCCGGTACTGGTCTGGACTGATCTCCAGTGCTTCTTCCGATGTACGGGGCCACCGGAAGTTCCCGTTTTCAACCCGCTTGTACAGAAGGAGGAATCCGTCCCCTTCCCAGATCAGGCCTTTTATACGATCCGTGCGTTTGCCACAAAATAAGAATAATGTATTCTTATCGTAAGGATCAAGCTGGAACTGAAAACGTATGATCCTGGCCAAACCATCGATCCCTCTGCGCAGATCCGTGAATCCAGTCGCCAGATATACTTTTTTGAACCCGGAGCCATCATTGAGCATTGCTGATCACTCCCAGAAGTGTTTTTAGAAATGAGGCAGATGCCTGCTCCGTGATCTCCAAAGTGATGTTGTTTCTGTTTCTGACCACAGCAGCGACTTTATAATCTGATGTCATATTTACCGAATGGATTGCAGAAGGAGGAACTTCTACAAATGTTTGTGTCTGCCCTGCAGTTTCCAGGTAAGCTTCACGGACTTTCCGCAGTCTCCAGTAATAACTCGCTTTTGTAATGTCGTGCAGCTGACACCATTCATCAATCTTCATTCCTTGCGGACGGTTTTGACAGTTCCTGACCAGTTCAGCCCATTCACTCAGACGGGTTTGCTGTGCAACTAAACTTGTGTGAGATTTCATGACTCACCTCCTGTAACAAGGTCTAAAAAGTTGAGCACTAAACTATTTAGACTTTATAGTGATGAGTCTATTATCTCATATCGGATGATTTTGAACAGGTACTCGCTATTTTGCGTTTACTCTTCATCCTGCTTTTATCTGTATACAGAGAACCTGTCCCTGCCAGTTTTACATTTACGTTATAATATCCTACAAAACGTGAAAAACAGATATACGGATTTGAGAAGTTGCAGCCACTACACACAATATTCATACAAAATTCTCTTTATGTTTTCAATTTTTATAGGCTTTGCCAAGTGAGCATTCATTCCTGCTGCCAGACACTTACTCCGATCGTTCCTGCTGTAAAACGGTATCTGAGGCTTTTTTTATTTATCTGATTTTTTTCTGTTTCCATGGAACTTCTGAACGCTCACCTCCTGGTATCATTACAAATATGCATAAAAACTCATTTTTATATTACCACGAAATTTTTTACTTTGCAATGCACATACCTTTTCAGACGCTGATTTTCTTGTTTCCTTTTTCAGAAAATTGCAACCAAAGGGGCGCACCTGAAAATTTCTTTTCAAATGCGCCCCTTCGCTTTCTTTTCTTCTGTTTTTCTGTCAGATCAATCCGTAATGCTCCATCGCCTTTGCCACGCCGTCCCGCTCGACGGTATCGGTTACGTACTCTGTGTACGGATCCAGAACCTCATCATGTTTTCCAAGCGCAATGGTGTGTGCGCCGCACCGGAACATGGTAAGGTCGTTGCTGCTGTCGCCAAATACGTATGCATCTTCTTTCTCCAGCTGAAACTGTTTCAGCGCATAGTCCACAGCTGTTCCTTTGCTGCAGCCGTGCGGAACGAGTTCGTATACACCGCCGCGGCGATCCATGATATCAAACTCCTGCTCAAACTCACGGTACATACGTTCTATATCAGACTGTGCATCGGTTACGATGCAAAATTTATCGTAGATGATTCCTTTTGTCTCTGCTGTCTCTGCGAGTCCGATTCCGACAGCAGCGAAATGGGCGCGCGTCTGCTCGACCTCCTGAAAACGGGATACCTCCGAGGGGAAATAAACATTATCTGTTCCCTCCAGGATCATGCTGATCCTGCACTCCTTTAAAATAACCGGGATTTCCTCACAGCGCTTTTTCGGAATCGTCTGATGCATCAGGATTTCGCCGTCCCGGCGCAGATAGGTCCCGCAGCCGCACAGAAATCCGGAAAACGGAAGCTTTTTCAGCTCCTCGGGCAGCTCCGACCAGGTGCGGCCGGTATTAATAAACGTAAGATTTCCTTTTTCCGCTGTCTTTTTCAATGCATCGAGCGCGCTCTGCGGAATTTCTTTTGTAATCTCACTCAGTAACGTTCCATCAATATCAAAAAATAATGCTTTCACAAAAATTTCCTCCTCGTGTACTCTTTTCCTATCGGTCTGAAAAATTCGTGACTAAATTCGTGACCAGATATTTTTCCCTGTTTTCCTGTTCTCTTTCTGACATACGAAAAAATGCCGAAACTCTTGATTGTCAAGGCTTTCGGCATTTTCATTCCAGTCGAAGCGACGGGATTCGAACCCACGACCTCTGCGTCCCGAACGCAGCGCTCTACCAAACTGAGCCACGCTTCGATTTTTTGTTTTCTGAACTCTCGTCCGTCAACAATAGCTATTATATATGATGTCTATAGGAATGTCAACACCTTTTTTGAAATTTTTTTAATTTTTTTTATTATTGCTTCAAAAGGTACATTTTACACGGGTTTGCGGCCTTTTTGGTGTTCTTTTAGAATGACAGTTTCTGAGAAAGTCAAAAAAAGAGATATGCCGGAAGTTCTGTTCCGGCATATCTCTTATCTTTGTTTCTCAGCTCAGCTGATATACATCTGCATACTGCACGCCGAAGCTCAGCGCCTCGGAATGGCTGCTGCAGAAGATGTCTACGTGGCCGTAAGCGGTTCCGCGGTCTTCTACCGTGTAAACCTGGCCGTTGATCATCAGTTTCGTTCCGAATGGTACACCGCCCATGGCGATCGTTCTTCCTGCGGTCGGTGTGGTTCCGCTCGCGGTGGATCCGCCGGACCACTGTCCGGTACAGATGGAACAGGAGCAATAGCCTGTCAGTTTAAATCTTCCAAGGTATGTTCCGCTGGAGGAGCTGCTGGAAGTATCTGACGCGGATGGACTCTCCGTTGTCGTGGAGGATGCGCTGCTGTCCGAAGAACTGCTTCCGGAGCTGCTGCCTGTATCGGTATCTGCTTTCGCTGCGGCATTTGCTGCTTCTGCGGCTGCGACTCTTGCGGCCTCGGCTGCCTGTTTTCTGGCGGCCTCTGCCTCAGCTTCTGCGGCAGCCTGCTGTGCGGCGGCTGCTGCGGCTGCTTCCTCTTCTGCTTTCTTCTGCGCTGCAATCTCCTCTTCTTTCGCCTGACGGATCAGGTCGTTGATTGCATCTGCTTTGCTGTTGATTTCATCTACCAGTGCACTCTCGCTGGATTTTGCATCGTCCAGCTCTGCGGAGTAGGTACGGAGTTCCTGATAAGCTGCTGCGTACAGCTCCTGGATGGCTTCCTGCTGATCGCTGCTCTGCTGCTGCAGTTCTACGATCGCTGCCTGCTCTTCCTGCACCTGTGTTTCTTTTTCTTTTACCTGGTTTACCGTGTCCTCATACTCCTGCATAAGATCGCGGTCGAAATCGGAAATTTTCTGTATGTATTCTGCCCGGCTGATCAGCTCTGAAATGCTTTTGGAAGAAAAGAGCATTGCCATGTATCCGTTTCCGGAGGAATTTTCATACATATACTGGATACGGAGCTTCATCGCCTCGTACTGCTCTTCTTCTTTTGCTTTTGCATCTTCCAGATCTGCCTGAATCTGTACCAGTTCGTTCTGCTTCGCATCATACTGGTCCTGAAGCTCCTGCAGACGATTCTGCAGATCGTCCAGCTGCTGGTTCAGTTCGGAAAGATATTCTTCTGATTGTCCCTTTTTGGAATTGAGTTCGTCAATCCTGCTCTGTATGCTGTCAAGCTGAGACTGTGCGGCAGCCTGTTCTGCCTGAGCATTTGAAATTTTCTCCTTTGTACTGGCACCATAGCATGGCAGAACGGTCGCTGCCGTAAGCACTGTGGCCAAAACCAGGCTGAATAATTTCTTTTTTTTCATGTCGTACACCTCATACTTATTACGTTCTGTTGCTGATTGTCACTCCAAGTTACTGCGGAAAATGGGTCTTTTTTTCCGCCGTACTTTGCCATTATAACACAAGTATGTCTGAAATGAAAGTCTTTTTTAATTTCTGTTAATAACTTTGTAATATTTCGACGTTTTTCCTGCAAAAACTGGCATGATTTTTCTACTTTCTCCATCCAACAGGGTACTTATTTTTCAAGGTTCCATTGACCAGTTTGCCCCATCCAAGGCCGAATCCATCGACGCAGACCAGCTTCCAGCCCGACGGCGATGCGGTCTCTCCCGGCTCTACGGAAATTGTCTCACCGTGGAGATATTTTTCGGTACGCTCGTCATCTGCCTTTAAATTCATGTAATCTTTGAACTTGTCCGCGGAGAGTGTCACGGCAAACGGCTGTGACGGCTCGAAACGGTCTTTTTTCAGTTCACCGAGATACAGACCGTTCCGCAGGAAATGAAGATTCCGCACGCCATCCGGCAGGGACGGGGAATGGTATACTTTTCCGGCGCGGACTTCCAGTTCCTCCACCGGGATCGGTGCTGTCATTCGGGACAGGAAATCGGAAAGGATCTGTTTTTCTGCTTTCGACGGACCCGGTGCTTCCGTTCCGCGGTCTTTTTTCCGGTTTTTCTGTTTTTTGTTTTTCTTTTCGATCGGTTTTTCTTCTGTCTCATAAGGAATGGCTTCGCCTTTTTTGCGGAACAGGGCAAGGTAATGGCCCTCGCCGTTCATTTTGTGCGGCCAGATGCGCACGGTCTTTTCGATCTCCGGATCGCCGTTTCCCCAGACTGGATTGCCTTTTGAAAAACCTTCGTAGCCTTCCATCTCGATCAGTTCCATTTCCGGGAAGTTTTCCAGAAGGAAAGAAACGGTTCCCTCGTCCTCCTGCGGGGCGAAGGTACACGTCGAATACATCATGAGGCCGCCCGGACGCAGCATTTTGACAGCATTCGAGGTGATCTCGCGCTGCAGATCCGCAAAGAAATCCGGCCGCTCCGGGGTCCAGGTGCCGATGACTGCCTCGTCTTTCCGGAACATGCCCTCGCCGGAGCACGGTGCATCCACGAGGATTTTATCGAAGAAGCCCGGGAAGACGTCTACAAGGCCTGCCGGGGTCTCATTGGTGACAAGCACGTTTTCGCTTCCGAACAGCTCCAGATTGCGCAGCAGTGCTTTGGCGCGGGCGTTGCTGATGTCATTGGCGACGAGAAGGCCGGTTCCTGCAAGACGCGCATTCAGCTCCGTCGCTTTGCCGCCCGGCGCTGCGCAGAGATCGAGCACACGCTCACCCGGTTCGATCGGGAGGCGGGACGCCGGGGTCATGGCGCTTGGCTCCTGCAGATAGAAGACGCCTGCCGCATACAGCGGAGACTGGCCCATGCGCATGCCGTCCGGCACGAAATAGCCGTTTGGAATCCACGGAATTTTCTTCCACATTCCCGGAACAAGCGGCGGGAAATCTTCGGTCCGGCATTTTTTTGTATTCACACGCAGCCCGGCTGTGCGGGGTGCGTCGTAGGAAGTTAAAAATGCATCAAATTCATCGCCCAGCATTTCCTGCATGCGGGTCAGAAATTCCTGTGGTAACTGCGCCATGTATTGTCTCTCCTTTTTATTTTGCTTTGTTGTGCATCGGTCCCTTTTCGTGAACTGGCGATGCTTTTTCTGTCTTTGTTTCTTTTGTTTTGCATCTATTTCATAATTTCTTACAGAAAAAGAGACAGCTTTTTCGATTTTTCAATCTTTTTGCTGTCTCTTTTTTGCATAGCGGAGAAGAAGGGATTTGAACCCTTGCGCCGTTTCCGACCTACTGGTGTTCGAAGCCAGACCCTTCAGCCTCTTGGGTACTTCTCCGTATTTTGCCAAATACATCATATATTATAGTGCTTTTTTCGGGATTCGTCAATGATTTTTTCGATGGTTTCTGCTGGAAATGCGGGGATTGTATTTTTTTGCAGAAATCAAATTCGAAAGTGCAGCTTACTCAAACAAATAATCTTCCTCAGGCAGCATCCCATCCCGATGCTGCCTCTTCTTTTATTCTTTCCCTTCTTCCGCCCTCTTCCTCTCTTCTTTTTTCTTCTTTTTCACCACCCGCAGTCTCCGGAAAAACGCACTCAGCATCTCCGAGCACTCTTCTTTCAGCACGCCGCGCTCGACCTTCACCTGATGGTTAAACTCGTGCATTTCCAGCATATTTAAGATCGATCCCGCGCAGCCCGCCTTCGGGTTCATGCTGCCGATGACGACTTCGCTGACTCTCGCCTGTACGATCGCACCGGCGCACATCTGGCATGGTTCCAGGGTGACATACAACGTACAGCCCTCCAGCCGCCAGTCGCCGAGCTTTTTGCTGGCTTTCCGGATCGCATTCAGTTCCGCGTGGGACAGCGTGTTTTTATCCGTATTTCTGCGGTTATATCCCCGCGCAATCACCTTTCCCTCGTACACAATCACACAGCCGATCGGCACTTCCATCAGCTTTTCCGCTTTCTTCGCCTGCGTAATCGCCTGGCGCATGAAGCGTTCCCGTTCTTTCCGGTGCGCTTTTTCCTCCGGCGTTTCCAGCTTTGTTTCTTCTTCCATTGTGCACTTCCTTTCTTCTCTGCGTATATTTTCTGTCCTTCCCGCATATCGTGAACTGTAGCGCAGTATCTTTTTCTACTCTTTTTACTTCTATGCAGGAGGTTTTTATGTCTGATTACCGGCGTTTCATTGCCTATCTATACGAATACCCGAACAACCGCAAGGGCGGATGCTGCGGCTTTGTCCGCGTGGAGTCGCAGAACGGCTTCTGCCGCATGGACTTCCAGATCAAATCGCCGTCGCTTCCGCCGGAGACCTCGGTCACGGTCTACGGATTTATCCGCCGGTCAGGGCGGATGTACGGCATTCCGCTCGGAAATCTCCTTGCGGGGCGCTCTTCTACGAGTGGAAAACTCTTCACGCACTCCGATGCCATTGGGCAGACGGATGTCACGCTCGACGAGCTTGGCGGTCTGATCCTGCTCTGCCGCCAGACCGGCGTCATCGCCACCCAGTGGGACGATCTTCCGATTCAGCCGGAGTTTTTCGCTCCCACGCTCCCGCAGGAGCCCAAAACATCCGCAGACAATGGTACCAGACCGACCGAAGAGAAAACTGCCGAAACACCCGAACCTCTGGATCCCGCCGTACCTGCGCAGTCCCTGCCATCATCAGACGCTTCAAAAGCACAGTTCGATGAACTTTCCACAGAATTCAGCAGCAATTCCGGACCTTATCCACAAAATTCCAGCCCGGAATCCACCGTCTCCACAGAATCCACATCAACTGACACGGTAAACACCGTTCCTGCAGACCGGATCACGCAATCATCCGCCAACACACTCCATCCCGCATCCGCGGAATCTGTGAAAACCGCAGAAAGCTATCCCTCTGCCAACCCGGAACCGCCGCAGCCCATCCCGGATTCTGCCGCCCAGCCGCTACATATGACTTCTGCCGATTTTCCCGCCGCAGCAGCCGTGCCGCCGTCCCGCGCTGCTCTCTATCTCCAGCTTCAGGACCAGTTCCCGGAGTTCCACCCGTTCCCAGATGATGATCTGACCGACTGCCTGCGCCTCTCACTCGACGATCTTCCACAGCTCCGCGCCGCCGGTCTTTCGGTGGATGCGAACCGCTTCGTCCTCCATGGCTCCTCGTCCTATCGCCATCTGCTCCTCGCCCGGAACCGCGACCAGCAGGAACTCTGGTATTTCGGCGTCCCCGGCGTCTACACGCCGAATGAGCAGTTCATGGCAAGCCTCTTCGGCTTTTTCCACTTTAAGCAGGCGATGCGCCCATCCGAGCTCGCGCCCGATGCCCGCTTCGGCTACTGGTACCGCACGCTTTAAAGCGTTTTTTAATCCACGCCGCGGATCTCCACCGTCTCAATCTTTCCGCGCAGGATCTCGCAGAACCGCTCGAGCTGCTCCCGCGCATACCCCGAGAACCTCGGATCAATCACATAATCCGATTCCCGGTAATTCTGCAGGAAGTACCGTTTTGCCCCGGAAAGCCACTTTCCGATCGCTTCGATCTCTTCCCTTCCATGCAGCTCTTTGCAGAGCGTTGTCCGGAACTCATAGTCCACCACGCCGCTCTTTAAAAACTCGACCGACTCATTGATCCGCATCACATCGATCTTTTTCACGCCCGCCGTCTCGCCGTACCGGGACGGCGCATTTTTGATGTCCATGGCGACGTAATCGATTTTCTTCTCTTCCACCAGCTTTTTCAAAATCTCCGGCCGGTATCCATTCGTATCGAGCTTCACAAGATATCCCAGTTCCTTAATTTTCGTCACGAACCGCTCCAGATCCGGATCCAGCGTCGGCTCACCGCCCGTCACGCAGACGCCGTCCAGCACGCCGCACCGCTTTTCGAGCACTGCAAAAATCTCCTCCTCCGGAATCACCGGCTCCCATTCGGGATGCTGCACGAGATTTCCGTTCTGGCAGAACGGGCAGCGGAAATTACATCCGCCCGAAAACAGTGTGCACGCCACCTTGCCCGGGTAATCCAGCAGCGTCAGCTTTTGAAATCCATGTATGACCATATGCTATCCTCTCCGACCGCAGGACTCCGAACTTTCGTCCGCCCTGCAACAGAAAAAGCGGAACCATAATGTCCGCTTTTTCCATTCATCTTCTATTGGTAATTATTTGCCGTAACGCTCTGCCTGGGAACGGATCAGGTCCAGATCATCAAAATAGTTGATTTTCATGGCTGCTTTGACATCCGCCAGTGTCTGAGCGGCAACTTTTTCTGCCTCTTCGCTGCCTTTTTTCAGCATCTCGTAGATCGCCGGAATGTCTTTTTCCAGTTCTTTTCTGCGATTGCGGATCGGCTCTAAGGTCTCCTGCAGTACATTGTTCAGGAACTTCTTCACTTTGACATCGCCAAGGCCGCCTCTCTGGTAATGCGCTTTCAGCTCGTCGAGATTTGCGTAATCCGGCAGATAGCGCTCGAAGTGCTCCGGCTGGCAGAATGCATCGAGATAGGTAAATACGGTATTTCCCTCGATCTTGCCCGGGTCGGTGATCTTGATGTGATCCGGGTCGGTGTACATGCTCATGACTTTTTTCTTGATCTCATCCGGCTCCTCGGACAGGTAAATGCAGTTTCCGAGCGATTTGCTCATCTTCGCTTTTCCATCGATACCCGGCAGACGTCTGCAGGAATCATTCTCCGGAAGCATAATCTTCGGCTGCACAAGTGCCTCGCCATAAACCGTATTGAATTTGTGGACGATCTCCTGTGTCTGCTCGATCATCGGCATCTGATCCTCTCCAACCGGAACGGTCGTTGCCTTGAATGCAGTGATATCGGCTGCTTGGCTGATCGGGTAGGTGAAGAATCCAACCGGGATGCTCGCCTCAAAGTTTCTCATCTGGATCTCCGATTTTACGGTTGGATTTCTCTGCAGTCTGGAAACCGTAACGAGATTCATATAATAGAAAGAAAGCTCGCACAATTCCGGAATCTGAGACTGGATAAAGATGGTGCTCTTTTCCGGATCAAGTCCGCAGGAAAGGTAATCCAGTGCTACCTCCAGAATATTCTGGCGCACCTTCTCCGGATTGTCCGCATTGTCGGTCAGCGCCTGTGCGTCTGCAATCATGATGTAAATTTTATCGAATTCACCGGAGTTCTGCAGCTCCACGCGGCGGCGCAGTGAACCAACGTAATGTCCTACATGCAGCTTGCCGGTCGGTCGGTCACCGGTCAGTATAATTTTTCCCATTTTTTCTTCCTGCCTTCCTGATACGTAATCTTCGCAGTCCGCTTCTGTATGAAAAATTTCATAAAAATTCTCATAACTGCGGACCTTCTACATACCCTCTATAATACCGTCTTTTTACAAACACTGTCAATGGTCTTTTCCGGTAAAATCCCTCAAAATATCTATTATGAGACAAATCGTTCAACAACCACGTACAGCCTTCCCTTTTTCGTCTGATTCTGCACGCCAACATAGCGGAATTTTCCCATATGGCGCACGGTCACGAGATCGTCCTCTTTCAGCGACGCGCTCGGCGACGTCACCAGTTTTCCATTGATAAACACCTGGCCGCCCTCGATCAGCGGCACCATTTTGCTCCGCGAACTGCTGAACGCCAGCGACAGCACCGCATCGAGCCGCACGGAAGCGACGGAGCCTTCTTTCCGCTCGGTTTTCGGCTCCGTCAGCTCCGCCGGCAGCCCTGCCTCGACCTCGCAATATACGCTCGTATGGCGCACCCGTTTCAGTTCCGCGCAGATATAGTCCGCCATATCCGCCATACAGATCAGATACGCCTGGTTTCCATCGATCAGAATGTCTCCCAGCTTATACCGCTCCACACCGAGATTCATCAGTGATCCTAAGAAATCACGGTGTGACAGCGCATCCGCAAATTTTTCATTCAGCGGGCTGATGCGCACGACTGCGATCGGAAGCATCGACGCATCGCCGTCTTCCGCATAGGATGGCAGAAACAACGCCGCTTTCCGCTCTGCCGCCTCGTATCCGCCGGACAGCACGTAACGCACACCCGGGATTTTATTTACCGTCCGGTAGAACAGATCCTGCTCCGCCAGCGTCAGAAATTCCGTGTGTGACGGAACATCCCTGTGATAACACTGCTCTGCCAGATCCTGGATCCGTCCGATCAGCACTTCTTCCTCATTCATGGTAATCCCCCTTTGATACACCGCGGGCTGCCCCTGTTTTCTTTCGGGCAGCCCACATATCACACTTTATTTATCCAGCAGCATCGACAGTCCGATCCGCTTCTTCGCCAGATCAAGGCTGATGACCTTCACTTCCACGATATCGCCGACGCTCACAGCCTCCAGCGGATGCTTGATGAAGCGTTTCGTCATCTGGGAAATGTGGACGAGTCCGTCCTGATGCACGCCGATATCGACGAATGCACCGAAGTCAATGACGTTGCGCACGGTTCCCTTTAAGATCATGCCGACCTTCAGATCCTTCATATCGAGCACGTCGGTGCGCAGGATCGGGCGCGGCATCTCGTCACGCGGGTCACGGCCAGGCTTCTGCAGCTCTTTGATGATATCGCGCAGCGTAATCTCGCCGACACCGATCTCCTCTGCCATCTTCTTGTAATCTTTGATGAAGAACGCCGTCGGTCCCTCGCTGATCTGCTCTGTCTTCATATTTAACTTTGCAAATAACTTCTCGACTGCCTCGTAGCTCTCCGGATGAACGCTTGTGCCGTCCAGCGGATTTTTGCCGCCGGTGATGCGCATAAAGCCCGCGCACTGCTCAAACGCCTTCGGTCCGAGTTTTGCCACTTTCAGGAGCTCTTTTCTGCTCTCGAAACGGCCGTTCTCCTCGCGGTATGCTACGATGTTTTTTGCAATCACCTTGCTGACACCGGAAATATATTCCAGCAGCGACGCGGATGCCGTGTTCAGATCGACACCGACTTTATTGACGCAGTCCTCAACGACACCGCCGAGCGCCTCGCCGAGCTTCTTCTGGTTCATATCGTGCTGATACTGGCCGACGCCGATCGATTTCGGATCAATTTTGACAAGCTCTGCCAGCGGATCCTGCACACGGCGTGCGATGGAAGCGGCGCTTCGCTGTCCGACATCAAAGTTTGGAAATTCCTCGGTTGCCAGCTTGCTTGCGGAGTAAACGGACGCTCCCGCCTCGTTGGTGATCACATACACAACCTTCTCCGGGATCTCTTTTAAAATCTCAACGATGATCTGCTCAGACTCACGGCTTGCAGTTCCGTTTCCGACAGAGATCAGGGTGACACCGTATTTGTGGATCAGATCTTTTACAGTGGCTTTCGCTGCCGCAATCTTCTTTTCGTTCGTCGGCGCGGTCGGATAAACCACGGTGGTATCGAGCACTTTTCCAGTCGCATCGACAACAGCCAGCTTGCATCCCGTACGGAACGCCGGGTCCCATCCAAGGACAACCTGGCCTGCAATCGGCGGCTGCATCAGAAGCTGCTCAAGGTTCTTTCCAAAGACCTTGATCGCACCGTCCTCTGCCTTTTCGGTGAGCTGATTTCTGACCTCACGCTCGATGGCCGGAGCGATCAGACGGTTGTAGGCATCCTCGATGGTCGCCTGCAGAACCGGCTTTGTCTGCGGATTCTCTTTGGTGATGATTTTTTTCTCGAGATAACGCAGGATTTCTTCCGTCGGCGCCTCAATTTTGACGTTCAGGAATTTTTCTTTCTCACCGCGGTTCAGCGCCAGCACACGGTGTCCGGCAATTTTCGATACCGGCTCGGAAAACTCATAGTAATTCTCGTAAACGGACTCTGCTTTCTCATCCTTTGCTGTCGAGACGATCAGGCCCTTCGCCTCGGTTCTGCGGCGGATCTCCATACGGTAATCGGCCTCATCGGAAATGCTCTCAGCGATGATGTCGCAGGCACCAGCAATGGCGTCTTTTGCCGTTTTGACTTCCTTTTCTTCTGAAACAAAAGCCTCTGCCTCTTTTTCGAGCGGCTCTTTTGTCATCTGCAGAAGAATGATATTCGCCAGCGGCTCCAGTCCTTTTTCTTTTGCGATCGTCGCACGCGTCCGGCGTTTCGGACGGTACGGGCGGTATAAATCCTCTACGACCACGAGAGTTGCGGCCTCTTCGATGGATTTTTTCAGTTCTGCGGTCAGCTTGCCCTGCTCCTCGATGCTCGCAAGGACAACGGCCTTGCGGTCATTTAAACTGCGCAGGTACATCAGACGGTCGTACAGATTTCGCAGTATCTCATCGTTTAAGGAACCTGTTGCTTCTTTTCGATATCGTGAAATAAAAGGGATCGTGTTTCCCTCGTCAATCAGTTTCACTGCAGCTTCTACCTGCCACGGTTTGACGTTCAGCTCGGCTGCCAATACCTGATTCATATCCATAGGTAAATTCCTCCTGTTGTCTCTTCCAAAACACGCTGTTCCTTCTCTGTTTTTCCCGCATAAAAAGCGGGACCCTTGGCGGAACAGCCACTCTATTACCTTATCAATAGGTCTTGTTTTTGTCAACCTTACATGATAAAATCTTTACTATAGCTTTTTTGACAGACTGCGTGTGAAACCGCGCTTTTTTGCAGAAGAAAGGACATTTTATGACACCAGAAAATTACGATCCAAACACCAATGAGTCCGGAGATTCCTATCAGTCCTCCCATCCGTACGGCGTGCCTGAGGGCCAGCGTCCCGGACCGTATCAGCATTACCAGCAGCAGCCTCCCGTACAGCCGCCGCGCAGGACGGGTTCGCAGGCCCTTGCAGCCGCTTCGATGGTCATGGCGATCTGCTCCTTTTTGTTCATGCTTAACATGGGGTCCCTGTTTTTCGGCTCGCTCGGCGTGATCTTCGCCCTTTTAAGCCGCGGCGCAGGACGCATGAGCGGCACGGCAAAAGCCGGTCTTGCGGGCTGTACCATCGGCATAATTGTCGGTATCTGCATCATGTATGCTTTCCTGCTTTTCAACATGGTCAGCGGCGGCAGCACCAACCTGCTTGAGCGGTATTACAATCAGTACATGCAGGAATACCAGATGACACCGGATAACGGAACAACCACCGACGGAAATACCATCTAGGTACCAGAAAGGATTTTTCATGAACGGACAAAAACAGAAATTTTCAGAACTGAAAAAGCAGGCCCGTGAGGCCATGGCAGGCCGATGCGGCACGCTGGTGGGCGCAACCGCGATCAACCTGTTTCTCACCTTCTCCTGCTCCCTCATCCCGACGCTGATTTTTTCAGGCACAACGCTGTACGATATCATTTTCCTGAATCTGACGCTGTTCCTGTTTTCCCTGCTCCTCAGCCTCTTTCAGGCGGGCTACTTAAAGATCTGCCTCTCAACGCTGCGCGGGGAACCGATTTCCGTCGGTGATATGCTCTACGCTTTCTATCACCACCCGGACCAGTACGTGCTGATGTTCCTTATCATCAACGGCATCAGCTCCGTGATCGCCCTGATTTCCAGCATTCCAGGCTTCCAGTATCTTTCCTCCCCGAGTGCGGAACTGACGCTTGGAACAGCACTTTCCATCGAAGCCGAGCTTTCTTCTCTGATGAACGTTTACGTTTACAAGCTGATCGGCTCTCTCGTTTCCACGCTGGTGCTGGTTCCGTTTTCCCTTTCCACCTTTGTGATGAACGACGCTCCCGGCATCGGCCCGATCCAGGCGATCCGTCAGAGCTTTGCGATGATGAAGAAGAACTTTTTCCGCTACATTCTGCTTCTCTTAAGTTTCTTAGGGCTTGAGATTCTCGCATCCTGTTCCTGTGCCATCGGCTTTTTGTGGGTAATGCCCTATATGCAGATCACGATGGCTGCGTTCTATCAGGAACGGAAAGATGTCCTGTATCCGGCATCGGAACCGGTGGGATATGATACGGATTCCTTTGGATCCGGCACAGATCTTTAAAAATAAATTTTAAGATAACTAAAAAGACGTTTCACACCCCTTGCTTTACGGCTGTGAAACGTCTTTTTAGTTATGTCTATTTCGAGATCTTAAATTCTCGCGCGGATTCTGCTCTGGATTCCGTCGAGTTTCTCTGCTTTTTCTCTGTACTCCTGCTCTGTGATTTCGCCGGTAATAAATGCGAACTCCTCGGACAGACTTGGAACTGCTACGATTTCTACTTTTCCGAACAGCTCCTCGATCTCACTCTGGCGCTCTGCGGCGTGGCCGGACACGCGGACGAAGAAGCGGCTCTTTACATCATCGATCTGCAGCAGGTCCAGTTTTTCCTCGCTCCAGCTCATCATGATGTTTCTGCCTTTGTTCTTTGCGCAGTCTACGACATCGGCTACAACGGCACTTGCGGTCGGAAGCTTTCCTGCTCCGCTTCCGTAGAACATCGCATCACCCAGTACATTTCCGTGGATGAAGATGGCGTTGAAGACACCGTTTACGCTGTACAGCGGGTTTTTCGCGTCAATCATCACCGGGCTTACCATGGCGTAATACTGATCACCCACCTTGCGGCTTGTTGCGAGCAGTTTGATTGCGGTTCCCATCGAGGTCGCATATTTGATATCCTCTGCGGTGATCTTTGTGATTCCCTCGGTGTAAACCTCTTCGTAATTGACTTCTTTTCCATAAGCAAGAGAAGAAAGAATCGCAATTTTACGGCACGCATCGTAGCCTTCTACATCTGCTTCCGGGTTGCGCTCTGCGTAGCCGAGGCGCTGTGCCTCTTTTAATACATCTGCGAAATCGGAACCGTCGCTTGCCATTTTGCTTAAGATGTAGTTTGTCGTACCGTTTAAGATACCCGTTACTTCATCGATCTCATCTGCAGTCAGGGAGGAGTTTAACGGACGGATGATCGGGATACCGCCGCCGCAGCTTGCCTCAAACAGATAGTTTGCGCCGTGCTCTTTTGCAATTGCAAGAAGCTCGGTACCGTGTCTTGCCACCAGCTCTTTGTTGGATGTGCAGACGCTCTTTCCAGCCTCCAGCGCACGTTTTGTGAAGGTGTAAGCCGGCTCTACGCCGCCCATGACCTCGACAACAACATCAACCTCCGGATCGTTTGCGATCACTTCGTAATCATGTACCAGCACTTTTTCCACTGGATCTCCCGGGAAATCTCTTAAATCCAGAACGTATTTGATATTAATCTCGTTCTCTGCTCTCTTGTTGATGCTGTCATGGTTCGTGTTGATGACTTCCACCACGCCGGAACCAACGGTGCCATATCCTAATACTGCAATCTGAATCATCTCTTTTGTCCCTCTCTTGCTTTTTCTTTTTCAGGACTCCTGTCCTAAGATTTTAAAATAATGAACTCCCTGTCTGGACTCAATCTCGTTGATCATCTCCGAGGCGTCTCCCCGGTCTTCCGCGATATCCACGCTGATTGTCAGTGACGCCACGCCGTTTAACGGAATCGTCTGATGAATGGTCAGAATGTTTCCGTGAAACTCGGCGATAATCTTCAGCACATCGGAAAGCAGTCCCGGCTCATCGTCCATCTGCAGAATAAACGTAATCGTTTTTCCTTTTGCATTGTCATGAAAAGGAAGAATATCATCTTTGTATTTATAGAAAGAGCTTCTGCTGATTCCCGCTTTTTCCGTTGCCTGCTGCACGGTAAGCTCCTGCATATCCATCAACCGTTTGGCCTCGATGACCTTCAAAAGGACCTCCGGAACCGCCTTTTCTTTGATTACATAATACTTTGTTTTCTCTTCTCTCATGGCAATCCTCTGTTTCTATGTTCTTTCCAGGAAATACATTTGTTTTCACAGGAAAGATCGTACCATATTCCGGCACAATGCGCAAGGACTTTTTAGAATCCGATACTTCCGCCGCCGTGGCTGTTTCCGCTGGCGGATGTGTGAACGTGGCTTCCGCCGCCACCGCCTCCTCCGCCGCCGGAACCGCCTCCTCCGTGGTTTCCGTCGTCCCTCGGGATCTTGTGCATCGACACATGGCGGTCAATCAGTGCATCCCTGCGGTCTCTGATTTTTACGCGTTTCAGATCCGCATAGCCCTTTGCACCGCGGTTTTTCTTTCGTCTGTAACTCTTCCAGATTCCAAAATAAACACAAAATCCTGTCACAGCAGCTAAAAGGACAGCAATCATTGCCTCGGTACTGTTGATTTTACGGTAATGAATGATCGAGCCGTCTTCTGTAATCAGGTAGTCCGCCTCGGAAACACCGCGGTCGAAGCACTCCTGCGTTATCGTAATCATTTTTGCAAACGTCCCCGCATAGTCGCCCTCTTTTGCATAGCTCTGCGCTGCCTGCAGAATGTCATCGATTTCCGCGTCCGACATATAATACTGCATAATGCCCGACGTTGAAATTACAATCTGGCGCTGTCCCATGTCGATGAGGAAGCAGACGCCGTTCGGCTCCTTCGGATACTTTTTATCATAGAAATCATCCGCAATCGCCTGGCAGTCCTCGGAGCCGCTGCTGTACTCGGTCAGGATCACCATATGAATGTCCGTATTGCTCTCGAACTCCGCACAGGAACGCTCGAGATCCTGCTCCTCCTCATCCGAAAGAAGCGATGCGTTGTCGTAGACATACTGGGTGTCCGCTTTTACGGTATTCACAGAAAAAATCCCGCACAGCAGAAGGGCTGCAAAAATGCCGAGCAGATATTGTCTCGCTTTTTTCATTCTTCTCATGAGAAATACCCTCCCACCAGCATAAAGATCAGTACAAAAAGTGCACTCACAACCGACGTCAGCAGCGCTTTTTTCCGCTCAAACGGAAAATCACCGTTGATCGTGCCGGTCTGGCCGTTCATCGCGTAGTAATAAACCTTTCCGTCTTTTCCCGGATACGTCAGTGTCCAGACCGGAAACAGTACGTAACGCCAGT
>ERZ826764.2214-NODE-2214-length-19384-cov-15.332919_pt1 | contig 19384 bp, 17 predicted proteins | sample MGYA00519870_ERZ826764 | MGnify/ENA primary metagenome ERZ826764 (study PRJEB31778, sample SAMEA3449239) | human gut metagenome | biome: human gut; feature: human-associated habitat; material: faeces | place: United Kingdom | collected 2010/2012 ...
GCTCCACCCCGTTTCTTTGGGCAAGACCAAAGAAATGGGGTGGAATAGGCAGCACCAACGTAAAACAGAACAGCAACGTACAGGCGAGTTCCTGAAACCCAACGTCCTGGCGAACCTGGAACCCCGCCCCTACGGAGATACGAGGCGGGCATGGCGCGTGTCAACCGTGTCGCTTACCGGAGACGTACATCGCGACAAACAGGCTCAATACTGCGACGGCGAAGAAAACAGGCTCCGCGGACTGCCAGAGAGACGGGGACAGACGCGACAGAAGCTGCTCCAGCAGGGGCGGCAGGGCCATCGCAGCGCAGGTCCAGGCCCTGGCGGCGCGGACCATGTACGGCCAGTTGGAGTTGTTTATGGCCAGGCCCGCCAGGTTCAGGCGAATGGGCCCGTCACTGAAGGAGCTTATCCGGTTTTGGTCATAGTAGTCCGGCAGCCGCAGCGGCGCAAAGAACACGAAATATGCGCCGAAAATGCAGCTCAGCAGATAGAGTACCGGTGAAAACGTGCCAATATGCTCAGAGAGCAGTCCCCAAATGAGGCAGGCCCCGCCCAGCAGGAGGCAGAGCACATACAGGCCCGGCCAGCGCCTGCCGCTGTGCCAGGCGCGCTCCGGCTTCTGCGCGCCGTAGCTGATCGCGGCCTTGACCAGCTCCTCCACCTGCCCGGCGTCAATACCGCTGCCCAGCCGCTCGCAGCGCAGCAGCTCCGTCACGCTGACGCCCAGCTGCTCCGCAAGGGGGATGAGCAGCGCCGTATCCGGTATGCTCGCGCCGGTTTCCCACTTGCTCACCGCCTTGTCGGAGACAAAAAGCCTCTGCGCCAGCTCCTTCTGCGTCCAGCCCTTTTCCTTTCGGAGGCTGGATACGAAGGAGCCGAATTTTCTCTTGTCGAGTTCGTACACGCCTTCTCACCTCGTCTACAGCATAGCCCACGGCGCGCGTGTTCGCAACCGAACGTCGGTAGAATCGCCGTGAAAGCCTAAAAAACCGGCCCCCGCAGGCGTGGGGGCCGGTTTACGCTGTTTACTTCCTGTTCACTTCCCGCAGGCGGCGCGCAGGGCGGCGGCCCGGTCAGTCTTCTCCCAGGCTACGCCCAGATCCTCGCGGCCCATGTGGCCGTAGGCGGCGAGTTTGCGGTAAATGGGCCTGCGCAGGCCGAGGTCGCGGATGATAGCGGAGGGACGCAGGTCAAAGACCTCGCCCACGGCCTTCTCCAGCACGTGGTCCGGCACGGCCCCGGTGCCGAAGGTCGTGACGTTCACGCTCACCGGCGTCGCCACGCCGATGGCATAGGCCAGCTGCACCTGGCAGCGGTGCGCCAGGCCCGCGGCCACGATGTTCTTCGCCACCCAGCGGGCCGCGTAGGTCGCGCTGCGGTCCACCTTCGTCGGGTCCTTGCCCGAGAAGCAGCCGCCGCCGTGGGGAGCGCTGCCGCCGTAGGTGTCCACGATTATCTTGCGGCCCGTGAGGCCCGAGTCAGCTGCGGGGCCGCCCTTCACAAAGCGGCCGGTCGGGTTGACATAATATTTGATATCCCCACGGTTCAGCTCGGCGGGGATGGTGGGCAGGATGACGTGCTCTATCATGTCGGCGCGGATCTGCTCCAGGGAGACGGCCTCGTCGTGCTGGGTGGAGACGACGACGGTGTCCACGCGCAGGGGGCGGCCCTCGCCGTCGTACTCGATGGTGACCTGGGTCTTGCCGTCCGGGCGCAGATAGCTGAGCAGGCCGCTCTTGCGCACCTCGGCCAGGCGGCGGGCCATCTTCTGTGCCAGGGAGATGGGCAGGGGCATGAGCTCCGGCGTCTCGTCGCAGGCGTAGCCGAACATCATGCCCTGGTCGCCGGCGCCGTTCTCCAGGCTGTCGCCCGCCTGGCCCTCCTTGAGCTCGAGGGACTTATCGACGCCCATGGCGATGTCGCCGGACTGCTCGTCGATGGCGGTGAGCACGGCGCAGGTGTGGCCGTTGAAGCCGCAGGAGGCGTCGTCATAGCCGATGTCGCAGACGACCTCGCGCGCGATTTTCGGGATGTCCACGTAGCAGCTGGTGGAAATTTCGCCCATGATGTAGATGATGCCGGTCGTGGCGGTGCACTCGCAGGCGACGTGGCCCATGGGGTCTTTTCCGAGTATGGCGTCCAGCACCGCGTCGGATATCTGGTCGCAGACTTTGTCGGGATGGCCCTCGGTGACGGATTCGGAGGTGAACAGGTAGTTTGCCATTGCGAATATCTCCTTTTTGAAATTAGAATACGTTTTTGAGCGTCTCACCGGCCCAGGCGAAGAGCTCCTCCGGCCCGGCGGCGAGCAGGGCGCGGCCGGCTTCGGGCAGGGCGGCGCGGGAGGTGGGAAAGATGCCGGTATCAAGCCAGCACAGGGCGCGCAGGGTGAAGAAGGCGGCCTTTTGCAGCGCCTCCAGCTCCTCAGGCGCTCCGCCGTGGAGCAGATAGTGGGCGCAGCCGTGACAGACGGCCCCGGCCCCGGTGCGGACGCTGCTGAGCGCGGCCTCGCGGTTCAGGAGCGGCAGCAGGAAATCGAGGCTGCCCAGGACGGGGCGCGTGTCGTGGTAAAACTGAAACAGCTCCCCCGGCTCCCAGGCCAGCAGCTCCGCCCGCCCGGAGACGAAGCCGCAGAGCTTTCCCCGCTCCGGCAGGGGGGAGAGGGCCTCCCGCAGGGCGGCGAGGTCGGAGGCTTCAAGCCGGTCCAGGACGAGGACGGTGTCTATATCGCTGTCTTCCCGCGCTTCGCCGCGGGCGCGGCTGCCCTGCAGGCCCAGGAAGAGCACACGCCCACCGAAGCGCTCCAGCACGGCGCGGCTCCAGAGCGGCAGCCAGCTTTCAATGTTCAGCATATCGCACCTCCCGACAAAAAAGCCCGCCGATTCCCGGCGGGCTTGAATTCTGAGCGTTCATCCTCATCTTCCGATTTACACCGCCGGATTTGGCACCTTGCATAAGCAGGTTGCCGGGCTTCACAGGGCCGGTCCCTCCGCCACTCTTGATAAGGCTTTTCAGTTGTCGGCAAACATTATACACGTGCGCGGGGCGGATGTCAAGGAAAACTTTACGCTCCCGGGAAAAATCAGCCGTCCGTTTCTTCAGCGGGCTCCGGGCTCTCGGCGGGCTCGGGACTCTCGGCGGGCTCTTCCGTCTCCACAGGGCTGGGCTCGGGGCCGGGGAAGGAGGGGTCGGCACCCGGGGCGTAGAACTGGAGGTTCATGTCCACGTCGGCGTCTATGCCGTCTATGCGGCTCGTAAAGGAAAACTGCCAGATCGCGGCCTCGTAGTAGAAATCCGGGGCAGAGCCGGGGGCGCCGATCCAGAAGGGGAAGTCTGCCAGACGGCTCAGGTCGTAATCGTGGTAGGCGATGTAGCGGTAGAAGTAGACGCAGGGGGTGTAGCCCGCGTCCTTTATCATCTCGCAGAAGACAAGGGCGGAGGCGGTGAGCTCCTCGTCGTTTATGTCCTCGGCGCGGGAGTCCTCAAGCGGCTCCCAGTCGAAGGCGACGGGCATGGAGATGTCGTAGTCCTTGATAAGGTCGAGGACGAAGAGGGCCTCCTCGGCGGCCTCTATGGCGCCCATGGACTGGGAGAAGAAGTAGACGCCCACGTCGAGCCCGGCGTCTATGGCGCCCTGCATGTTCTGCTCGAACTTCTCGTCCACGAAGAGCTCGCCCTCGGAGGAGCCGCGGTAGCCGCAGCGTATCATGGCAAACTCTATGCCCGCGTCCGCGACGGCCTGCCAGTCGATGTCGCCCTGGTAGAAGGAGACGTCGATGCCGAGGCGCGTCTCGTAGACGTCGCCGGTGTAGACGGGGATGCCGTCCTCGCCTGTTTCAAAATCCGACTCGGACAGCTGGGAGACGGGCACGCCCTCGGCCTCGTCCACCCACTCCTCTCCTGCGCCGGTGTTCACGTATATCATGCCCTCATGCGGGTCGGGCGTGGGCTCCGGCTCGCCGCCGCAGGCGGCAAGGCCCAGGGCCAGGGATATGAGCAGCAGTATCGCGGTAAGTCTTTTCATTGTCTCGTCCTTTCGTATCCGACGGGATTCGACACATGATACCACATAAATGTGAACAAATCAAACCCGGCGCTTAGGTCCGGCGTTCAGCAGCACTACGGCTGAGAGCACGAGCACGACGCCGCAGTATGACAGAAGGCCCATACGCTCGTGGAACACGGCTGCGCCGACGATGGTGGCCACGACAGGCTCGACGGAGGCCATGATGGAGGCGCGGCCCGTCTCCATGCCCGTGAGGCCGTGGGTATAGAGCAGATAGGGCAGGTAGCAGGTGACGACGCCCGCGCCGATGGCGAGGGCCAGGTTCCCGCCGGAGGCCGCCGCCGTCTCGAAGACGCCGTCCACGCCCCAGATGAGCGCCGCGCCCAGGGCGGCCAGCAGGCAGGAATAGAAGTTTATCGTGTTGCTGGAATAGCCGCGCTCCAGGGCGTAGCGGGCGAAGATGCTGTACATGGCGTAGCCGAAGCCCGCGCCGAGGCCGTAGAGTATGCCCGCCGTCGAAAGGGCCATATCCCCAGCGCCAAGGCCGGAGACCAGGGCGCAGCCGAGAAAGGCCAGCAGCACGGCGAGGAGCTTCAGGCCCGTCAGCCGTTCCTTGAAGAGCAGGGCGGAGAGCAGGGTCACGATGGCCGGGGCGGTGTAGAGCAGGATGGCCGCAGCGGAGAGGCTCATGTAGTTCATGGCCTGGAAGTAGCAGAAGGTGAAAAACAGCAGGCTCACGACGCCGCTGCCGAAAAAGCACCAGGCGTCCCGCAGCCGCACGCGAAACTGGGAAGGCCCCGTCAAAAGCAGCGTCAGAGCGAAGCAGAGCGCCGCGACGCCGCAGCGCAGGACGATGACGCCGGAGGAGCTGAAGCCCGCCTCGCCCATATAGCGGCGAAACAGGCCCATGAAGCCCCAGAGGCAGCCCGCAGCCAGGATGGAGAGGGTATATGTGTTCTTGCTCTTGTTCATCATATCAGCTCGCTTATGAGGTCGTAGAGGGGGACGTAGGCGATGGGCAGGAAGACAGCCGGCAGCATGTTGGCCACGCGCATGCGCTCCTGCCTTAGCCCGAGCAGGTTTATTGACAGGCCCAGCAGCAGCACGCCGCCGACGGCGGACATCTCGCCCACGACCCGCTCCGTGAGGTAGGGGGAGAGGGCCGAGGCCAGGAGCGTCAGCCCGCCCTCGGTGATGAGAACGCAGACGGAGGAGGCCATGACTCCCGCGCCCAGCCCCGCGCCGAAGGCGAGGGAGGCCACGAAGTCGAGCACGGCCTTGGCGTAGAGGATGGAATTGTCGCCGTTTATGCCGGCTTCGACGCTGCCCATGACGGTCATGCTGCCGACGCAGTAGAGGATGGAGCAGGAGACGAAGGCCTGGGCAAAGCCGCCGTCGCCGCCAGCGAGGCGCTTCTCAGCCAGAGCGCCGAGGGCCTCGACCCTGTCGTCTATGCGCAGCAGCTCGCCGAGCAGGGTGCCGATGGAGACGCATAGGATGAGGCAGAGCGTGTCGGAAACGCCGACGACGCAGACTATGCCGAGCCCCAGGCTCACAAGGGCAAGCGCGGCCATGAGCGCGGAGGTGTATTTTGGGTTTATCCGGCCGCGGAAGGCCAGCCCTACGGCCCCGCCGAAGAGCACGCCCGCGGAATTGGCAAGCACACCGAGCATGAAAAAGCCTCCCAGACGTCGAAATCGCATGGAAATGATACAATTCCCGGCGAAAGATGTCAATAGCCCAAGTTGACAGCGGGGGGTAAAACGTAGTAATATAACATTTACGCGGGCATGATGGAATTGGCAGACATGCGAGATTTAGGTTCTCGTGCCTTTGGCGTTGGGGTTCAAGTCCCCATGCCCGCACCACGCCGGAGCAGAGACGATCTGCTCCGGCGTTTCGGTTATGACATCTGCGGCGGCTTCATGCGCCTGGAGCCGGAGAAACAGAGGTGCCAAATGGAGCTGCACGACATTTTAAAGCGCATAGACGCCGTGCCCGCAGCGGAAGGGGCGGCGATAACACAGCTGAGGCACGAGGAGGACGACGAGCCATACCAGGTTTGGAAAATCGACACCGGCGGAGCCGCCTGCATCCTCAAGCAGGCCAAGGGCTTTGAGGAGGAGATATACCGGGACATCCTCGGCGTTTTAAACGAGGGCTGTGTCCCTGACGTATATCAGACTGTCGCAGACGGAGAGAGGACCTACCTCCTCATGGAATATGCGGAAGGGGAAGACCTGCGCCGCTGCGACCGCGCCAGACTGACGCTGGCCCTGGACGCGCTCATCTCGCTTCAGGCGAGGACCTGGGAGAGCCGGGAGCTTGCGTCCTGTGGCTACAGCTTCGACAAGAGCCTGCGCGACCGTGAAAGGCGCGGGCAATTCCTGAAAGACCCGCTGCTGGAGGAGGCCTATGCGCTGTTTATGCGGGCATACAGCTCCGTTCCGAGGGCGCTCTGCCATGACGACCTGCTGCCCTTCAACGTCATCGTCTCGGACGACAGGGCGGTCCTGATAGACTGGGAGTACGGCGGCATCCTGCCCTACCCCTCGTCTTTCGCCCGCCTCATCGCCCACGGCGAGGAGGCGGAGGACGCGCTGTTCCACATGACGCGGGAGGACAGGGACTTCGCTATAGATCATTACTATGACAAGCTCCTGCGTGAGCGGGGGATAGCTTACGCGGACTGGCGCCGGACCCTCGAACTCTTTTTGTTCTACGAATACTGCGAATGGGTGTTCGTCGGCCACAAATACGGCGACACGGAGAGCGAATACTACAAAAAATACCTGCCCCTGGCCAGACGGCAGGCCCTCGCGCTCATACGGGGGCGGGCAGAATAAAAAAAGACGCCTGCACACGCAGGCGTCTTTTTTACTTGGTTCAGCCGACCAGGACTGCGCCGCCTACCGGACGGATGGACAGGATGTGGCAGCTGCCCTCGCCCAGGACGGACTCCACGGCGGAGCGGAAGCTCTCTTTCATGTCCAGGGGCACGAAGGCCTGTATGGTGCCGGCGAAGCCGCCGCCGTGGACGCGGCAGGCGCCGCGGCCGCCAAGGGCGCGCTCCGCCACGGCGAGGGCCACGGCCATGGCCTGCTCCTTCACCGCGCCTGTCGGCGTGATGTTCTGCAGCAGCTCCCAGGAGGAGCGCCCGGATTCGCGCACCAGGGCCAGAAAGCCCTCCGTATCCCCGCGCTCCAGAGCGTCCGCCTCCTCGGCGGAGCGCCGGTCGTCCGCGAAAAAGTGCATCGCACGCAGCACGGCCCTGTCGCCCGCCGCGCGGCGCAGCTCCGGCAGCGCGCGCATAAACTCGGCCTCGTCCACCTCACGGAGCACACGCTTGCCGAACTGGGCCGCTATCTGGCCCACCTCCTCGGGTATGGAGGCGTACTCACCCGTAAGCGCCGCGTGGCTCGCGCCGGAGTCTATTATGCACAGGGCATAGCCCATGGCCTCCAGGTCCACGGAGACGCTGCGAACCTCGGGCTTCAGGGGATCGGCAAAGTCTATGGCAACGGCCCCGCCGACGGAGGAGGCCATCTGGTCCATCAGCCCGCTGGGCTTGCCGAAGTAGACGTTCTCCGCCCGCTGGCCAAGCTGCGCTATGGTAACAGCGTCAAGCTCACCGCCGCAGAACAGGCAGTTTTCGATCACGCCCAGAAGCACCTCGCAGGCTGCCGAAGAGGACAGGCCCGAGCCGGGCAGCACCTCCGAGACCGCATAGGCGTCAAACCCTGCAGCTTTATAGCCGCGCTCCGCTACGAGCCCTGCCATGCCGCGCACAAGGGCGGCCGTGGTCTCGCGCTCGTCTGCCTTGGGGAGCAGCTCGTCCAGGCCTATTTCCACCAGCGGCCAGCCCTCGGACTGGAACCTTATCCTGTCCGTGCCGTTGGGCGAAGCGCAGGCCAGAAAGTCCAGGTCCACGGCTCCGGCCAGCACGCGGCCGCGCTGATGATCGGTATGGTTGCCGCAGATCTCGGTACGTCCGGGCGCAGAGCAGAGCACCACGGGACGCTCCTCGTCCGCGCCGAAGCTGCGGGCAAACCCCTCCAGCACATTTGCAACTTTGTCCCTGCCGCTCCCGCCGTATTTGAGCCGGGACAAGACAATGTCCAGCTCGCCGGCGTCCAGGGCGCGGCGCACGGCACCCAATTTCTGCATAGTAATTCTCTCCTCTTTTCAGTCCCGGTGTGGGGCATGATAAAACCGCTGCAAAGAAGGCGGACAGGTCACATCTGCTTTGCAGCGGTTTACTGCGTGTTTATGTGGGTTCTTATTTCTTCTGGACGTACTTCAGGCAGTCAAGCATGACCGCGACAAGTATTATAATACCGGAGAACACAAACTGCAAGTTAGTATCGATGCCCAGCGTGGTCAGGGAGTAGGTCAGCGCGGTGAAGATGAAGACGCCGACGACGACGCCGGAGATCTTGCCTATGCCGCCGGTGAACGAGATGCCGCCGACGACGCAGGCCGCGATGGCGTCCATCTCCCAGCCCTGGCCGTAGGCCGCGGAGCCGGAGCCTATCATGCGGATGCACTCAAGCCAGGAGCCGAAGCCGTAGAGCACGCCGGCCATGATGAAGGCGCCGACAGTGACCTTGAACACCGAGATGCCCGAAACGGAGGCCGCCTCGGGGTTGCCGCCGACCGCGTACAGGTTCTTGCCGAAGGTGGTCTTGTTCCAGATGAACCACACGACGATGACGGCCGCGGCCGCCCAGAGGATGATGGTCGGGAACTTGCCCAGTTTGGGGATGATCATGGCGGGGATGGTGCTGTCGATGCCGCCGAAGGAGACGCCCTTCGTCGAGTAGGTGACAAGGCCAAAGATGACCAGCATGTTCGCCATGGTCGAGATGAAGGGGTGCATCTTGAACTTCGCGGTGAAGAAGCCGGCGATCGTGGTGAAGATGGTGCACAGCACGATGCAGACGATGAGCGCGAAGAACACGCGGCCCAGGATGGGCATGCCCGTGAAGTCGAAGACCTTCCCGAACACGGAGCCGGTGTTGGGGCCGTTGTGCATGATGATGGTCGCGGCCGTCATGCCCATGCCTACCATACGGCCTATGGACAGGTCCGTGCCGGCCAGGAGGATGAGGCCCGCGACGCCCAGAGCCAGGAACATACGCGGCGAGGCCTGGGACAGGATGTTCAGAATGTTGTTCACGGTGAGCAGCGGCACGCCCTTTATTATGGGCGTGGCTATGCACAGGCCGATGAAGATGATGATTATCGCTATGTACAGGCCGTTGCGCAGGAAGAAGTCGCGCCTGTTGAAGGTGTAGCGGTAGTTCTCCCACTTCTGGGCCAGGCTCTCGCCGACGGTGAACTTGGACATGCGCAGCAGGTCGATGAGGTGGTACTTGTGGTCAAAGGCGGCGTGGCGCCTGTCCTTGATGGTCTGCTTCTCCTTGAGCAGGGACATCTTTGCGTCGAAGAGGCGGTTCTTGTGGACGTACTTCTCGTCCTTGAGTTCCTGCTGGTCGGAGAGCTTGGCCACGGTCTCCTGATGCTCGCGCTCCAGCTGCTCCACGGCCTCCTTGTACCTCTCCTGGGCCCTGACGTTCTCCTCCGCGCAGCTGGCGACGACGGCCTGATAGTAGGCGCCGTAGTTGGCCTTGAGGTAGCTCTCGGCCTCGGCAATGAGCTTCGCGACCTCGGCCTTGTTCTTGGCTTCAACCTCCTTGGCCTTTTCGAGCTCCTTCTTGAGCTCGGCCGCGCGCTTCTGCTTCTCTTCAGCGGTATAGATGCGGTCGCGCTTGAGGTTCTCAAGGCTGTTCTGTATGTCCAGGACCTTGTCAGTGCCGTTCAGACGCAGGGCGTTTATCTTCTCCTGTATGGCGCCGACGTGCTCGTCTATCGGCGCAAGGAGCTGAGCTTCCTGCTCAGCGGTCAGAATCTTTGTGTTTTCTGCAACCATAAACGTTTTCTCCTACCTTACAGGTATTTTGCGCTGAGTCTCAGGAGCTCCTCCTGGTCCGTTTCCTTCGTGTTCACGATGCCGGAAAGGTGTCCGTTGGACATGACGCCTATGCGGTTCGTGATGCCGAGGATCTCGGGCATCTCCGAGGATACGACGATTATCGTCTTCCCCTGCTTGGCCATGCGGATGATGAGCTCGTATATCTCGTATTTCGCGCCGACGTCTATGCCGCGCGTCGGCTCGTCCATCATAAAGACCTGCGGCTCGCGCTCGAGCCACTTGCCGAATATGACCTTCTGCTGGTTGCCGCCGGAGAGGCTCGTTATCATGTCGTCCGGACCCATGCACTTGGTGCGCATGGTCTTTATCTCCTTGTTCGTGGCCTTCACCATTTTGGGCGTGGAGAGGGCCGGGCCGGACTTGTACTGCCTGAGGTTGGCGATGGTGGTGTTGAAAGTGAGGTCGCATTTGAGGAAGAGGCCGTTGGCCTTGCGCTCCTCGGTTATCATAGCAAAGCCGTGCTCGATGGCTTCCTTTGCGTTCGAGAAGTTCATGAGGCGATTTTTGAAGTACACGCGCCCGGCAGCCCTCGTGCGCACGCCGAAGATCGTCTCCAAAAGCTCGGTCCTGCCCGCGCCGACGAGACCGTAAAGGCCGAAGATCTCGCCCTCCCTGACGTCGAAGCTCACGTCCTGCAAATACGGCGCGTACTTCGTGGAGAGGTGCTGCACGGAGAGGATGGTGTCTCCCGGCTTGTTGTCCACGGGCGGGAAGCGGCTCTCGAGAGAGCGGCCGACCATGGCGGTGATGAGCTCGCCCATGTTGGTCTCCGCCGCGGGCTTCGTCATGACCAGCTTGCCGTCCCGCAGCACGGAGATCTCATCGCAAATCTCAAATATCTCGTCCATCTTGTGCGAGATGTAAATGAGCGAAATGCCCTGGTCGCGCAGCATCCGCATCATCTCAAAGAGCTTGTCTACCTCCTGAACAGTCAGAGAGGAGGTGGGCTCGTCCAGGACTATGACCTGAGAGTTGTAGGAGATGGCCTTGGCTATCTCACACATCTGACGCTGGGAAACGGACATGTTCCGCATGGGCTGGCTGAGGTTCACGGTCATGCCCAGCTTGCGGAAGAGCTCGGAGGCCTTCTTTTTCATGTTCCCCTCGTCTACCACGCCGACGGAACTCGTCGGATACCGGCCGAGGAAGAGGTTGTCCGTCACGTTCCGCTCCAGGCACTGGTTGAGCTCCTGGTGCACCATGGCGATGCCGTTTTCCAGTGCGTCCTTAGGCCCGGAGAAGCTTATCTCCTTGCCGTTTAAGAAGATCTTGCCCTCGTCCTTCTGGTAGGTGCCGAAAAGACACTTCATCATCGTGGATTTTCCGGCGCCGTTCTCGCCCATCAGCCCCATGACAGTTCCGCGCTTCACGTCCAGGTTGATATGGTCAAGCACCCGGTTGCGCCCGAAGGACTTGCTCATACCGCGTATTGACAGGACGATGTCGTTTTTCGCATCTGCCATTCTAGTTACTCCCGTTTAAGAATTCTCCGGCTCCTGCCGGTTTTCATCACAAATTGCTATCAGGGGGATGCGTGATCCCCCCAATAGCAAAGGTTTCAGTTAACTGTGAGTTTTACTGCGCGCTGATCACTGGCTCAGGATGCCGGTGTAGGAGGCGGCGTTGTCGGTCTTCACCATGTTGATGGCGAAGGCGTCGTACATGTCGGGGTTGCCCAGACGGTTCGTGATGTTGGACTCGGTCTGGCCGTCGCCGGCTATGTACTCAACGTTCAGGTTCAGCAGGTCGTCGTACTTCTGGAGCAGCGGCTGGTAGGTGGAGCCCAGGAAGTTGTCGGCGGAGTTGTAGATGTTCAGCCAGACGTTCTTGGTCGGGTGGGCAGTCGCGTCGAGCTGGTTGGAAACGGGCTCGTAGGTGACGGTGGAGTCGAGGAAGCTCTCGTAGTTCTCGGCGGTCACGGCCACGTTCAGGGCGTAGTAGCTGCGGGAGGCCTCGTCGTAGTAGAAGACCTCGTCGCTCAGGACATTGCCAGCGTCGTCGGCGGTGCCGATACCGGTGTCGATGTCCACGCCGTCAAGGGCGTTGCGCAGGACGCGGAGGGTCAGGTAGGCCTGCACGTCGGCGTGCTGGCTGATGGTGCCGCCGTAGCCCTCGGCGATGGCGGCAACGGCGTCGGAGTTGGCGTCGTAACCGAAGGTGGGCACGCCCTCAGCCTTGGACCAGGCGAGGAACATGGACATGCCCATGCCGTCGTTGTTGGAGGCGACGACGTCGATCTGGTCGCCGAAGGAGGAAGCCCAGGTGCCGATGGCGTTGCCGGCGGTGGCGGCGTCCCAGGTGGCGCCGGCGGAGTTCTTCATCTCCTGAGAGGCCAGCTCACGGACGATGTAGGTGGTGCCGTTGATCTCGAGCTCGCCGTCCTTGACGTAGGCGGAGGTGCCGTCAATGTTGGTGCCGACGGGGGTGCTGTCGATGACGCCGTCAACCTCGACGGCGGTGCCGAGCGCGCTGCGCACGCCGCGGGTACGGGCGATGGAGTCGTTGTGGCCGATGTCGCCGACAGCCAGGACGTAGCCGATGATGCCGTCGCCGTTGCGGTCAAGGCCCTCGATGTTGTTCTGGATGTACTCAAGGATCATGGTGCCCTGGAGCTCGGCGCCCTGGTTCGCGTCGAAGCCGACGTAGTAGGTGTTGTCGTTGAAGGTCAGAGCGGCCATGTCGAGCTCGCCGGTGGTGCTGTTGGAGGGCTGGCGGTTGAACCAGACCAGGGGCTTATCCTTGTTGGCAACGGTGCCGTCGCCGCTGTCGGCGGGAGCCTCGCTGGCCGGAGCGTCGCTGGCCGGAGCGTCGCTGGCGGGCGCGTCAGAGGGGGTGCCTTCGGTCCCGCCGCAGGCGGCAAGCGCGAAGACCATGACGAGTGCGAGAAGCAGGGCAAGAAGTTTCTTCATGGCAATTCTCCTTTTTCATTTCGAATTGAACAGGGCGGCCTGGCCGCGCCTGTCCCTCATATATAAATCATATTAAAATTTGGTTGGAAAAACAAGGTGAAATATCACTGAAAGGAGGTAGAAAATTTTATTTGAACCTGATAAAATATTAAAAATTGGCCATGAAGAATTATGCAACAAGCACAAGAAATTTACTGTTCAAAGGCGAACAGGGCCTTCTGACTGTCCATAGAAAACATATTTTCCCTATCCACCACCTGGGTGGATGTATCCACAGTCTTTGCCAGTCCGGAGTCCTGGCCCGTGAGCAGTTTGTAGGCGCTCTCGACGCCGAGGTAGCCCATGGCGTAGGGGTTCTGGACCACAAGGGCGTCCACGCAGCCGTCCTGGAGCCCGTCCACGGTGGCGACGTTGGAGTCGAAGCCGACAAGGAAGACGCTCTCTGACAGGCCCAGCTCCTTCACGGCCTCGGCGGCGCCGACGCTGGTGGGCTCGTTGAAGGCGAGCAGGACGTTTATGTCCGGGTGCTCTTCGAGCATGGCGGTGGTGTCCTCCCGGGCCTTTCCGGCCTCGGCCAGGGTGTTGATGACGGCGGCTATTTCGGCGCGGCCGCTCTCCTCCAGGACGGCGAGCGCGCCGTGCTCCCGCTCCTGGCCGTTGGCGCTGCTTATGTCGTAATTGACGACGCCTACGGTAAGGGGGCCCTCCACGCGCTCAAGAGCGGCGCGCGCGGCCATCTGACCTGCGGCGTAGTTGTCCGTGCCTATGTAGGTGCTGACCATGTCCGAGGCGACGGAGCTGTCTATGGCGACTATCTTCACCCCGGCGCGCGCGGCCTCGTCTATGGCGGAGGCGTTGTTCTCGTAGTCTATGGCGGAGAAGACTATGGCCTCGGCCCCGGCGGCAGCGGCGTCCGCGACCATGCGGTTCTGCGTCTCGTAATCCTCCTCCGTATCCGGGCCTATTATGCTCAGGGCGACGTTATACTCCGTTGCGGCTGCCTCGGCCCCGGCGAAGACGGACAGCCAGAACTCCGTCTGTGTGGACTTTGCCACAAGGGCCACGGAATGCTGCCGGAGCTCGGCGCCCGTCCCGCAGCCGGAAAGGAGCAGGGCGCAGAAAAGGATGCAGCAGAGCGCGCGGCTACTTCGTCTCATGGTCGCCCTCCTTTATCTTCGGCATGCGTATCTCGACGCAGGTGCCGATGTCCGGCTCGCTGGTGATGTGCAGGCCGTAGCTTTTGCCGAAATAGATCTTGAGCCTGTCGTTGACGTTCTTGATGCCGATGCCTGTGCGGTCCGTGGGGCCGTGCTGCATGATGGCCTCGATCTGTTCCTCGCTCATGCCCACGCCGTTGTCCCGGACGGAGAAGACGATGTCGTCCCCGTCCTGCCTCACCAGCACGTCTATGCGCCCCTCGTCCACCATGAGGTCCAGGCCGTGGTTGATGGAGTTTTCGATGATGGGCTGGAGGGTTATCTTGTTGCAGTAGTAGCCCAGGCAGTCGGGGTCCACGTCGAAGTCGTAGGTGAACTGGTTTTTATAGCGGTACATCTGGATCTGGAGGTAGCTCTCGGCGTGCTCTATCTCCTTGGCGATGGGTATAAGCTCGTGGCCGCGGCTGATGCTGATGCGGAACAGGCGCGCCAGGGCGTGGACCATGCGCACGGCGTCGGCGTTGCGGCCCTGCTCGCACATCCAGGCGATGGAGTCCAGGGTGTTGTAGAGGAAGTGGGGGTTTATCTGGGCCTGGAGCGCCTTCAGCTCGGTCTTGCGGAGGTTTATCTCCTCCTCACGCACGGTGGTCATGAGCTCCTGTATGCGCAGCACCATGTGCTCGAAGCTGTCCGAAAGCTCCTGCACCTCCCGGGTGCCGCCTACGGGCTTGTAGGCGAAGTGGTCCGCGTCGGATTCGAAGCTCTCCATGGCCGAGGCGAGGCCGCGCAGCGGCCGGCCCAGGAAGCGGAAGAGCAGCCAGCTGGTCAGCAGCGCCGCGCCCAGCACGACCACGGCCAGCAGACAGGAGAGGCGTATCATGTCGTTCACGTTGCGGTTCACGAGCTCGTCCACGTAGCTGACGCCGACGGCGCGCCAGTCGCTGCCCTCGACGCTCGCCAGGCAGTAGATGACGGTGTCGTCCGCGTAGTCGCCGTCCTCCAGCGCGGCGAGGGCCTCCGTGTCCTCGCTCTTCAGCCCGGCGTAGAGCAGCTGCTGCTGGGGGTGGTAGACGATGTTGCCCTCCCTGTCCATGAGGAAGCAATAGCCGCGCTGGCCGATGCTGACGTTTTTGAGGTAGCTAGAAATGCTGGAGAAGCTGATGTCCAGGGAGACCCATGCGGCCTCGCCCCCGCCCTCAAGCGGGGCGGTCATGGTGACCACCCAGGGATAGTAGCCCTCGAAGATGGTCTCGACGTGCGGGGCCGTCATGTAGGCGCCCTCGCTCTCCCGGGCCGCGCTCAGGTCGAAGGAGAGGTTCTGGAAGATGTTCTCCCTCGGCTCCCGGCCGGGGGACCAGCAGTCGAGCAGCTCGCCCCCGGCGGAGTAGCTCGTGACGGCCACGACGTCCGGGCGGTATTTCAGGAAGGCGGCCAGCAGCCAGTCCCGGCTTTCCCCGCTCTCGGAGACGGACTGCTCGACGAGCTCCATGGCCTGGCCCATGTCCCGGAGATAGCTGCCCACGGTGTTCGAGACCTGGGAGACGGCCTGGGAGCTGCTCGTGCGGGCGCTCTGGACCATGGCGCTCCGGTAGCGGTCGAGAAAGAGCAGGATACAGCACAGCAGGATGATGGCCACCGTGCCGACGACCATGGTGACGAGGATGGTGGTTATGCGCAGCCCGGTGCGCGGAGCCCTGGCGTTCAAGTGGCCTCACCCGGCCTTTCCGCCTCCAGCCTGCGCCTGAGCGCGTTGGGGGACTCGCCGCTGTATTTCTTGAAGCAGTAGCTGAAATAGTGCTGGTCAGTGTAGCCGCAGCGGCGGGAGACCTCCTGGACCCGGAGCGGGGTGGAGACGAGCAGCTCCCGCGCGGCCTCCATGCGCTTGCGGATGAGGATGTTTATGAAGGTCTCGCCGGCGTATTTCTTGATGCAGGCGCTCAGGTGGTTGGGGCTGACGTCGAGCATGCCGCTGATGGAGACAAGGGAGAGCCCGGCGTCCATGTAGTTCTGGTCTATTGCCTCAAGGGCGCGGCGGCACAGCAGGCTCCCGCCCCGGGCGGCCGGGGCGAGGTCGCTTATAAACTGCGCGCCGCCCTCCGAGCGGTCGCCCTGGCGCAGGGCCTCCATAGCCTCGCGGTAGGCCCCGTGCAGCTCTGACAGGCCGCGCACCATGCGGCTGACGCCTATGCGGCAGCGGCGGCCCAGCACGCGCTCCGCCATCTGGGGCAGCTCGTCCGCGAGAATGTGCAGGTACTCGTCAAAGTCCGAGGCATTGCCCAGCAGCACGCTTATTACCTTGCCGGAGGCGAAAAAGCTCACGGAGCGCAGGTACTTCGACGCGAGCCTTTCCACCGAGGCGACAAAGGCCGGGGCCGTGCGGTTCGCGCCCTCCTGATCCAGCAGGGTGGAGACCATTACCGTGTAAAAGGGCCTGTCGTTCCTGTCGCGCAGCAGGCCGCACTGGCGGGCGTAGGCCTCCGCGTGAGCCAGGTCCTCGGGCTCGGCAAAGTCGTCCAGCACGAGGGGCATGAGCACGGCGGCACGCACATCCGGACCCTCCGCCCGGGGCGCGCGGCGGAACATGGCGTACTGCGCGTCTATCTTCCTGCGGATGTTCTGCAGCTCTGCGCCCAGGCCCTCCATCGTCAGGGGTTTGAGCATATAGCTGATGATGTTATACTGTATGGCCTGCTTGGCGTACTCGAAGTCGTCATGCCCGCTCAGGAAGGCGATGTTCGTGGCCGGGCGCACCTCGCGCACCTGCCGGGCCAGCTCGATGCCCGAGATGAAGGGCATGCGTATGTCCGTCAGCAGCAGATCCGGCTCCAGCTTTTCGACCAGCTGGAGGGCGTCCAGCCCGTTGCTGGCGTTTCCAACAAGGCAGAAGCCCAACTCCTGCCAGGGTATCATGGTGCAGACGGCCTCCCGGAGCTCGTCCTCGTCGTCCGCGACTATGACGGTGTAAAGCGGCTTCGCGCTCATCTGGACCCTGTCCTTTCCCACGCTTTTCGTGTTTTTTCACCATTATAACAGATAGCCCGTCCGCTCACAAACATTTCCTGCCCGGAAAAAAGAAAGGCCGGAGGGAAAGCCCTCCGGCCTGCGTCCCGCGCCTATTTCTGCGCGTGCGCCCGGGCTGAGGCCTCCATGAAAAGCTCATAGACCGGGGCTATGCTCTTGTAGTCCTCCGCGAGCCTGCCCGGCAGCGCCGGGGAAAAGAGCAGCTCCAGCCCGTCCTCGCAATGCGTCAGGCAGGCGCTCTTGAGGTCGAGCCACTCCCGCTCCGCGGCGGAGCTCTCCGGGTATTTGCTGCGCTTGTAGCGCTCGGGTTCGAGCACGAAGGAGCGCTGCGCCTCAAAGGCGCGGCGGGCCTTGCGCCAAGCGGTGGAGTTTTCAAGGATGAGCTGTCTGAGCTCGGCCATCGTCGCGGGCGGGGTCTGGTACCAGCCGCAGCCCCAGCGCAGCAGCCGGGGCGAAAACTCGAACCAGAAACCAGGCAGCTCCTGCTGTTTGGCGCGCAGGAAGGTGAGCCACATGACGTCGCGGAAGATGGGCAGCTCCGGCCCGCGCCGCGTGTCACGCCAGATGCGCGAGATGCTTTTTCCCACCTTCGGTATGCACATTATGGCCGGGTCTATCTCCAGCATGGCCGGCGTCAGCGCCGTGACGAGCTCGGCCATGGGCTCGACGACGAGCTTTTCGTATTCCTCCCGGTGCTCATGGAACCAGGGCCGAGAATCCGTCAGCCTGTTGCGCACCAGAAATTCCAGGGTATCGTCGGTAAAAGGCAAGATATGCGCCTCCTCTCCGGGGTATTATAACACAGCGGCGCGCGGGAAGGAACATTTTGTGCTCTGCCGCCGTCTGCTCCCATACGACTTTTTTCGCCCTTTATTTGTGAAGCAAAGTGTGGTAATATATATTGGTATGCCGCTCGGCAATCATCCCATGGAGGCGGTCGGTATCGGTCTCCACGCCTCCTCCGAAGATGCCGAGCAAAACGATGATCGGCATGACGATGATAACGATTATGCCAAGCACGATCCCGCCCGCGATTTTGAACACCCTTTTGTCGGTCAGCAGATAAACGGTGAGCCTCTTGAGTGCTGCTGCTACTGTCGTGCTCATAGACGCATCTCCATACGCTGTTTCAAGCTGTATTCATAATCCTGGCGGCAGGAACGAAGAGAGACGGTAAAGGCGCAGGCAGCGGCGTCCTGTATATCCAGCTCCGAACAATCCTTGATTTTTTGGCTTCCGCACGTCAGTATGGTTTTCTGTGACGGCATATCCCGCATGACTAGGCGGGGAAACCCGTTCAAAGACACCGTATCACCGATCTTCAGAGCTGTCCCCTCACAATCATACATACCGGAGTCGTCGCCAACAAAACCTTTGACCTCCCGAAGCCATTCACCATCATCGAGATAGAGATAGGCAGCATCCTCATTCAGACCCGTCAGCGCATTCTTTTCGCTGAACAGCTCGCCGATCCTTTCGAGCGCCTTGAGCATGTCCGCATTCGTCATTGCTGCGCTTTTCTCAGTCAGATGCTTTTTGAGTCCAGCGATCTCTTCGGTCAATTCCTGTATTCTTTTTTCTTCTGCTGTATTCATCAATTGTCATCTCCTTTCTGCCGAATCCACTGTGTATTGCCGGCAGCGGTTCATCGCCCGCCTGCCTTTCCGAACAGCGCCGCCTTGTAGTCGGGTGCGATCACTTGGAGCAGGTATCTCTCATTGCCGCAGCGGTAAAGGCAGGTGCCGCGTTCCGGGTACTTGATCAGCTCGAACTCGCTCGGCTCGACCTGCAGTGCGTCCATATATTCCTTCGGGTTGATCTGCCCGACGTTGAACAGGAACTGATGCGTGGGGATGGAAAACAGCGGCTTGGTGTACTCCCGGATGGAGGGGATCAGAAAATCCTCGATGTTCTGAGACGCCAAAAGGATCGAGGAATCTTTTTTCCGCACGCGTTTCATACAGTTGCGGATATATTCGATGGCAGTCATGTTTGTGAGAAACAGGTACAGCTCATCGATGGAAGCAGCGGTATTGCCTGTACCAAGCAATTGATTGGACATATACGAGAGAATATTGAACAGCATCGCATCCTTGAGACGTTTGTTGGTGTCCATCAATCCCTTTACACCGAACACGAGGAATGCGTCGTCGGTGATGTTGGTGTGGCCGTTGAAATAAACCGCTTCCGAGCCTGCGCACATCGAGTGGATGCCGAGGCAGACCTCTTGGAGCGTTTCTTCCGTATAGAGGTATTTCCGTTTGCTGTCGTAGGTCATGAATTCTTCCTCGCA